>OIWL01002807.1_pt1 | contig 13441 bp, 10 predicted proteins | sample 1587561 | NCBI WGS metagenome assembly OIWL01 (sample SAMEA3888903, study PRJEB22519) | human gut metagenome | biome: human gut; feature: human-associated habitat; material: faeces | place: Denmark | collected 2010 | reverse complement strand
CACTTCATAAAGTTTCTTTAAGGACTGGCGTGCCTGATTCTCTGTCTTTACAGCTTCACGGATCTGCTCTTCCGTGATCGTCACGCCAAATTTCTGTTCCAGATATTCCTTGAAACGGATGATCTCGCCTTTCCAGAGCTGAAGTCCCGGTTCTCTCTGGCTATTCGGAAGTTCCATGATAAATACATCTTTGAATTCTGACATATATTCATACATCTTCTTCTTTCCATCACAGGTTGTTTCCCCAACTACTACGTCTGAGAAATAGAAGAATGGACATTTGTCTGTCTTTGCAAATCCATAACTTGATTTGATCAGCGGACAGAGATTCTTCGGAAGATCCTTTTCTGCCTCCGGAATCGTCTCGTCCGAAGTCGAGCAAAGGCTTACACATCCTGCTCCCATCGCCATTGCAATCTCTTTCGGGAAATATGTACAGTAAGATCCCACAACCGGAACACCTTTTTCTTTCAGTTCCTTAACAGCCAGAAATGATTTCTGTCTCTGCTCCGCAAATTCTTCAAATACCTCTGGCAAATCTTTAATCAGTTCCATCTTCATTATCTCCTTTTGTCTTTCTTTTCTCTGGCAAGAAGTGCTGCCCCGTATGCCCCCGCAAAACGGCCAAACTCTTCTGATTCCACTTTCTGATCCAGCTTGTCTGACAGGATTCCTGTGAAATAAATGCTGTGACTGAGTCCTCCGGTCAGGATCACTCTGTCTCCAAGTTCCTTTTTCTGCGCAAGCTGCACTACTTTATTGGCAACAGAATCTACAACTCCGGCCGCGATATCTTCACGCTTTTTTCCTTCTCCGATATAGTTGATCACCTCAGATTCGGCAAATACCGTACAAAGTGAGCTGATCGGAATAACTTCTCCTGCTGCCGCCATATCAAATAATTCATTGATCGTAACACCCAGGCGGTTCGCCATGATCTCCAGAAACTTTCCGGTTCCCGCCGAACATTTATCATTCATCTGGAAATCGGCTACCATTCCATTCTGTACAACGATCACCTTCGTATCCTGTCCTCCCACATCAATGATCGAACAGTCCCCCCCTGCAAGCTCACGCCCACCTCTGGCATGGCAGGTAATCTCTGTAATTACATGATCTGCAAAATCAACTGCGATTCTTCCATATCCTGTAGCAACTACCTTTGTATCATCTGAGGTAACATCTATCCCCATCTCAAGCAGCTTATTCTTGATCTTTTCGCACGTCTCTTTGCTGCTCCATCCTGTCGGCAGTACGAAATGTTCTTTCTTATCTCCTTCAACAACAACCTTGGATGCTGTTGATCCGATATCAATTCCTACATAATTCATATTTTTTCCCTTTTCTCTCTTTAATGACATGATGTTTCTATGCTGTTTTCCCAAAATGCCTCTGATTATTAGGATAACATTTTCACAATATTTCTTCAATAAAACTGCCTGTTTTACTTATTGTTTATCCGAATAGGTTAACTTCTCTATAGTTTTTTTCTATCGCAAAAATTCCTCCGATATGTAGTACCTTCTATTCGGAATTTCCTGTTAAAAAAATCCGGCACCTCCTCTCGGAAATGCCGGACTCACTTTTTTCGTCAATTGATATTCAGATTTACTGCAAAATTATACCGGATAAGCTTTATTCGCTTTGTCAGCAGTCTTCTGGTCAACCTTCGTCTGCTGTGCTTCGCGGTACTCGAAGAAGTCTTTCGCTACAGCCGGGAACAGAGCGTAGGATAAAACATCCTCATCCTGCTGCTTCCACTGTGCGCACTCCTTCTCGAATTTCGGTAACTGCGGCGGGATCAGATCTGCTGGACGACAGGTGATCGGAGTCGCGTCACCGATGATCTTCTTCTGGACTTCTTTGTTGAACGGTTTCACCGTCTTACCAAATTCGCCCATCATGATCTTCTTGGATTCCTTCGGAACCATTTTGTATCTCTCGCCGGAAAGAACGTTCATAACAGCCTGTGTACCAACGATCTGGGAGGACGGAGTTACAAGCGGCGGTTCGCCGAAATCTTTTCTTACTCTCGGGATTTCCTCAAGCACTGCGCGGTACTTGTCTTCCTGTCCTGCTTCCTTTAACTGGGAAACAAGGTTGGAAAGCATTCCGCCCGGTACCTGGTACTGGAGAGTCTTGATGTTGACACCGAGAACCTTCGGATTCAGGAGTCCGCTCTTTAAAGCTTCCTCACGGATCGGAGTGAAGTAATCGGTGATCTCTGCAAGCAGATTCTGGTCGTAACCAGTATCATACTTGGTTCCGCGGAATGTCTCGACCATAACTTCTGTTGCTGGCTGGGATGTACCGAGAGCCAGCGGAGACATTGCACAGTCAATGATATCACAGCCTGCTTCCACAGCCTTTAAGTATGTCATGGAAGCAACACCGGAGGTATAGTGCGTGTGCAGGTCGATCGGCAGTTTAGTGCCCTGCTTTAATGCCGTAACGAGCTCGGAAGCCGCATACGGAGTTAAAAGACCAGCCATATCCTTGATGCAGAGAGAGTCAGCGCCCATGCTCTCGATCTCGGAAGCGATATTCTTCCAGTAATCAAGTGTATACGCATCGCCTAATGTGTAGCAAAGGGCGATCTGGGCATGTCCGCCTTCCTTCTTTGTCGCCTTAACGGCAGTCTCAAGGTTTCTGATATCATTCAGGCAGTCGAAAATACGGATAATATCAATTCCGTTTGCGATGGATTTCTGTACGAAGTACTCAACCACATCGTCCGCGTAATGATTGTATCCAAGGATGTTCTGACCACGAAACAGCATCTGGAGCTTTGTATTCTTAAAACCGGCTCTCAGCTTTCTGAGTCTCTCCCACGGATCTTCTTTCAGGAAACGCAGGCAGGCATCAAAAGTAGCGCCGCCCCAGCATTCTACTGCGTGGTAGCCAACTTTATCCATTTTGTCAACGATCGGAAGCATCTGCTCAGTCGTCATTCTTGTTGCAAGGAGAGACTGATGCGCATCACGAAGAACGGTCTCAACGATCTTAACCGGCTTTTTCTGAACTTCTGCCATTTTATTATCCTCCTACCGGGAGATCTGCCTGAGCAGACCTCCCCTATATCAAAAGTTTCGGTTTCAATTAAACTCCGAAGATAGCCATGAAGGTACCGGCAGCAACTGCTGTACCGATAACACCTGCTACGTTCGGACCCATTGCATGCATCAGAAGGAAGTTTGTCGGATCTGCCTCAGAACCAACCTTCTGGGATACACGGGCTGCCATCGGAACTGCGGATACTCCGGCAGAACCGATTAACGGATTAACCTTACCACCAGTTACCTTGCACATGAGCTTACCAAAGATAACGCCGGCTGCTGTACCGAACGCGAACGCGATAAGTCCAAGGATAACGATCTTGATGGTTGTAACTTTTAAGAATCTCTCAGCACTTGTTGTAGCGCCAACGGAGAGACCGAGTACGATAACAACGATGTACATAAGAGCGTTGGAAGCTGTCTCCTGTAACTGTTTAACAACGCCGGACTCACGGAAGAGGTTACCAACCATAAGCATACCAACGAGCGGAGCTGTTGTCGGAAGGATCATACAAACTACGATCGTAACGATAACCGGGAAGAGGATCTTCTCAAGTTTGGATACCGGACGAAGCTGTTCCATCTTGATCTTTCTCTCTTCTTCCGTTGTTAAGAGTTTCATGATCGGCGGCTGAATGATCGGAACGAGGGCCATGTAGGAGTAAGCTGCTACGGCGATCGGTCCCATGAACTCAGTCTGTCCAAGCTTACCTGCAAGGAAGATGGATGTCGGGCCATCAGCACCACCGATGATGGAGATCGCTGCGGCTGCCTTGTCGTTGAAGCCCATGAAAATAGCCATAAAGTAAGCGGCGTAGATACCGAACTGTGCGGCAGCGCCTAAAAGGAAGCTCTTCGGGTTAGCGATCAGCGGACCGAAGTCTGTCATAGCGCCGACACCCATGAAGATCAGGGACGGGAGAATACTCCACTCGTCCAGTAAATAGAAGTAGTGAAGAAGTCCTCCAACACCGTTGGAAGAATCTTCAATGCTCAGCATAATATCCGGATAGATATTTACAAGCAGCATACCAAAGGAAATCGGCACAAGAAGAAGCGGCTCGAACCCTTTACCGATTGCAAGGTAAAGGAAGATACACGCAACTAAGATCATGATCAGGTTTCCTACGCTTAAGTTCAGGAATGCTGTCTGCTGAAGAAGATTCAAAAGTGTATTTTGAATGTATTCCATGTTAATCCCTCCATGTGGAATCTGCAGTCAGCAGAAAATTAGTTTAATGTAGCGAGTGTAGCACCCGGCTCTACGGAATCACCAACAGCAACGTTGATTGTTGCAACAGTGCCGTCCTGCGGAGCAACGATCTCGTTCTCCATCTTCATAGCTTCAAGGATCAGGAGAACCTGACCTCTCTTAACAGCCTGACCTGCAGATGCCTTAACGCCAAGGATCTTACCCGGCATCGGAGCTGTAACTGCTACTGCGCCTGCTGCGCCAGCCGGAGCTGCCGGAGCTGCTGCCGGTGCCGGAGCTGCCTTCGGTGCTGCTGCCGGTGCTGCCTTCGGAGCCGGAGCTGCCTTCGGTGCGGAAGCTGCGCCTGTGAAGCCCTCTTCTACTGTTACTTCATATACATTACCGTTTACTGTGATTGTATAATTTTTCATTGTGATTTCCTCCTGATAATATTAATTCCAGTTTCTGTTAGAAACACGTTTGATGGAGCGGACTACAAGTCCGTTGTCAACAGTCTCTTTTCCCTCGTAAGCTGCGATTGCTGCTGTGATTACGGAAACGAGTTCTGTATCATCGGTAAGGTTCTCCTCCTCAGCCGGAGCTGCTGTCGGAGCCGCTGCTGCTGCAGGGGCCGGAGCTGCTGGTGCTGCCGGTGCTGGCGCTGCCGCATTCTTCTTTGCTTTCATCTTTGCCTCAAATACGCTGATGTATTTGAACATGCTGATCAGCCAGCTGATGAAGATCAGGACTACGAATACAACGCCCATACCCATTAAGGTATTCATTCCGGCTTTCGCCATCTTCTCGCCTGTTGTGTAAACCGGGGAGAAGGAAATTGTCTCAACTTTGCTGAGATCTTCGTCCGCGATCAGAGTGAATTCCATCGCTCTCTTCTCGTAAACGGTGTTCATTCTTGCGATATAGCCGTCATCACCTTTTGTAACGACTGCTGTCTCGCTGGAAACGAACGCGCCAAGGTCATCCTTAATGGAATCCCAGGATTTTAACGCATTCTCCATAACAGTATCTTTGTTCTTTACGCTTGTTGCAAGGGCCTGTTCGATGGAAGCATCATCCATCTGGTTGAACAGATCCAGGTACTGCTGGGAGCCGGACTGCATCGCCATTTCGATCTGCGGATCGATCGTTTCAGCGGTGTCAACGGCTGCAGAGCATCCTGCAAGCGCGAAGAGGCAAACTGCCATGCAGAGTGCAAGCCAGATTCTTCTAATTCTCTGTTTCATATTTCAGCCACCTCATATTAGATCGTTCCGTGCTTTTTGGACGGACGATCCTCTCTTTTTGTGAACAGCATCTCAAATGCAGCAGCTACACGCTGTCTTGTCTCGGAAGCCTCGATGATATCGTCTACATATCCTCTCTTTGCTGCCGCAAGTGCGCTTGCCTGCATCTCATTATACTGTGCTGCTTTTTCATTGATCAGGGCTGCCGCATTGTCAGCCTTTGCGATCTCGTCAGCATACATGATCTTCACAGCCGGTGCTGCTTCCATGACGCCGATCTTCGCGTTCTTCCATGCGTATACAATGTCAGAACCGATGGACTTGCTGTTCATGGTAAGACCTGCTGTTCCGTTTGCCTTGCCGACAACGACAGTTACCTTCGGAACATCTGCGTTTGCGAATGCGTAGGTCAGGCGTGCTGCCGCCTTCGCGATCTTCTTCTCGTTGCATTTGCAGTTCTTGTAGCCGTCTACATTGACGAGTGTAAGTACCGGGATCTCGAAAGCGTTGCAGAAGTTTACAAATGCTGCTGCTTTCTCACATCCTGCTGCGGTAAGGGCTGCGTCATAAGTAGCAGTCTTCTCGCCGTCTGTATAAACTTCGCTGCGGTTTGCAACACAGCCAACGGTAGCTCCGTTTAAACGGATAAATGCCGTTACCATCTCCGGTGCATAGTCCTTCTTCATTTCCATGTAGAAGCTATCGTCGGAGATCATGGACAGAGCGATAGATGTATCGCCTGCGCAATTTTCGATGTCTGTGCAGATTCTGTTTAAGTCATCTTCACATTCGCTGTAAGACATGTCATCCTCATTGTTTGCCGGGAGGATGGAAACAAGGTTTCTGATCTCTGTGAAAATTTCTTTCTCGGAGCCAGTCGCGCATACGTTTCCTGTCTCTTTTGCCTGATACTCAGCGCTGGAATTATCAGCATCGTTCTCAGCGATTACAAACGGAGCATTCACAAACATTTTTGCTTCCTGTTCCATAAATGTAAAATCAGCCATTTCAGATGCCACAGCCATTCCGCCGCCGCAGTTTCCAAACACAGCCTGGATCTGCGGGATCACACCGGATGCCATTGCCTGGCAGACATAAAGTTTGCCGAAGCCGTCCAGAGCATCCATGCTCTCCTGGAGTCTTAAACCTGCACAGTCAACAAGCCCGATAATGGGTGCGCCCATTTTCATAGCCATATGATAGAGCTTCTCGATCTTCTTTGCGTGCATTTCGCCGATGGATCCGCCCATAACAGACGCGTCCTGGCTGTACACATAGACGAGAGCGCCATTGATCGTGCCATAACCGGTAACAACACCATCTGCAGGGGTTTCCTGAGACTGCATGTTGTAATCAGTGCTTCTGGCAGTAATATAAGCACCAACTTCAACAAAGCTGTTGTCATCAAGCAAATCATGAATTCTGTTGATTGCCGACGTTTTTGTCATTTTGCTTTCCTCCATTATTCCTTAAATTGACGAAAATCAAATTTCTGCCTAGTGTAATAATAAACGGATTTGATGCAAAATTCAAGGAGTTTTTCCCCGCTTTAGCAACATTTTTATCCCTTTTCGTCAGAAAAATTTAAGAAACTTTTTTTCTAATGCCTGTCTCGTGATGCAGTTAATTTTTTAAACCTCCTGCTTCCAGATGACGTTTCATCTCCGTAAAGCCCCGCCCACGGACTTCTCCGACCTGATGGACCACCATGAATGCTTCCGGATCGATATCCATGACGATCCGGTTCAATTTCTGGAGCTCCCGTCCGGAAACAACGGTAACAACAGCCATGGACGGCTTTCTCAGATGACCGCCCTCGACCTTGAACAGGGTCGTCCCGCGGTCAAGCTGCTGCTGTACTGCAAGATTGATCGCCTCATATTTTTCACTGATGATCTTCGCCTGCACCTGCTTTTTGCCCATCATGAGCATCTTGTCGAGGATCACCGTGTAGATCATGACCATGATGATCCCGTAAAGGATCTTTTCCCGGTCACGGAAAAGAAGCTGGGACAGTAAGATCGCCACGTCGAACGCGTACATGGACACGGAAACCGGGATCTTAAGCCGCTTCTGGAGCACGAGCGGCGGAATGTCCATACCGCCGGTGGATGCTCCGGAGCGGATCACGATCCCCAACGAAAATCCGATCATCACTCCTGCAAAGATCGCGCAGAGCATGGGATCTTTTGTGAAAACGAAGTTTCCCGCCAGCGCGCTTAACCTGTTCAGGATAAATGGATAATAAAAAGTCGCGATCAGTGTTGTCGCCGCAAATTTCTTTCCGAGTTCCAGCCATCCGAGTCCGAACATGGCGATATTAAAGATCGCCACAAAGCCGGAGAGCGGGATCCCGAAGTAGTGTTCCGCAAAAAGTCCCAGGCCCGTGGCCCCCGCCGCGATCATGCCCGACGGAAGGATGAAGAGAACGACTCCTGCGGCATAGACCGTGAGGCAGAACAGGATGATCGCGGTCTGGATGACGGCGGATGCCGCCTTATTTTTCTTTGTTTCTGGTGTTTCCATGTTTTCTTTATCACCTTTCTTTTTAGATTGTCTATATTATATGTATTCTTTGTTCTTTTTTGTTTTTATAAACTATTCTGATCTGTTTTATGATCCGGTAAAGCTTTTACCGGTTAACACAGTACACATCTCCCAATGTCCTGCTCTCTCTTATCATTCAAAATCTGCTTTTCTGTGTCTTTACTGTTCTTCCCTCTACCTCTTTATCACAAAAAAGCGCGCAAAAAAAGGACGCCCGAAGGCGTCCTCATGAATTTTTCTTATTTGCCGAAAACTGCTTCATAGTCTTTGCGGAATTTCTCGATTCCCTGATCTGTCAGCGGATGATGTGTCATCTGCTCGATCACTTTGTACGGAACCGTTGCGATATCAGCACCTGCGAGTGCACACTCTGTCACATGCATCGTGTGGCGGACACTTGCTGCGATGATCTCTGTCTCGATATCATGAAGTGCGAAGATCTCGGCAACAGTTTCGATGAGGTCGATACCCGGCTGGGAGATATCATCAAGACGGCCTACGAACGGAGATACATAAGCTGCACCTGCTCTCGCTGCGAGAAGTGCCTGGTTTGCAGAAAAGATCAGGGTAACATTTACTTTGATTCCTTCCGATGCAAGGACCTTTGTTGCTTTTAATCCCTCAACGGTCATCGGGATCTTTACGACCATATTCGGATGGATCTTCGCGATCTCACGTCCCTCTGCGATCATTCCTTCCGCGTCCGTTGTCGTTGCCTTTACCTCGCCGCTGATCGGTCCGTCTACGATCGACGCGATCTCTTTCAGGGTCTCAACATAATCTTTTCCCTCTTTTGCGATCAGGGACGGATTTGTCGTAACTCCGCAGATCACTCCCATATCGTTTGCTTTGCGGATCTCCTCCACATTGGCTGTGTCAATGAAAAATTTCATTGGTTCCCCCTCCTGTTATTTCTCATAATCATGTTCTGCTGCCGTCTCCGCACATGCGGGCGCCAGCTCTGTATAAGTCCATTTTAGCATGAGGATATGGTTTGTCAAGCAAATCATCATCCCGCATATGGAACAAACTCGAAGCACTCCTCCTCGGAGACACCATCGATCAGGAATCCCCAGCCATCGCCGGACTGTCTGACCGCGATCCGGCATTTTCTTCCGTCTTCCAGTTCCATGTCCACAAACGTCTCTTCATCCGTCGCTCTCACATAGAATTTAGTCCCGACCGGCATAGTTGCCTCCGTCTCGCTTCCGTCAGCTCCGAAAAGTGTTACCGGCAGCGCTCTCGTCGATACGAGCGGCATTTCGTCTTCATGGGAATCGGCAGTGCGGATCTTTGTATACACATTTCCGTCCGCCTCCGGCATACCGTCCGCTCCCACATGGAATTTCCGGTACGCACTGTATGTTCCGAGCGCATCGATCCGTCTTGTGAGATAAAAAGCATCCGGAGTCTGGATCGGCGCGCCGTTTACGCTGTCTGTGGAACTGCCGGCTTTCGCCACCTTCTCACCGTTCAGATCATACACCTCCATGGTCTTCCAGTCATTTTCACTGGAAAGCTCCATGTAGAGATAGGAACGTCCGTCATCCGTCATGACAAGCCAGGTATCCCCGATCTTTCCGTAAACATCTTCGGTAAACGTATCCTTTTTCCCGTTCTGTTCCCGCTCGATCGTGAGTTTTCTTGTAAGGTCATCTTCCGTCTCCGGCTCTTCATATGTATAGCAGACGCTTGCGTCCACATCCCCTGAACGATAAGTCACGGTATCCCACGGATCCACTTTTTTTGCCCATCCATCCGTGGAAGCACCCATGTAGGCTTCCTCAAACATCAACTCATGGTCCTTAAACGGGACAGCGATCTCGATCTCGCCCGCCGCATACGGTCCGATCTCGTATGGAGCGAAGTAAACGCTCACCCCATTTTCCGTGATGGCCCACTCCAGGCTGGAATCTGCGTTCGTTCCATCAAACAGCGTGTCCACCGTATCTTCATAGCCATCGAACAGCTCTCCGTCCGCCGCGCGTCCCGCAAGTTCTTCCTTTACATAGCTCCGGAATCCGTCCATATTTTTCACCATATCAGAAAGCTCCAGCTGTTTTCCGGTCTGTGTATCAAAATTGTAATAATCGTTGTAGGCGGTCGGATGCGCACCGCCCATATCATAATACTTCAGCCAGGACATGCTGGCAACCGCCCCGTCAAAACGGATCGGCTGGAATTCATAATTGCAGGCATACGTGAACTTTGCGTCTGTAAACTCTTTCCGCATGTCTATCGCTTCCACTTTATACTCCTCGTATTCCTTTTTGTGCGCAGCCGCCATCTCATCATTTTTTGCCGAGAGTGCACTCTTTAACGCCTCATATCCGTCTCCCTGGACAAAGACCCTGTCACACCGGGACGTGATGATCGGAGTCTGGCTGTCGTCCCACTCCCCATCGTACTCGCCTGTCACCGCGATCGGGATCGGATCCAGCTTTCCTGTGCTTTCCGGCTCCTTTGCATCTGTCTCACCGGATGTTTTTGATTCTTCCGGTACCGTCACTTTTGCACTTTCTGTTGTCTTTGTCTCTTCCGCAGAAGTCTGTGCAGTCGTCGTATCCATCGCCGTATATTTTTTCTGGCAGCCCACAAGAAGACCAACCGCGATCAAAAGATATAATCCATACTTTCTCATACTTTTCTTCTCCAAATCCTGTTTTATTCGTCGTTATCCGCCGGAACGCCGACGCAGATCGGGATCCGCGTTTTCCGGATCGTTCCGTTTTCTATATCCTACCGCAGATCTTCCCCGGAATCCATTCATTTTCCCTTACGAATTCTTAAAAACAGCGCACAGTACACGGGCACTCCATGCCCGCGTACTGTAACAGGATTTTGCCGATGCTTCGCATTCCGAATCGGCAAAATCTGCTGCCACAACTGTATTGTACGGAATTTTCAGTTCAGAAAATTCCTACCGTGTACAGTAACGTACTGATCCCTTCTTTTTAAAAGTAGCAATTCTTTCTATTGATTTTATGGCAGTTTACTGGTATCCTATAAAAAATGGCAGCCGTGACAGAAAAGAACCGCTGCAAGAAACGGCAGGATGCCGGAAATGAGAGGAATTTGAGCTTATGGCAAAGGACAAAAATATGAATCAGGATGCTGCAAACGATGAGGAGATGACCGTGACTCTGACACTGGATGACGGAACCGAGTTAGAGTGCGTGGTCCTTACGATCTTTGAGGCGGCTGATAAGGAATATATCGCGCTTCTTCCGTTAGACGGAAATGAGGCTGAGGATGGCGAGGTATACTTATACCGCTACACAGAGATCAATGGAACTCCGGATATCCAGAACATCGAGAGCGACGAGGAGTACGAGATCGTTGCTGATGCGTTCGATGAACTTCTCGACACTGAAGAGTACGACGAGATTGTAGGCGAGGACGAGCTGGACGACTGATTTAAAAAATGAGAAACAGCAGTTTCCCATAATATGAACCGCTAAGGCGGCGTTTCCGACTTCCGATAGAGGGAGAATGGGGACGCCGCCTTTTTACGTGCAATATACGTGCGGGGCGTAGGATAGCGGGAGCAAATGGAAAATAGAACATAAGTTCGAAAATAACTGTACATTTCTATATAGACATGGTATACTTAAAAGCAGTTAAATATATTTTTAATTCCAGGATGCGAGACCGGAATAATATGAAAGAAGCATGAAACTAAAAAAGATGAAATAGACCGAATCAGGAGGAAACCATGGATCATTTTGAACTTGTATCAGAATATCAGCCGACCGGTGACCAGCCGCAGGCAATCGAACAGCTGGTAAAAGGCTTCAGGGAAGGCAATCAGTTTGAGACACTGCTCGGTGTGACTGGATCCGGTAAAACATTTACGATGGCGAACGTGATCCAGCAGTTGAATAAACCAACACTTGTGATCGCGCACAATAAGACGCTGGCAGCACAGCTTTATTCGGAGATGAAGGAGTTTTTCCCAAATAATGCGGTGGAATACTTTGTATCCTATTACGACTACTATCAGCCGGAGGCCTATGTGCCGTCGACGGATACTTATATTGAAAAGGACTCCGCGATCAACGATGAGATCGATAAGCTGCGCCATTCTGCGACAGCGGCCCTTTCTGAGCGGAATGATGTGATCATTGTAGCTTCGGTATCGTGTATCTATGGTCTGGGAAGCCCGATCGATTATAAGAACATGGTGATCTCGCTGCGCCCTGGAATGGAAAAAGACAGAGATGAAGTGATCCACAAACTGATCGATATCCAGTATACAAGAAATGAGATGGATTTTAAACGAGGAAGTTTCCGTGTGCGAGGAGATGTGCTGGAAGTATTTCCGGCATACTCCGGAAGTGAGGCGTACAGGATCGAGTTCTTCGGGGACGAGGTGGACCGGATCATAGAGATCGAGGCGCTGACCGGAGAGGTGAAGGCACAGTTGGAACATGTGGCGATCTTCCCGGCATCCCACTATGTCGTTCCGAAGGAAAAGATGATGCGTGCGACTGAGAATATTCTTGCAGAGATGAAGGAGCAGGTAACCTTCTTTAAAAGTGAGGATAAGCTTCTGGAGGCACAGAGGATCGCTGAGCGGACAAACTTTGACGTGGAGATGATGAGGGAGACTGGATTCTGCTCCGGGATCGAGAACTATTCCCGCCATCTCGTGGGTTCCGCACCGGGGCAGCCGCCGTGCACGCTGCTCGACTATTTTCCGGATGATTTTCTGATCATCGTGGACGAGTCCCATATTACGCTTCCGCAGGTCCGCGGCATGTATTTTGGCGACCGATCGCGAAAAAAGACACTGGTGGATTATGGCTTCCGTCTGCCGTCCGCACTTGATAACCGTCCGCTGAATTTTGAGGAGTTTGAGACACATATCAACCAGATGATGTTCGTGTCGGCGACGCCGTCCACTTATGAGGCGGAACATGAACTCCTGCGTGCGGAGCAGATCATCCGCCCGACAGGGCTTCTGGACCCGGAAATCTCTGTCCGTCCGGTGGAAGGACAGATCGATGATCTGGTGGGCGAGATCAATAAAGAAGTGGAAAAGCACAATAAAGTTCTCATCACGACGCTCACAAAGCGTATGGCGGAGGACCTGACGGATTATATCAGGGAAGCCGGAATTCGTGTAAAATATCTGCACTCGGATATTGATACGCTGGAGCGTGCGGAGATCATCCGGGATATGCGTCTGGACGTCTTTGATGTCCTTGTCGGAATTAACCTTCTCAGAGAGGGACTCGATATCCCGGAGATCACGCTTGTTGCGATCCTGGATGCGGATAAAGAAGGATTTCTTCGTTCAGAGACGTCCCTGATCCAGACGATCGGGCGTGCGGCCAGAAACGCGGAAGGTCATGTCATCATGTATGCGGACAACATGACGGATTCCATGCGGCTGGCTA
>OIWL01002803.1_pt1 | contig 13465 bp, 13 predicted proteins | sample 1587561 | NCBI WGS metagenome assembly OIWL01 (sample SAMEA3888903, study PRJEB22519) | human gut metagenome | biome: human gut; feature: human-associated habitat; material: faeces | place: Denmark | collected 2010 | reverse complement strand
CATTGTAGTCAAAGGAATCATCCATCTCCCAGAGCTCATCATTCTTGCTCAGAGCCAGTGTAACTGGTTCCTCTGCTGGTCGGAATCTATTCTGCTGTTCCTGCATGGCCTGCCTCCTGAATGTTGATGTCTTTTAGTTGTTGCTTGATAAAGGAACGTAACGCTTCAAACGGTGTTACGTTCAGCGGTGTTCCTATTTCAAAACAACGCCCCTCCAGCCGGAGTTTCCAATCCTCTTCACTCTGGGCTTCCAGTGCAGAAATGGACAATTCGTGGAGATAGTAATCCATCCCGAAGGAATTCATCCATTCCTGGGGAATTGCCCGAATCCGTTTGCCGGAGGACATCAGCGGCTTCAGATGGGAGCCGGAAGCATCGCAGGGAGATACGGCGCCGGAACTGAGATAGATTTCTGTGTTTTCCACATCGAAGATGTAGGCCAGCTCATCGTCCTGCTCGTATAGCGAGCCTATAATTCTGTACTTGCAGCCAACATCCCAGTCAAACAGTTCATAAATCGTTTTCAGAAAAGCAGTGGCCGGAATGCCCCGAGGCGTATATGTGCCGTGATTGTTGATGGAGAACTGTACTCCGCTGCGGTTGTCCTTATTTGTTGGACGCACAGCGATTTTCTGTTCCACAGGATTGATCAGCAGCTCCACATAGCCCTTCTCTCGGAATTTTCGGGTGCAGGCAATGCTGAAGGACATTCGATTGTCTCCGAAGCTGGCTGCCGGGCGATTGGCAGAATCCAGAAACTCCGAACGGGTAATTTCAAAGCCCCGCAGATCAAAATCACCTGCATCGACTTCTACCTCTAAAGGAAACGGTGCGGTACCCCGCTCCTCTTCTGTGTATACGCTAAGAGAAGCCTTCAGATAATCCGAGGCCTTAAAGCTTGCCCACCTGGGGTTGATTCCCACATAGCCCTTGAAAATGCCGCGCTCTATCACCTTCAGCTGAGGAAGGAATCCTCTGTTTCCGTACTTGGCGTTGTCCAGAATTTTCTGGACAGCGATAAAGTCATCTCTGGAAACAATGGCAGGATGGTGATTGTAATACAGGCTCTGGGGCCGCTCACCTCGATTTTTTCGGGATAGATGGTCCCGATAATTGGGGGTGAAGGTCTTTCGAGTCAACACATCGCCGCAATGCCGTTCGTTTCGCAGAATTTGAATAATGGAGTTGGATGTCCACTTGAGATTTCCAAGATAGGTTCGATGCCCCAGGGCAACAAAGGCATCCGCAATCTGCTGTGTGGAGTAGCCATACAGATACATATAGAACGCCAGCTTTACGGTGGGTGCCTCCGCTTCGTTGATCACCAGCTCGCCATCTGCATCGTGGGAATAGCCCAGCAGTTTGGGCGTAAGCGGGATTCCGTTGTCCAGACGCATCCGAAGCGATGTCTCCATGCTGCGGCTTCTGGTATGGGATTCTTCTTCCGCCATGGTGGCAAGGAAGGTCAGTGCCATCTGAGAATCGTCCTTCAAAGAGAACACGCACTCTGATTCGAAGAACACACCTACCGGCGATCGGAGCGAGGCCAATTTCCGGACGATGTGAATGCAGTCTTCTACGTTTCTGGCAAAGCGGGATACATTTTTGCAGACAATCATATCAATGTTCCCGTCATAGGCATCCTGAATCATTTCATTAAAGGCATCACGGTGTTTTCGCGAGGTGCCGGAAATGCCCTCGTCTGCATAGATTTTTACCAGCGTCCAGTTGGGATGCTTGAGAACGAAGTCTTTATAATACTTCTTTTGCAATTCATAGGATGTAGTCTGCTTGACATTATCTGTAGAAACACGAGCATAGACAGCTACCCGCTGATGCACATCATTGTCGTAGTAATCAATCTGCTTCTTTTCGGGAAAGTACTGATAGTTGTCCTTGTCTATGGTTACATTGGTCCGGCGTCTGACTCGGTCCCGTTCCTGTTTCTGAGAGGCACGTCTGGTTTCATCAATCATGGATTCGCTTCCTTTCATCCTCATCATCCGGGAGCAGCAGCCAATCCTCCGAGGGCATAAAGAAAGGATCTCTCAGATCTTCTCTGTAATAGGAAGCCAGCGTATAGATGTCCTCGGATACAAAGTAGATGCCCACAGGAGGAGTCTGGGTGGCCAGTATCCTGGAACAGAAGGTGATCTCCTCCGGACTCCGAGATACATTGGAAACCTTTTGGGTAATGATCAGATCCACCTTACCCTCCATGGCATCGTTCAGCAATCTGCTCCATTCTGGAGCGCTTCGCATACTTGGGGCAGAGGAACCCTCATCAATATAGAAATCCACCAGCGTCCAGTTGGGGCAAAGATTCAGCGTGTCCAGATACTGCTTTTTGTGGTGTTCAAGGTAATCCTCATATTTCGTCTGATTGAAAAACCGGATGTAAACACCGACCCGAAAAGAGACTGCCGGGTTCGGCTGTTCATGCCGGATGGTTTGCAGCCAATGCTTGTGATCAGCAATCATCTGGGCTCGCTCGGAGATGTCTCCAAACATATTTGAAAAAGGGTTGTCCTCAGAGGACTCCACTGCATACAGGTCAAGCTTGTTCACATCTGTACCTCCCGATTGATATTTCAGGTATATTTTATCTTTTGTCACAGGTGAATAGAATAAACCAGGAGTCAAGTTTCGACCAAAACTTGACTCCTGGTTTATAAACACAAAAGACAGGCCGTAGTACAATTACGGTCTGTCAATCGTTACGTTGGCTTGTCTGAAAAGCAGCTTTCACCTGCCGGAGGATTTGGAGCAAAGAATCCATCTCAGCGGGAGTACAATCCTTTAGCAATTCTGCCAATTCACTCTGGTAGAGAACCTTGACTTGGGGAATGTTAATTCGGAGCAAATCATCCGCAGAGACCTGCAGCGCTTCTGCAATTCGTGCAAAGGTCAGGATCTTTGTGTGCGTCTTGCCGCGCTCAATGTCGCTGATATGGGGAAGCCCTACATTCGCCTTTTCGGCAAGTTCTGCCTGGCTCATGCCGCGCTCGATACGAACAGCCTTGATGCGTTGTCCCAGAGCCAGCAGTTCCTGTTCCATATCTGCCATGTCCTCACCTCTCTTAGCCTACAGGCTAAATCTTCTCCTTGAGTATATCTTTTCCGAAAGTAAAAATATATAGTCGTTAAGCGATAATATAGTCCACAGGCTATAATAAACCTGCATTTTCATAAATGGAGGTTTTATCATGACAATCAACTACACAGCAATCGGACAGCGAATCAGAACCATTCGGAAGCGTGAGGGTATCTCACAAAGTGCGCTTTCGGAGATGATCGATAAGTCCCCCACCTACCTCAGCTACATCGAGGGCGGTATTAAAAGCATGAGCTTGGAAACCTTTGTTCAGGTAGCCAATGCATTAAAAGTGTCTGCTGATGATCTCTTGGTGGACAACCTGGTTCATAACCAAAATCTGTCCCACTTTGAATTTCAGAAGCTGCTCTCTGACTGCAGTGAAATAGAGAAAGCCATCCTGCTGGATGTAATAACCGCAACAAAGCATTCCCTGCGGAAACACCGGAAGGGCGGCTGGTCTGCTTGGAGGTAAGTATACTGGAATCCAGCGGACTATGGAACAAACCCAGGGTTCAGGATAGACATAGAACTTGACTCCGCCCAGCAGCGCGGTTCCTGGGGCAGTATCAATCCGGTCACCCGGAGACCGAGAAATTCAAAAGCATACAACAGAAACAAGGCAAGTCAGTGGAAGCGTGAACTTCATGACCTGCCTTGTTTGTGTTTTATGTAGGAACCGAGGTGTGCATACATTTTGCGGAGCTTGTGTTACTGTTCACGGAGACCATCCCAAACTTTGTGTAAACCTCCAATGTGGTGCTTCTATTATACACTACTTTCGAGGTTTACACAAAATATGGGATGGTCTCAGGGCCTGATTTACAAGGACTTTTACAGCGTTGCCGACCCCATGACGGCGCCCTCCAACCAAATCACCACCGACAACATGGGGCTTTGGGTCTGCGAGCTGGCTAGAATGCACGAGTTTGACAGCATGTTTGATTCCTCTAGCACCTTTGAAATCTGGCCTGTTCAGGATGCGGTGCAGAAGCGCGGAGACGTAAATAAGATCCGTGTTGCAACGGAAATGGCCACCAGCGGCGGCGAGGTGATTGCTTCCACCTGCGCCTATCCGGAAATTGCCGCCCTGTGGCTGGACTATCGCTACACAGACGAAGGCCGGCTCTTGCTGAACTACGGTGTGGAAGGGGAAGGCTTTGAATATGTGGACGGCGAGCCTCAGCTTACCGAATTGATCACCGGTGCAGAGAATATCAACTTCGGCCTTGCCATGTATGCCACGGTATTCCTGGGCTACAATGAGCCGGAGCGGATGTGGTCCACTTATTCCGATGCCCAGATGGCCTCTCTGGATATCTGGAAAATGGGTGACAACGAGTATGGCTATTCTGCCAACGCCATCATGAACACCCAGGAACAGGAAACCTTCAGCCGGGCCTATTCTGACATCAACACCTATCTCCTGGCCGAAATCGTCCGTTTTGTCATCGGGGACCGTTCCTTGGATGAGTTCGACGACTATGTGGCGGATGTAGAAGCCATGGGCATTGACGCCTGCATCGAATGCAAACAGGCCGCTCTGGACCGTTATCTGGATTGATTGAAATGCGCGCTATGCCTTAACGGTCTGGAGTTCTGGAAACTTCCCCTTGCGCAACAGCGGCTTATTCCTTATAATAATATGTAGGAATCAAGGGGAAAAGAGGTTATGAAATGGAACTCAAGCAGCTGGAGTACTTCCTGAAAGTAGCGGAGCAGTTAAATTTCAGCCGGGCCGCTGAGAGCCTGTATATTTCACAGCCCGCTCTGAGTTATCAGATTGCGGAACTGGAACGGGAGTTGGGCGCAGAACTGTTTGTGCGAGATCGCCGGAAGGTCTCGCTGACGCCGGAGGGGGAGGCTCTGATGCTTCCTGCACAGGAGATGCTGGAGCAGGCGGCCCTGCTGCCTGATGTCATCCGGAAAAGTCAGAGTCGGAAAAATGGAATTCTGCGGATTGGCTTTGACAATACCGAGGATCACTACGAATGCATCGGCGTCACAGAAGCGCTGGCGCACTTTGGCCTTCAGAATCCCGGTGTGGAGCTGACCTTGATCCGCGCTCCCTTCACAGAATGTGCAGACCAGGTGATTTACGGGGACTTGGATGCAGCCTTCTTGATTTTGCGCCACCGAGAGCATTTGCCGCCGGATTTGACCTCTCGAAAGGTCTATGAGACGCGAGTGGTCATGGTGGTACGGGAGGACAGCGGCATTGAAACCTGTCAGGAGGCCGTAGACCGTTTGGACCTGTTGTTGGTAGACGAAAAGCCCAGGGGGAATTCCCGTGTACTAAAAACGCTGGAAAACATGAAGCTGGAACCCAAAATTCACCGAGTGGACTCCTTGTGTGCCGGTTTTGTCTATGCTCAGATGGGAAAGGGCATCATGCTGCTCTCTGAGGTCTATTTTCGGCAGCACCGCTATCCCGGCCTGAAGGCCATTCCCATTCCGGATGAGGCCGCAGTGATCTCTCATGAGCTGGTATGGAACCGCGGGACCAGCAATCCCATGGTAGCGCGGCTTTTAGAGCAGCTCCCGACTGTGATGCATGCATAGCGTCCTAAGGGATCATAGCCCTTCGATCCTTGGAAAACGCCCGTTTTAAGAGAAACCACACAGCCACCGGCTTTGCCGGTGGCTGTGTGGCTTCTTTAGATGGGGGAATCTCTGATCAATCCGTTTAAATGGTCATTGCTGCATCGTAGGCAGCTCTGGTCACGGTTTTGACATTGCCAACCTTCACGCAGTCGCCTAGCTTTCGGAAGTTTTCAGCACAGGAGCGGAAGGTTTCCGCCTGCTGAGCCAGTGGGCGCATGCCGACTGCAAGGATCACCGTGTCAGCGGGAATCTTGTGCGCCTGTCCGCTGCTGTCTTCATAAGTGACGCCGTCGCTTTCGATTTTCGTGACCTTCGCATGCAAAATCGCTGTGCAGTGGTCATGGACCTGCCCCTCCAGCTCCTCCTGATAGGTTCTCATGGCATCCGGGGCCAGCTTGGGCTGCATTTCCAAAATCGTGACCTGTTTCCCGTTCATGCCGTAATGCACACCGGTTTCACAGCCCACCTGGCCGCCGCCGATGATAACAAGACGATCTCCAATACGCTCAGGTGCGAAGAAGCTGTCGCCTGCCCAGATTACATTGGCACCCTCCACACCGGGAATTCTGGGAATCAGCGGAACGGCACCAATGGCACAGATGACGCTGTCAAAGTGCTGCGCCTGAATATTCTCCGGCGTGGCCTCATAGCTCAGATGTACTGTGATATTGGGGTCCTGCTCCACATGAGAGATCAGATAGTTTTTATAGGCCTTCAGGTCATACTTAAAAGACATAAAGTCGGCGTCATTGAGCTGCCCGCCCAGCACAGGCTGCTTTTCAAACAGGGAGACCCTATGGCCGCGCTGGGAGGCCAAAAGTGCAGTTTTCATTCCGCCGGGACCACCGCCGATAATGGCTACGTTCTTTTTTGTGTACTCCTTCGGAATCAGCATATCCAGCTGCGTTTCCCGTCCGGCAATGGGATTGACGGCGCAGGAGTAATAGTGGGTCTTTTTGAAGTCGTCCAGGCAGTGGAAGCACTTGATGCAGGGGACGATATCCTGGGGCCGTCCCGCCCGGATTTTCTCCACTGTGTAGGGGTCTGCAATGGTGCCGCGGGCCATTGCTACAATGTCCGCCTCCCCATTGGCAAGAACGCGTTCGATGGCCTCTGGCTGCTGGAATGCACCGACTGTGAGCACAGGAATGTGAATGTCCGGGCATGCCTTAACCGCCTTGGCCAGATATGCATTGGCAGCCTCGGGGAGGAATCCCGTGGGATGGGTAATGGCACGAAGTCGGGGCTCCCGGACAACGCCTGCGGAAATATGGGCAATGTCAATACGGTCCTGAATGAGCTTCAGAAACTCGATGCAGTCATCAATCTCGAAGCCACCGGGGACACATTCCGAGCCGGAAATACGATACTCGATCAGAAGATCGTGGCCCACACGCTGGCGGATCCGATCCAGCACCATCAGGGGGAACCGGGCACGGTTTTCCATGGAGCCGCCGTATTCATCTGTGCGGTGGTTGGAGCGTGGCGAAACAAATTCCTGCAGCAGCGTACCGTGCCCGCCGTGAATCAGCAGCGTGTCAAATCCGCAGAAGCGGACGCATTCGGCCAGAGCCGCATAGCGATCCGCCAGCTTATCCATTTCCTCATAGGGCATTTGATGAAAATGCAGGCCATCATTTCGTACAAAGTCGGAACATCCATAGATGATTTCCTTTTTGGCTTCCTCGGTGTATTCCCCCTCAGAGCCAAAGTGGATCAGCTCGTAGGATGCCTTTGCGTCATAAAAATGAATGGCATTGGTAAAGTGGATGAAGTTCCGCCAGCCGGTAGGATCTTCAATGTCAAAGTTGGAATGAATTGGATTTCGACCGGGCTGATTGACCTGTTGGCCGCCGCACTCGATCTGTGCAGCCCCGCCCTTTGCCTTTTCCAAATAGTTGGCGATCATGGCCGGTTCCGGATAGGTGGGGGCATTGTTTTGAATCATATGCCCCATGGACGGGGCGGTGAAGATTCTGTTTTTAAACGTCACGCCGCCAATGGTAATTGGCTCAAAAATATGAGGGTAATAGGAATTCATAAATGGTTTTCTCCTTCACAGGTGTCTTTGTGTGGAGCCGCCTGCAGAAGCTTTCCTCCACTAGTATAGAGATTTTCCCGCAAAATAGGAAATACATCGTTTCGATTGCGATGATCGTAAAATCTTATGATGCCAAAAGAAATCAAAATATATGGAAGATTTTAAATACTCCGGGGAAAAAACCTTGGAAATGCAGTGCCTTTTTGCGTTGTGCAATTTGTAGAGCGTATGCCGTGATAAAAACCTTCGATTAACTTCATCGAAAAATCATATTTCCTTTTTTAGTGGTCGCCGAGTAAGATCAAACGTGTGTGGAGTCTCCCGGGAAGAAAACGACAGACAGGAGGAGAAATTATGACCAAGGCGAGTAAAAAAAGTCTAATCAGCTGGATCGTGACCCTAGGACTTCCCATATTGATTCTGCTGATCCCCACCAGCGAGTCCTTTACCGGAGACATTCGGATGTTCTTCGCCATTACGCTGATGGGCATTGCAATGTTCTGTTTTGATGAAATGGAAAATGCGGTAGCCGGTATTTTAATGATGACCCTATATATCGTCACCGGCATTGCGCCCATGGACCGCGTCTTTTCCGCATGGACAAATTCCATTCCATGGTACATTCTCGCAACGCTGCTTCTGGTAGCCATTCTGGAAGATACCACAATTCTTAAGCGAATTGCATATCACTGCATTATTCTAACCGGCGGAACCTATACCGGCATTGTATTTGGTATTACCATTACATCGATTCTGGCCATTATTATTATTCCCGGCACTTGGACCAGCCTGGCTGTGGCAGCCATTACCCTGTCTATCATCAAATCCCTGGAGCTGCCCGTGGGCAAGGCCTCCGGCGGCATTTTGATGGCAGCCTGCTTTGGATTCCATACAGCATCTAGCTTCGTCTATTCGCCCTCCGGCATTCAGATGTTCTTGGATATGTCCAAGAGCGTCGAGGGGGTAGCTGCGGAAGCATTGAATACCAACTTCATTGACTATTTCCTCCAGGATCTTCCCCTGCTGCTGATGCCCTTCCTGATGGCATTTATTATTACGAAGATTATGAAGCCTGAGCAACCCATCAACGGCAAGGCCTATTTCCGGCAGCAGCTTAAGGATCTGGGCAAAATGGACCGGAATGATAAAAAGGTTCTGGTTATCCTGGTTGCGCTGCTGGTATACCTGTTGCTGAATCGCTGGATCGGAAAGTATGGCTTTGATATGCTCTACGGCTTTCTGCTGGCTCCCGTTATCTGCTATCTGCCTGGCATCAAGGTCGGCAAGCCGGAGCATTTCCGTAAGATCAATTTCAACGTAATTTTCTTTATTGTTGCCTGCTTGTCCATTGGCGTGGTGGCCAATGTTACCGGTGCAGGACAGTACATCGTCAACAAGGCCCTGCCCCTGATGAGCGGAACCGGGACCTATGGCTTCCTTACCATTGTATTTATCTTCGGCATTATTGTGAATTTCCTTCTGACGCCGATGGCGGCCATGTCCTCCATTGCGCCGCTGCTCTCGGGCATTGCGCTTGGGCTGGGGGTTACGCCTTTGGCGACCACATATGCGTTCTATCTTGGTCTGGATCAGCTGATTCTGCCCTACGAGATCGGCACTTACCTGATTTTCTACAGCATGGGCTATGTGACGCTGAAGGATTTTGCCAAGTGTGGCGCGGCAAAAATGCTGGTTTCGATCATTTTTACGCTGGCAATTGTAATTCCCTGGTGGATGTTTGTGGTGAAGATCGTCTGATATGGCTCTCTGCCATATGCACGCGGTGACAAATGCCGCGCGCTTATCTCGGTGGGGGAATGGCATCAACACCATATGGTGCGGCGCCTGCACACAGTTCGGTGCAGGCGCCTTTTTAACGGACTAATCGCAAGGATGTGTATTTATGAAACAGAAAAACAATCTTCTGCCTGGCTGTCTGCTTTGCCTTTTGGTTGGTGCAGCAGCCTGGGCCATGGCCAACTATATTCCGACGGTGGGGAAGCTGGTTGGCGGCCCCGTATTTGCAATTTTGTCGGGAATGATTCTGGCCTTTTGGAAACGGCCATCCGGCATGGATGCGGGCATTACCTTTTGCAGTAAAAAGATTTTGCAGTACTCCATTATATTTATCGGCTTCGGCATGAATATCCGAAAAGTGTTGGCCGCCGGGGAGCAGTCTCTAGCTGTGATGCTCTGTACCATTGCTGCATCCCTTTTGACGGCACTCCTGATGGGACGGGTTCTAAAGGTTCCAAGTAATACGGCAACACTAATTGGCGTGGGCACATCCATCTGTGGTGGCAGTGCCATTGCAGCGACCGCCCCTGTGATTGACGCAGACGACCGAGAGGTGGCCTATTCGATTTCTACCATTTTTCTATTTAACATTCTGGCGGTGTTTCTTTTCCCGGCCTTGGGACGGATACTCCATATGACGGATACAGGCTTTGGCATTTGGGCCGGAACCGCCATCAATGACACGTCATCCGTAGTGGCGGCCGGATTTGCCTTCAGCGATGCGGCAGGCGAGCTGGCTACCATCGTGAAGCTCACCCGAACCCTGATGATTATTCCCATTACGCTGGCCTTGACTCTGTATCGCACCTGGAAGCGGAAACGGCAGGGAACCGCAGCAGCCGCCAGCTACTCCATTGTGAAGATTTTTCCCTGGTTTGTTCTGGGATTTCTACTGACCGCTATTGTAAACTCCACAGGATGGATTCCCCCAGCTGCCTCTGACTGGCTCAACGGTTTGGGCAAGTTTGGCATTATGATTGCCATGGCGGGCATCGGATTAAACACAAATCTGAAAAGTCTGGTTAAAAACGGGGTGCGTCCCATTACCCTGGGGCTTTGCTGCTGGTTTGTCGTGGCTGTGGTATCCCTGGCGGTACAGCATCTGCTGCATCTGGCTTAGTCGTAAGTAACCTCCGCGACAGGTTCGGCCATATCGCCAAAAATGGAGCGGCGGTAATCTGCTATGCGGACATGAGCAACAACAGGCAACGTGAGGCATTTAACGGGGACGAGCAACATTTTCCCATGTATGACATCCGCAACCCCAGCGTGGAGAACTACATCTCCCAGGTGGCGGACTGCGTCCATTATGTGGATTTGATTCATCTGCGGGTCCACCAGGTGCAGACAGCCTTTGAGGGGGCCGAGACAGAGTATCAGAACCCCAAAAATCTGGAATATGCAAAACAGATCAAGGCCGAGGGAATTGAGACGCCCATTGCGGCATGGACGGGCTATCCACTGCAATAATCAATTGAAGTTTCCGCTTTTAAGGAACCTCTGATTTAATCCGCACTACCATGGAGGTTCCGGATATGGTATAATACATATGACGTAAAGGAGGATGGAGATGCATTATAACGTCTATCAGCTGCTGATGCTGTTCCTGATCTATTCCTTCCTGGGATGGTGCGTGGAGGTCAGCTTTGTGGCAGTGACCACGGGACGGGTGGTCAACCGAGGATTTTTAAACGGGCCGGTGTGCCCCATTTACGGCGTGGGAATGCTGGGGGCGCTTTTGCTGCTGGAGCCGGTTTCCGGCAATCTGGTGCTGCTGTTTTTCCTGGGTATGCTGCTTTGTACCCTGGTGGAGCTAATTGGCGGCTGGATTCTGGAGAAGGCGTTCCATACCCGGTGGTGGGACTATACCGATAAGCCCTTTAATCTGGGGGGCTATGTCTGCCTGGGCTTCTCGATTATGTGGGGCTTTGCGGTGACGTTCGCCGTGCGGCTGATCCATCCGCTGGTGTTCTCCCTGGTCTGCTGGCTGCCCCATTTGTTGGGCTGGATTTTGATCGGTGTGCTGTATGCGCTGTTCCTTACGGACTTTGTGCTGACGCTGATTACGGTCGTTGGCATCCGGAAGCAGCTGGGCGAGCTGGAGCGGGTCGGTCAGGCCCTGCATACCGTGGGCGATACCATTTCCGACCGGCTGGGCAACTCCGCCCTGGCAGCAGATGCAAAGCTGGAGAGCGCGAAGATCGCCGGACAGGAGCGTATGGCAGAGAGCAAGGAAAAGCTGGAGCTTGCCAAGGAAAGCAGCAAGGAAAAGCTGGAGCTTGCCAAGGAAAGCAGCAAGGAGAAGCTGGAGCTTGCCAGGGAAAGCAGCCAGCGGAAATTTGCCGAAAGCAAAGAACGCTTTGCTGAGAGCAGGGAAAAGCTGGGGGACAGAATCACCGAATCCCTCCAGGAACTCCAGCAGAAGAAGCAGCGCCTGGAGGCCCGGCAGAAGGAATTGTCTGCATCCCTGGGCGAGGGCGCACGGTTTGGTACCCGCCGTCTGACCGGCGCTTTCCCCGGCTTGCGGGAGGAAATCCGCCGGCGTCTGGAGGAAAGCAAAAAGAATACGGATGCGTAACGGAGAAAAACGCATGGGTTGGAGCTGCTCGGATGAAAATCCGGGCAGTTCACATAACTGCAACAATTAGCGGGCTTTTTCACAAAACCTTCACGGAAAGCAAAACGGTTTTGATATTTCTGTTCAATTTGTGTGATTGCGTGTAGAAATTTTTACGGTTCCATTGATATTCTTCTGCAAGTTGTCGAATGGCGGAAGATATCATTTTTTGTTATAATATCGGAGTAAAACCATGCGCAAAGCGCAAAAATTGTAATGGAGGAAACGCAAAATGACAAAACGTGTGCTGACTGCACTGCTGAGTGCTGCCATGCTGCTGGGCCTTCTGGCCGGCTGCGGCGGAAGCAACGCCACCAGCAATGCTGCAGAGACTGCTGCGGCTCCTACTGAGGAGTCCAAAGAGGAGGCCCGGGCACAGGACATTGGTTCTACCCTGAATCTCTCCACTCCCCAGGAGGATTCTTCCGAGGAGGAAGATTCCGCTGAGGCAAACGATCCCAGCCTGCACCTGTATTCCTATGACAGTAACTATGGTGTTGGCGCAAAGACCACCGGCCTGCCCCTGACCACCGACGGCGACAGCTTCTCTCTGTGGCTGTCCGTTCCCGGCAACGTGGGCACCCTGTTCACCAACGGCATGGCAGACCATCCCGTCTTCCAGAAGGCTGAGGAGTTCACCGGTGTACACATTGATTTCCTGGAGCAGTCCGCTGAGACCAATGCCGAGAAGTTCAATCTGATGCTGGCCGGCGGCGACTATCCCGACCTGGTCAACGGCATGGACTACACCGGCGGCAACGACCTGGCAGTTGAGTCTGATTTCGCCATCAACCTGGCTGACGACATTGCCGAGTATGCACCCAACTATGAGAACATCATCAACTCCGATCCCAGCATTGTAAAGACCATCACCACCGACGAGGGCAACATCGTTGCCTTCTACACCTTCAACTCCGAGAAGCAGGGCACCACCGAGGGCGCCTGGATTCGTGGCGACTGGCTGGAGGATCTGGGTCTGGAGAACCCCAAGACCTATGACCAGTGGGAAAACGTTCTGACCGCATTCAAGAACGAGAAGGGCGCTGAGGAGCCTCTGATGATGCCCTCTGACATGGTTCCCTCCGGCAACTTCCTGGCTTCCGGCTTCGGCATCACCGCCACCTTCCAGTCCATGATGGGCTCCGCTTATCCCTACTATGTAGAGGACGGCGAGGTCAAGTATGGTCCTCTGGAGGAGGGCTACAAGGAGTATGTTGAGCTGATCCGTGACTGGATGGACAAGGGCCTCATCTCCACCACCTTCATTCAGGACAACGCCAACCCCATGGGCGACGTCTACAGCACCAATGTT
>OIWL01002799.1_pt1 | contig 13487 bp, 10 predicted proteins | sample 1587561 | NCBI WGS metagenome assembly OIWL01 (sample SAMEA3888903, study PRJEB22519) | human gut metagenome | biome: human gut; feature: human-associated habitat; material: faeces | place: Denmark | collected 2010 | reverse complement strand
AATATTTTAATTTACTCCTCATCCAGCTTCAGAACGCTCATAAACGCCTTCTGCGGAATCTCTACGTTTCCGACCTGGCGCATACGCTTCTTGCCTTCCTTCTGCTTCTCGAGAAGCTTCTTCTTACGGGAGATATCGCCGCCGTAGCACTTCGCGAGGACATCCTTTCTCATAGCTCTCACCGTCTCACGGGCAATGATCTTACCACCCACAGCAGCCTGGATCGGAATCTCGAATAAATGCTTCGGGATCTCATCCTTCAGCTTCTCGCACATCTTTCTGCCGCGCTCGTAAGCGGATCCCTCAAACACGATGAAGGAAAGGGCATCCACAGTTTCCTTATTGATCAGGATATCGAGTTTTACAAGCTGTGACTGCTCGTATCCCTTCAACTCGTAGTCGAAGGACGCGTAACCGCGGGATCTTGATTTCAGCGCGTCAAAGAAGTCGTAGATGATCTCGTTTAACGGAAGCTCATACTTTAAGAGTGCACGCGTCTCTTCCATATATTCCATGCCGAGGTAAACGCCGCGGCGTTCCTGGCATAACTGCATGATCGCGCCCACAAATTCTGTAGTCACCATGATCTCTGCGGAGACGATCGGCTCCTCCATATATTCGATTTCGGACGGATCCGGCATGTTGGACGGGTTCGTGAGGTCGATCACCTCTCCGTTCGTCTTGTGGATCCGGTATACAACGCCCGGAGCCGTTGTGACAAGGTCGAGGTTGTACTCGCGCTCTAAGCGCTCCTGGATGATCTCCAAGTGTAAAAGTCCAAGGAATCCGCAGCGGAATCCGAATCCGAGAGCGATGGATGTCTCCGGCTCAAAGAACAGGGACGCGTCATTTAACTGTAATTTTTCCAGGGCGTCACGAAGCTCCGGATATTTCGCTCCATCCGCCGGGTAGAGACCGCAGTAGACCATCGGAGTGACTTTCTTATATCCCGGAAGCGGTGCTGCACATGGATTTAAGCGGTTCGTCACCGTATCGCCGACACGGGTATCTTTTACGTTCTTGATGCTGGCGGTAATATAACCTACCATACCGGCGCGGAGCTCATCGCACGGGATAAACTGGCCTGCGCCAAAGTATCCGACCTCCACGACATCGTAGGAAGCGCCCGTCGCCATCATCTGGATCGGGGTTCCTTTCTTAACGGTTCCCTCTTTCACACGGCAAAACACGATAACGCCGCGGTAGGAATCGTAGAGGGAGTCGAAGATCAGGGCCTGGAGAGGTGCCTCCGGATCTCCCTTAGGAGCCGGGATCTTGTGGACGATCGCCTCTAAAACATCTTCGATATTTAAGCCCATCTTTGCGGAGATCCTCGGCGCATCGTGAGCCTCAAGTCCGATCACGTCCTCGATCTCCTCCGCCACACGGTCCGGATCGGCACTCGGAAGGTCGATCTTATTGATGACCGGGACAACGTCGAGATCATGATCAAGGGCGAGGTAGACGTTCGCAAGTGTCTGCGCCTCGATTCCCTGGGCCGCGTCAACGACAAGGATCGCGCCGTCACAGGCCGCAAGGCTTCGGGATACCTCATAGTTAAAGTCCACATGACCTGGGGTATCGATCAGGTTGAAGATATACTCTTCGCCGTCCTTCGCCTTATAGACAGTACGGACAGCCTGGGATTTGATCGTGATGCCGCGCTCGCGCTCGAGCTCCATATTGTCGAGAACCTGCGCCTGCATCTCACGGCTCGTTAAAAGACCGGTCTTCTCGATAATGCGGTCCGCCAGCGTGGATTTACCGTGATCGATGTGGGCAATGATACAGAAATTTCTGATTTTATCCTGGGAATAATGAACCATTCATGTTCCTCTCTTCTTTTTTACTTCTGCAGGGATCCGGCGCCCTGAGACAGCCGGTTTCCTGCACATCTTTCTTCGTAACTGTTCAGTCCCTCACAGTTACGAGCAAAAATCCATTCCAAATCGGCTTCGCCGATGGGATTTTTGCCTTCAAGCCTGTGTTTTGTTACGGTCAGCGCAGCAAGTGCGCAGACCTACTGAATAATTACCTTTCTTCTATATTTATCGCATTCATTTTCCCATCAGATTCCCTGAGCAGGCTGATGGGGGCAGAAATGGCAATTTATCATATTAAATATAGCATTATTTGCCTTCATGCGCAAGCAGTTCTGAACATGACCGCCCGCAGATTTTGCCGGTTTTTCCGGGAGCCATGGTCTCACTTTCAGTATTTATGATCCCGGGTCTTCCTTCGCAAATATTTACCTTGCAATTTTTCATTTTTACAGGTTTTGTTAAAGCAATTGACATTCCAACCGTTCTGATTTAGACTTTAATTAACATTCTTTACATGAACTTGACATTCATTTCATTGACTGGGATTTCTGCTCCCGGTCCCTCTTTTGTCACCCGTCCACCATTTTCCTGCTGCGATATCCGGACAGGATCCTGCATGACTCTCCATTTTGGAAACATATCCGGTAACTACTGCAGCCTTTTGCGTCACGCCAAGGAGAACCCGCTATGAACCATACCCCTAAAAAACAAAAATCCATGGACATGACATCCGGTTCCATCACGAAACTTCTCATCATGTTCGCGGTTCCGCTTGTGATCGGAAATCTCTTTCAGCAGCTCTACAACACCGTAGACAGCCTCGTCGTCGGAAACTTCGTCGGCTCCCACGCCCTCGCCGCTGTTGGGTCCACAACAAGCATCATCAACATGATCGTCATGTTCTTCACAGGAACTTCCGTCGGCGCCGGCGTCGTGATCAGCCGCTACTACGGAGCGCACGATGATGAAAAACTCCACATCGCAGTCGAGACGACGATGGCGCTGACTTTCATCTGCGGAATTCTCCTGACCGGACTCGGCATCTGGGTCACCCCGTATATGCTGGAATTCATGTCCACACCGGAGGATGTCCTTCCGTCTGCGTCCGTGTACCTTGAAATCTATTTTTCCGGCGTGTTCGGTCTTCTTGTATACAATATGGGAAGTGCGATCCTGCGCGCGGTGGGCGATACGAAACGTCCCCTCTACTTCCTCTGTCTCTCCAGCGTCATGAACATCGCGCTCGACCTCCTCTTTGTGGTCGGCTTCGGAATGGCGATCGAGGGCGTTGCCTACGCGACGTTCATCTCCGCTGCCCTGGTACTCGTCGTCCTCTCCCGCAGCACGGAAAATTACAGACTTACCTGGCGTGATCTGCGGATCGACAAAGGAATCTTCAAGCAGATCCTCATGATCGGACTTCCGACCGGATTCCAGCAGTCGCTGACCTCATTCTCAAACGTGTATGTCCAGTCCTACATCAACACCTTCGGTTCGAGCTGTATGGCCGGATGGAGCAGTTATTCGAAGATCGACCAGTTCGTCTTTCTTCCGATGCAGAGTATCGGTCAGGCTTCCACGACCTTCATGAGTCAGAACCTCGGTGCCGGAAACCTTCCGAGGGCCAAAAAAGGTACCGGTGTCGCGATGCGCCTCGCTCTCATTATCACGTTCGCAAGCGCCGCCGTCCTCTTCCTGTTCGCCCCGAGCCTTGTCGCGATCTTTAACCAGGAGCCGGATGTGGTCCGCTACGGAACCATGTTTCTCCGGATGAACGTCTTCATGCTCGCGTTCTGCTGCCCGAACCAGGTTGTCGCAGGAGCCATGCGAGGAGCCGGTGATTCCAGGACTCCGATGCTGATCATGCTGTTCTCCTTTGTCCTGTTCCGCCAGATCTATCTCTATATTGCGACCTCGATCTGCAACACGGCCGCAGTTGTCGGCTTCGGTTATCCGATCGGATGGATCGTGGCATCCATTCTCGTCGAGCTTTATTATATGTCCGGAAAGTGGGAAAAGAAGATCAGTATGTAAGGAAATCCCAGCAGTCACCTGGCCTTCGGATTTTTTAATCTCCCTGTCCATGATCCAACACAAGATCCAGGATATCTGCAAGCGGCTCCATCGCCGCCTTCGCCTCCGCGTATGTGTTTGTCTGCGCGCCCACCTCGATCAGGGCGGAGCGCGCCCGGACATGCTCATTATAGCGGAGGCCTTTTAAATAGATCTTTCTCATCAGTCCCGGATATTTTCCATCCGCCAGAAGCTGCATCTGGAAGCTGAATGCCAGGTTTTCTCTGAGATTCGGATTCGGAAGATATTCGATCGGTCCGTCCGGGCTCATGGACGTCCCATTGAAAAACATGAGTTTTGCCGTCTCGCTCCCGCCAAGTTCCGTCACAAGTCTCGTCCCATCCGCAACGCCGTCCCTGTGGATATCTAAAACCACTTCGATGGACGGATATTTCTGTAAAAGTCCCGTGATCCCATCAAGTGCATAGGTATACGCCGCACTCCGGTCCAGCTTTCCGTCCCGATAATCGTAAACACTCTCATCATGAAACACGTTGTAACCGCGTTCCCGCAAAAGGACCGCCAGCTCCTCTCCCAGATGGATCACATCCGCTTCCGGATTTTCCGGATAATCCGCGTAAGTCTCCTGGGAGTGGGTGTGGTAGATCAGGATCTGCGGACTGTCCGCATTCTTTTCGATGGAAAGATCGGTGGACAGAAATGTTTCTGCCTGCATCAGATCACGGCTCGCCGTCGTGGTCGGATGGACATTATAGAATTTTTTCATCAGATAGTCGTAATCATTCAGTTTTTCTAATATAATGCCGGAATTTCCGGTGTTGAAAATTCCGGATGCCAGGAGATTGTCATCCGATGCAGCTCTTTCCTCATGAAGCTGCCCGCTTTCGGTTTGTTCTGACAGACTGCTTTCGTCTAGTCCTCCGTTCATCCCCTCTTTTATTCCCTCGTTCGCATTTCCGCCTTCCTGTATTGTTTGCCCGCTTTCGTCCCCGTTTTCCTGTATCATTTTCCCGCTTTCGTCCCTGTATTCTTCCTCTCCAGCCTCCCTGCCTGCGATCCATTCCGCCCGCATCGCCTCGTTCTCATTTTCGATCCCGAAGATTTCTTCATACTCCGCATTCAGCCCGCTGTTTTCATTTTTCCGACTTTCCCGGAAAAACGATACGCCTTCATCTTCTTTCCACGCAGGAAGAAATCCCCGCACAATATCGTCAGCGATCTGTACCGCATGATCCTCATAAAATTTACCCAGCGAAACCGAAAAAACTTTTCTCCCCAGATATAAAACTGCCGCACATACCGCCGCGATCCCGATCCACAGCCCGGCATACCGGAGGACTCCCAGTAAATTCCCGAACATCTGCACGACAAACCGGCGGTCCGCCTGAAGCATCCGCTTAAAATAGTACCATCTCCGCCTCATCCTTACCGCCCAGCCCGCCGTTTCCTTACATTTTATGTGCAAGAGCGGTGATTCAGTACCTTTACGCCCGATCGCCGGATACCAATCAAATCTGCTGCTTTTTTCGAGTACATCACGCTATTGCTGCTGAAGAAATCGCATTTTCTTCACTGGATTTTTCTTATCTCATTTCGGATAAATTTCGCACACACTTTCCATCAGCTCCTGTAACGGAATCATTTTTCGTAACTGTTCATTACACACCTACAGGAACCTCCCCTGGAGCTTCCTTCGGATGCATAGCAGATTTATTACAGTCAACGCAGCAAGTGCACAGATCTGCTGAACAGTTTCCTTTTATCCATATTGTAACAATCCGCTGTGCAAAAAACAAGAATGACTTCCGGATTTACAAACTGCGCTGCAAATTATATAATAGAGCCATTGCAGCAGCTGCTCCTCCCTGCGCAGCTGCCAAAACATGATTCAGAAAGGATTTTTACCATTGATTACAAAGCTTATTGAAATCGTTTATGCCTTTTTATGGGGTGATCTGTTTACCCTTCCGGTCATGGGAAGCTCTGTGGGCATCTCCCTGATGCTTCTGCTGCTCATCCCGGCCGGAATCTACTTTACCATCCGCACCCGGCTGCTTCCGGTTCGCCTGTTCTCTGACATGATGAAAGCCCTGAAAGAGAAAAAAGAAACGCCGGACAGCCTGTCCTCATTTCAGACGCTCATCATCTCCACTGCCACCCGTGTTGGCATGGGAAATCTGGTAGGCGTCGTAGCTGCAGTTTCCATGGGTGGTGCCGGTGCCGTATTCTGGATGTGGGTGACTGCCCTTCTAGGTGCTTCTACTGCCTTTGTAGAAGCTGCCCTGGCTCAAAAATACAAAGAACCAGACCCTCTTTACGGCGGCTATCACGGAGGACCGGCTTACTACATTCACCATTTTGTCGAAGCAAAAACAGGAAAAACCCTCGGACATTCCCTGACTGCCTCCCTGTTTGCCATCTCCGGCCTGATCTGCTGGTGCGGCATCAGCCAGGTCATCAGCAATTCCGTAAGCTCTGCCTTTGCCAATGCATTCCGGGTTCCGCCCATCGTCACCACGATCCTTCTGGTATTACTGGCTGCAGTCATTGTGCTTCGGAAAAACGCAACCATAAAAGTTCTGGATATTATAGTTCCCATCATGGCGGTTGGTTTTTTCCTGCTTACACTGTTCATTATCCTGGTTAATCTGCCAAAGCTTCCGTCCGTATTCAGCCGTATCTTTTCAGAGGCCTTCGGCATGCGTCAGGCGGTATCCGGCGGTTTCGGAGCTGTTCTTATGAACGGGGTCAAGCGCGGCCTGTTTTCCAATGAAGCCGGTTCCGGCTCCGCTCCCTGCGCGGCTGCCGCTGCCCAGAGCAAAGATCCGGTCCGTACCGGTCTGACCCAGTCGCTTGGTGTTCTGATTGACACCATTGTAATCTGCAGCTGTACTGCCATGATCATGCTGCTGGTTCCGGAAGAGCTGACAAGCGGCCTTACCGGCATGGATCTCTTGCAGACTGCCATGCAGTACCACCTGGGATATGCCGGTGTCATTTTTATTGCAGTGACCCTGGCTTTGTTCAGCTTCTCCACCTTCATCGGCATTCTCTTCTACGCCCGTTCCAACGTGGCATACCTCTTTGGAAACCGCTGGTGTTACCAGACTGCCTACAAGGTACTGGCTCTTATCATGCTGTTTATCGGTGGCCTGGAGCAGTACACGGTTGTCTGGGATCTGGGCGATGTCGGGATCGGACTGATGACGCTGTTTAATATTGCGGTGCTGTATCCGATGTCAAAGGAAGCACTGGAACTATTAAAGCAGTACGAAGAAAACAAAAATCTGTAAGTATGAAAACAAAGGCTCTGTACTCCCTTTCGGAAAGCACAGAGTCTTTTTTGTTTACAACACACCTACAATCCTCAGAGAACACCAGACCAGAAGCAGTGCCATAATCCCATTCATAATTCTGTAATGCTGACCATATAATGTTTTCAGCACATTTCCCGCAAAAGCCCAGAGCAGGTTTCCAAATGCTCCCAGAATCATCAGATAAACAGCAAAGATAAAAAGTACAGACACTTTGCTTTCATAGGGTAAAATGTATGCAGAAAACATGGTTAGTCCATAGATAATGATCTTGACATTGATCATCTGAAGGAAAAATCCAAGTTTCCAGGTAGGCATCTTCTCCTGGACCTGGTCCGACGGAGGAAGCCTGCGCCAAGTCTGCCAGGCCAGATACAGGATATAAGCAGCGCCCAGATATTTCATGACTGGCTGAATTCCGGGAATAATACTTCCAAGCGTACTGCAAAACAAGCCTGAAAGACACATCAGCGTCAGGGAACCGCTCCAGATTCCGGCCATAAAACGCAGATTTCCGCACACGCCATATTTACTGGCATTGGAAAGCAGCAGGATGTTATTGGGACCCGGCGACCATACGGTAAGAATGGCCGAAAGGGTCATTTCTATAAAAACAGATAGAGACATGGCATCGCTCCTTTAAAATTTTTCTCTGGCAATCCACTCCCGCAGTCCTGCCGCTACGCGCCTTACCAGTCCATGGTCTTTTCCGCCTGCATTCACACCGATTACCACCGGGTTCTTCTGCACAATGGCCGGGAACTGGAAATCGCACTGAGTCTGGTCTCCGGCGTGGTTGACCGGGATATGCCGCTCATGGCAGAGATGTACAATGTGATCGTTCACCGCCCGATCACTGGTGGCAGCGATAACAAGGAAAGACTGTGCCAGTTCTTCCAGATCCTGCGCCCCAAATATATGCTGTCTCCAGACGATTCTGCCAGCCTGCGCAAGCTCCTGTATTCCGCTTCCTGCCTCCGGCGCCACCACCGTCACCTTTGTGCCAAATTCCGTAAGCACCGTGGCGCGTCGGGCCGCAATGGCTCCGGCGCCCACGATCAGTACCTTTTTATCCTTTAAATCTATAAACAAGGGAAAGTTCAAAGCATTTCCTCCACATCTGCCCGGATCACTGACGCAATACCTTCCGCCGTGTACTCCACGGCATCCGCATAGACCGGCAGGCCAAGCTTCTCCATGGCCTTTGCGGTGGACGGACCTATGGAAATGAGCTTTGCAGTCAGCTTCTTCCGCTGTTCCGGCTCCAGCATCGCCGCCAGCGCCCGGGCAGCAGAGCTGCTGGCCACCGTCACATAATCCACTTCACTAATCACACGGTTTAACTCTTCCTGACGGCGCAGGTCAGTCCAGGTCTCGTAAAGTCCAATATCATCATAGGAAATTCCGGCCGCTGCCAGCGCCTCCGTCAATACCCGCGATCCGTTTTCCGCACGGAATAATGCCACCTTCTCATCCGGTTTCAAAGTTGGGATCCACTCCGCCGCCAGATCTTCCCCGGAAAACTGCTCCGGCACAAAATCACTCCGGAAGCCATGCCGGAGCAAAATCTCTGCTGTTTTCCGTCCAATTACGGCAAACTTCACCTGCATCAGCCGACGTAGATCGATGCCCTGTTCCCGGAGTAAGGCGAAGAACAGCTCCACACCATTTCCGCTGGTAAATACGATCCACTGGTAATTGCCAAGCTGCCTTAGCGTCTCAGCAATCCGTTCATTCCAAAGCGGACGTACCTCTATCAGACTTAAAGCCACCAGCTCTGCTCCCAACGGCTGGAAAGCTTCCTCCATTTCCCGCACAAAAGCCCTGGTGCCCGTAACCATAATCCGTCTTCCGGACAGTACACCCCGCCCAAACCAGGACAGGGTATCCTTTAATTCCACCACCGGACCAATCACGGAAATGGCCGGGGTTCTGAGTCCTGCTTTCTCTGCCGCCTCCGCGATATGCGCCAGATCCGCCCTTACACTTCTCTGCGCCGCAGTCGTTCCCCGCTCCAGCACCGCCGCCGGAGTCTTCGGGTCTTTTCCGTTTGCAATAAGGTTGTCTGCAATCTTGTCCAGGTTTTTCAGTCCCATCAGAAAGACCAGCGTTCCCTCTTCCCTTGCAAGGGTCTGGTAATCCAGCGCGGAACTTGTCTTATTGCCATCCTCATGACCGGTGATCACATGGAAGGAGGAAGCCATTCCCCGCTGGGTCACCGGAATTCCGGCATAGGCCGGAACACTGTAGGAGGAAGAAACTCCAGGCACAATCTCAAAGGGGATATCCATTTTCGACAATTCCAGCGCTTCCTCTCCGCCGCGCCCGAAAATAAACGGATCGCCGCCTTTTAAGCGCACCACAGAGTGTCCTTCCAGGGCTTTCTTCACCAGAAGGGCTGAGATTTCCTCCTGCTTCATATGGTGGCTTCCGGAGCGCTTCCCCGCGTAGATCAGCTCCGCATCCAGCCGGGCTTCATTCAGAATTGAACCGGAGATCAGGTTATCGTAGACGATCACGTCCGCCCGGCGCACACAGTCCAGTCCTTTTTCTGTAAAGAGTCCTGTGTCTCCCGGACCCGCGCCCACCAGATAAACCGGTTTGCAGCGCACCAGAACGGCCAGGTCGCGGGCCAGCTTCTTCGCAGCCGCAAGCAGTGTCATTCGCACAGATTCCGTACTTTCTGCACAGGCTGCTCCTGTAGCCGCAGTCTGCGCCTGCTCCCATTTCCGCTGCTGTTCCGGCAAATCCTTCAAGCTGCCATCCAGTAGCACCGCTTCACTCCGGTACTCCGGATGCACACCATCCCTTGCATACATCACCTGCATGGAAAGCTTGTTTTCTGCCTCATCCAGCCTGCAGTGTGCTCCGCACGGTGCGTTGCAGCCTCCGCCAAGAATAGTCAGAAATTCCCGCTCCGCAGTCAGTTCCGCCTCAGTTTCCACAGAATGAATTGCCCGCATGATCTCGGTCAGCTCGCCCTGACGGATTTCCACTGCCAGAATGCCCTGACCGGCCGCCGGAACAAACTGCTGCATCGGCAGATGTTCAAAATACAGGGGATCTGCAGCTTCTGTCTGCGCTTCCGCCATGCACAGCTTCCCGGACCGCTCCGAACCTGCCCCGGAAGCCAGATTTTCTCCACCAACTCCCAGCCGGTTCAGCCCTGCCGCAGCCAGCAGAATTCCATCATACTGTCCACTCTTTAATTTTTCGAGCCGTGTCTGCACATTTCCACGAAGAAGCTTTACCTTCACCTGTGGATTCATCTGCCGGATCTGGATCTGGCGGCGCAGGGAACTGGTCCCGATCACACTGCCCGGTATCATGTCCCTGACCGGCGTCCCGTCTATTGTCACCATCACATCCGACGCATCTTCGCGGGAGAGAACCGCCCCCACTGTCAGACCTTTCGGAAATTCCATCGGCATATCTTTTGCACTGTGAACAGCCAGATCAATCTCGCCCTTTAAAAGCGCGTCCTCCAGTTCCTTGGTAAATACACCCTTTCCGCCAAAGCTGGTCAGGGAACGGTCCAGAATTTTATCGCCCTTTGTGCTCATGGGCACGATTTCGATCTCTAAAAATGGAAAATGTGCCAGAATCACTTCCCGCACAATTTCCGTCTGAACCATTGCCAGCCGGCTCTTTCTTGTTCCGATCCGCAATGTGTTGTTATTCATTTATACTTCCTCACTCAATAATCCTAGCTTCTCCATGGCATACCAGATGCCATCCTGCTCTACGTTTTTTGTCAGGAAACTGGCATAGGGCTCGAGCTCCGGGCTGTGTTTTCTCATGAGTACCGCATTCGGCACATGCTCGAACATGGCAATATCATTGGTACTGTCTCCGAAGACATAGGCATCCTCCAGAGTCAGTCCGTAGGTTTCCAACACCACATCAATGGCTGTAGCTTTGGTAAATCCTTCCGGAACGCACTCGTAAAAGCCCTCACCCCGGTCGATCACCGCAATATCCAGATCCAGATTCCGAAACAGTCTGGTGCGGTCGCTCTGATCATCTGTCAGAATGCAGAACTTGTTGATTTCGCCGCATACTGATTCCGGCTCCAGCCATTCAATGGTATTTCCGAAATTTTTCCGCAGCTGCTGGCCAAAGGGCATACGCCCGGACTGGCTGCAGTAGTAGCACACCCCCGGACCCTCCAGGAAAATATCTGCGTCGCAGTCTACCGCAAGGCGGGCGATCCGCTGCACCTGCTGCACCGGCATCAGCCGGTTTAACAGAGTTTTTCCCTCAGATTCCACATAGGTGCCGCAGCCGCAGAGCCAGCCGTCCACCTCCGCAATATGGCGGACCTGTCCAATCTCCCCGTACGAGCGCCCGGTGTTGATAAATACCAGATGCCCCAGGGAGCGGGCCAGGGAAAGAGCCTTCTTTGCGCTTTCCGGGACCGTTTTTGTCACCTCGCTGAGCAGCGTACCGTCAATGTCGAAAAACAGGGCTTTTCTTTTACTCACGCCTCATCTCCACGGAAGACGATGGTTCCGGTCTTCTCATCCATGCTCTCTACAATTGCCAGAGATTCCAGACGGATTCCCTTCGAACGAATGATGTCTCCGCCTACCTGGAAGCCTTTCTCGATCACGATGCCTGCGCCCACCAGCTCTGCTCCGGATTCCTCAACCACAGCTGCCAGCCCCTCCAGAGCCTTTCCGTTTGCCAGGAAATCATCGATCAGAAGAACCTTATCACCCTTTCCAAGGAACTCTTTGGAGACGATGATGTCATAAACACGTCCATGAGTATAGGACTCTACCTTGCTGGTATAAACATCGCCCGCAATATTTTTGGTCTGGGTTTTCTTTGCAAATACAACCGGCACATGAAACTGCTGTGCCACGACACAGGCAATGCCGATCCCGGATGCCTCGATCGTGAGGATCTTGTTGATCTCGCAGTCTGCGAATCTGCGTTTGAACTCCTTACCGATCTCCACAAAAAGATCGGTGTCCATCTGGTGGTTCAAAAAACTGTCTACCTTTAATACGTTTCCTGCTTTGATCTTTCCGTCCTTCCGAATTCTGTCCTTTAAGAGCTGCATCTGGATATCCCCCTTATATTTTCTGGTATTTTATGTTTGGATTCTGTATTTATTTTACAACGGCATTTTTGCCGATGAATTCAACTACTTTGTAGATCATGGCAGTCTCATCTACCATGTCAGCGCCATAAGTGTCCTGCAGAGTCTTTACGTCAGTACCGTAGCGCTCTGCAAGGCTCTCACGATCTGCGTCATCCACGGTAAAGCCCTCTTTTTCTGCTACCGCAGCGATCAGAAGCTGCTGTTTAATGGCATTTTCCGCTGCAGTATGTAAGGTTGCCTTGAATTCATCCTCTGTCTGGCCCATCATCTCTGCGTAGCTTTCCATGGTGAAGCCATAAGAGGAGAACATATTCTCATAATAGCTTACCTGGTTGTTATACTGCTGCTCCACTGCAGCCTCATTTAAGCTGTATTCGGAGTTGTCCATAGCTGCCGCAAATGCGTCATCCTCAACCTGCTGTGCCGCGCTCTGCTCCTTCTCCTTCTGAAGAGTTTCCATGGTGTCTGCCTTAAACTCGTCTACCGTAGAGAAATCAGAAACGCGCTGTACAAATGCGTCATCTAATACCGCGTCTTTCTTCTCCTCAATCTTGTTTACGGTTACATCAAACACAACGGCCTGTCCGGCAAGATCTGCATTGGTATAGTCCTCCGGGAAGGTTAGGTTCAGACTGCGCTCCTCGCCTGTATTTGCTCCGATCAGCCCATCCTCAAATCCGTCAATGAACACGCCGGAACCAAGCTCCAGATCATAGCCCTCTGCGGTGCCGCCATCAAAAGCCTCTCCATCCTTCATGCCAACATAGTCAATATTGACCGTGTCGCCCTTCTGGGCCGGACGGTCTGTAATCTCGGTCACCTCCGGATTCGCCTTCAGAATGCTTGCGATCCGCTGATCAAGATCCGCCTCTGTCACCGTGGTATCCTGCTTGGTAACCTCAACACCTTTGTACTGGCCAAGGTTTGTCACTTCCCCTTTATCGGTAATCTCTGCCTGGGTCTCACTTGCAGCGGTGGTGGTCTCCTCAGCTGTATCTGACTTTTTGCCGCATCCTGATGCCAACATTGCGGCTGCCGCGCAGCAAAGGGTCAGTCTCACATATTTTTTCATAATATCTTCCTCATTTTGTCTTTCTATATTTCTATATGTTATAGCATATTGTGGCCGTTAAAAAAAGCATTTCACGACAATTTCATAAATTTTTCAGGTCTCGTTCATTATTTGTAAAATGCACAGAAGGCTTT
>OIWL01002780.1_pt1 | contig 13588 bp, 11 predicted proteins | sample 1587561 | NCBI WGS metagenome assembly OIWL01 (sample SAMEA3888903, study PRJEB22519) | human gut metagenome | biome: human gut; feature: human-associated habitat; material: faeces | place: Denmark | collected 2010 | reverse complement strand
AAGCGGCAGGTACGGTGATGGCGCCGGCGGTTGATACAAACTGTCCGGTGGTAGCATCGTAGGTGTACTCGGTACCTTCTGTCCAGGCAGTGCCATTGAAGGCGACCGTGATCGGATTTAAGATCGGGTCAAATCGGTCGGAGACAATCAGGGCATCGGTTTCATCCGCTGTGTTGTTGCCGTAGTTCTGGATAATAAAGGTGTAGGTCAATTGCCCGTTTTCAGAGACGGTCGTCGGTGTTAAGGACTTGCTGATGCGGAGCACCGGCTCGCCGTAAGCATTGACTGTAGCACTTGCCGTGATCGGATTGGCAATATTGTTGGCATTGATGGTCGCTGTGTTGGTGATACTGGACTCCTGTGCCAGTGGAGCATAATCGTTGGTCTTAGCCTGGTAGATGACGGTGACATTGCCTTTTGCTGGGACCGACAGACCGGAAATGGTCAGTGGAGGACCGGCGGTCACCGTTGGTGTCGGCTGTAAGACACCGCCAACATAATAGCGGACGGTACCTACCACATAGTCCATAGGCACCAGTGTTAAGGCGTTTAAGGTATAGGCACCCAGATTATCGGAGATCGTCACTCCGGTCATGGTGGTGTTGCCTGAGTTTAAAATGTTGACGACATAGGTCAGGGTATCATCCTGCTGATACTCGGTCTGTACGGCGGTCTTTGTAGCAGAGAGCACTTCGACCAGTTCACCGGTAGTGATATTGGATGTGGTCGTATTGCCGTTGTAGGACAAGGTCGCCTGGTTATAAAAAGTTGCCATAGTTGATATTCTTTCTTTTTTTATTATTCTATGTGGTATGAAAAAAAAGGTACAAAAAATTCTTTGGAAATATTGACAATACATGAACATATGAATATAATTACATATGAACAGATGATAAATAGAAAAGGTACAAAAGATAAAGAAACAGAAGGGAGGATTTCAGGTGGCAGAACAGAAGTCAGAATTTTTGGCAGCACACGAAGAACTGGTAGAACAGGTACTTCAAAATCAGCCGGAAGATGAATACCTGTATGACCTGGCAGAACTTTTTAAGGTCTTTGGCGATTCGACAAGGATCAAGATCTTATATGCCTTGTTTGAAAGTGAACTTTGTGTCAGCGATATTGCACAGATCTTAAATCTGAACCAATCCGCGGTCAGTCACCAACTCCGCATTTTAAAAGATGCCAAGTTGGTCAAGTTCAAACGGAGCGGCAAGAGTATTTTCTATTCGCTGGATGATGACCATGTGCGCACGATCCTATCCATGGGTATGGATCATGTAGAGGAGTAGATACAGTTGGATGACCATCTTGTATGATAAAGAATAAAAAAGAAAAAGGAGAACATAATTATGAAAAAGACATATGATGTAGAGGTTGATTGCGCAAACTGTGCAGCAAAGATGGAGGAAGCCGTAAAGAATACAGAGGGCGTCAAGAACGCAACTTTGAGTTTTATGACCTTGAAGTTAAAGGTGGAATTTGAAGAGGGCGCAGACGTGGACACTGTTATGCAGCAGGCGTACAAGAACTGTAAAGTCGTAGAAGACGATTGTGAGATCTTTTTATAAGAAGAACCGCATTTCGGGGCTGTGCCACGGAGGCGGTGGGAGTCGTAAAGGAGAAAACATATGAGTAAAAAGCAAAAAAACGTGCTTTGTCGCATTATCGTTTCCTTGATCTTATTGGTGGCAATGTCCATTCTGGATGCTTTGGTGGATTTGCCTTGGATCGTGCAGTTAGCCTTGTATATGGTTCCATATCTGGTCATCGGATACGATATTTTGAAAAAGGCGGGCAAGGGTATTTTGAACCGTCAGGTCTTTGATGAGAATTTTCTGATGGCTGTGGCGACCATTGGTGCTGTCTGCCTGGGAGAATACAAAGAAGGCGCAGCGGTAATGCTGTTTTATCAGATCGGAGAACTTTTCCAGAGCGTTGCTGTAGGCAAGAGCCGTAAAAACATTGCAGCCTTGATGGATATCCGCCCGGATTATGCTAACATTGAAAACGATGGTAAGTTAGAAAAAGTAGATCCGGATGACGTAGAAATTGGTGCAGAAATTATTGTAAATCCTGGAGAAAAAGTACCGATTGATGGTGTGATTGTAGAAGGAAATACGACATTAAATACCAGTGCACTCACCGGTGAAAGTGTGCCAAGAGATGCAGCCTGCGGCGATGAAATTATCAGTGGCTGTATTAATATGAGCGGCATGATTAAGGTTAAGACGACAAAGGAATTTGGGGATTCTACGGTATCCAAAATCCTGGATTTAGTAGAAAATTCTGCAATGAAAAAGTCACGGTCAGAGAACTTTATTACGAAGTTTGCCAGATATTATACACCGGCTGTGTGTTATAGTGCACTTGCCTTAGCAGTTTTGCCGCCGGTAGTTCGTTTATTGATGGGCATTTCACCGATGTGGGGAGAATGGATTATCCGCGCATTGACATTTCTTGTAATCAGTTGTCCATGTGCACTTGTAATTTCGATTCCACTCAGTTTCTTTGGTGGTATTGGATGTGCATCCAGCAATGGTATTTTAGTGAAGGGCTCTAATTATTTGGAAGCTCTTTCGGCAACAAAGTACGTTGTTTTTGATAAAACAGGTACGCTCACCAAAGGTGTCTTTGAAGTGAGTGCAACGTATCCGGAAAATGGATTTACCAGAGAGGATTTGCTTCGCTTTGCAGCATATGCGGAGAGCAGTTCCTCTCATCCAATCAGCGTGAGTCTGAAAAAAGCATATGGAAAAGAACTGGATCTGGAAAAGATTTCTTCCATTGAAGAAATTGCCGGTCATGGTGTCTGTGCACAGGTGGATGGCAAAAAAGTGTTTGTTGGCAATATGCGTCTGATGCAGCGTGAACAGGTGCAGGTTTTGACAGAACACAAAGAAGGAACCGTCTGCTATGTGGCAATAGATGGTGTCTATGGTGGATGTATTGTAATTTCTGATGTGATTAAGCCAAACGCAAAAGAAGCCATCCGCGGTCTGAAAGCGTGCGGAGTTAAGAAAGCGATTATGCTGACGGGAGATGCAAAAGAGACAGCACTGCGTGTTGCTGGTGAAATTGGCATGGATGAAGTACACAGTGAATTGCTTCCGGCGGATAAGGTATCACAGGTGGAGCGTCTTTTAGACGAGAAGAGCGACAAAGAAAATTTGGCATTTGTCGGTGATGGAATCAACGATGCGCCGGTGTTATCACGTGCAGACATAGGAATTGCGATGGGAGCGATGGGATCTGATGCAGCTATTGAGGCAGCAGATGTGGTTCTTATGGACGATGATCCAAACAAAATTGCCCTTGCAATGAAGATTTCCGTTCGTACACTCCGGATTGTACATCAGAATATTATTTTCGCATTGGCGATCAAAGCCATCTGTCTGATTTTAGGAGCTATTGGTATTGCAAACATGTGGGTTGCCATTTTTGCAGATGTGGGCGTTATGGTACTTGCTGTATTAAATGCAACGAGAGCATTGAAAATAAAATTATAAAAATTCCGATTTTACAGAAGCGTCACATATTTGTGGCGCTTTTTTTATACGCTTTTTTTGTAAATGCGTTATACTGAAAATAGATTGGATGAAATTTGTAAAAGAATAAGAAGGTGTATCAATGAAGCAACTATATACCAAGTGGGGGGAAGAACTAAAAAAACAGATGCAGGAAGATGCTTCGTGTGTTGCGCATACCGAGTATCCAAGACCATCTATGATTCGTTCTTCTTACGGAAATCTGAATGGCTGGTGGGACTATGCGATTAGAAAGCAGATAGCAGACAATGGGATACCGGGTGCATATGACGGAAAGATATTTGTTCCATTTTCGCCGGAGGCGGAATTATCTGGTGTGCAGCGCCAATTGCAGCCGGATGAGGTGCTCTGGTATCACACAAAAATGAAGCTTGATACCGTACAAATCAAAAAAGGAAAACGTCTTCTTCTACATTTTGGCGCAGTGGATCAGACAGCCACGGTTTATGTGAATGGCAGTCAGGTTATGACACATCATGGAGGATATCTGCCGTTTACGGTGGATCTGACATCTTTTGCAAAGAATGCATACGAAAACGACATAGAGGATTTGGAACTTTTTGTCAGAGTTATAGATGTGAGTGATACATCGTATCATGCAAGAGGAAAACAGAAATTGCAGCGCGGGGGGATGTATTATACCGCCCAAAGCGGCATCTGGCAGACCGTCTGGCTGGAGCGGGTGCCGGACAACTACATCGAGACGCTGACCGTCACCCCGGACTACGACGCCCGGACCGTGACCGTCCGGGCCCGCACGGCAAAGCCCGGCGGGGCGGTGAACCTCTGGGCGGTGGTGCGGGCCGGCGGCGTGACCATCGCAGAGGACTGGGGCAGCGACGAGGCCGACCGGGACGGCGCGGTGACGCTGAACATCCCGGAGGAGCATTTCTTCCCGTGGAGCCCGGACAGCCCCTTCCTCTACGACCTGACCGTCGGTACGACCCAGGGGGAGGAAGAGAGCTTCGACACGGTGCACAGCTATTTCGCGCTGCGGAAGTGGAGCTGTGCGCCCGATGCAAGGGGTGTGCTGCGCTTCTGCCTGAACGACCGGCCCATCCTACTGAACGGTCTGCTCGACCAGGGCTACTGGCCGGAGGGCCTGTATACCCCGCCGTCCGACGCGGCGGTGGTGCATGAATTGCAGACCATCAAGGAACTGGGCTTCAACCTGCTGCGCAAACACGCGAAGATCGAGCCGCAGCGGTGGTATTACCACTGCGATAAGCTGGGCCTCATCGTCTGGCAGGACATGGTGAACGGCGGCGAGCCGTACCGGCTGTGGTTCGTGACCTACCTGACCAATGTGCTGCAGCCGCTGCTGCGGAAACTGCCCGACACAGCGGCCCTCCGGGGTCTGCTGAGCCGCCGCAGCGAGGCCAGCCGGGAAGAATACGGCCGGGAGCTGGAAGCAACGGTGGAGGCCCTGCGGGGGCATCCCTGCATCGGCTGCTGGGTGCCCTTCAACGAGGGGTGGGGGCAGTTCGATGCCGCGCAGGCAGTCGAGACGCTCCGCACCCTCGACCCTGACCGTCTGGTGGACGAGGCCAGCGGGTGGTATGACCAGGGCGGCGGCGATGTGGACTCCCGCCACAACTATTTCTATCCGCTCCATCTCCGGCCCGGCCGCCGCACCGTTGCCCTCAGCGAATATGGCGGCATCGCCTGGCCGATGCCCGGCCACGAGCCGCCCCGCAGGACCTACGGCTACGGCACGGCAAAGAGCCGCGCCGAGCTGACCGGGCGCTACCGGAAACTGCAATCGGAAACGGTGCTCCCGCAGCTCCGGAACGGGCTGTCGGCATTGGTGTACACCCAGGTCAGCGATGTGGAGGACGAGGTGAACGGCCTGTTCACCTACGACCGGCAGGCGATCAAGCCCGACCCGGCCGCCGTCCGCGCGGTGAACGAAGCACTGGAAGCAGAGTTTGAAAAGGTCCTGAACCAGGCATAGAAAAAAGCAGACATGCAGCACCGGAACCGGGCGGCATGTCTGCTTTTTTGTAAGATCACATCGTGTGGGTCGCAAAGACCTGTTCGTCCTCCCACCACACGGGCTGCCCGGCGGCAAGAGACCGGGGCACATCCAGCAGCCGCTGGTTGGAGCTGCCGCGGAAGCGCAGGGTGATGTCGTGCTGAGCCTCCACGAACCGGCCGTCCACGAGGACGTCCAGCAGGGCCAGCAGTTCATCGGTGACTTCGCACCGGGCGGCGCAGGGCTCCGTGCCGGTCAGCTGCTCCCAGGTGTAGCCGGAGTAGCACCAGACCGTTTTATGGGGGTAGAGGGCCTTGAAGTTCCGCACAAAGGGCAGAAGCTCCCGCTGATTCTCCGGCTCCATGGGTTCGCCGCCCAGCAGGCTCAGCCCGGCGATGTAGTCCGGCTGGCAGGAGGCGAAGATCTCGTTGCGGATGGCTTTGTCGAAGGGCTTGCCGTAGCCGAAATCCCAGGCCACCGCATTGAAGCAGCCGGGACAGTGATGGCGGCACCCGGAAACGAAGACGCTGGTGCGCACACCGGGGCCGTTGGCGATATCGTAATATTTGATGGTAGCGTAGTTCATGACGGATGAAACCTGAAAGCAGAGCGCGCTGCTTTGCTTTTCCATTTGATGATGCTTTTTGTCGGTTGCCAATGGCTCCCCTTTTTGGGGGGAGCTGGCGCAAAGCGCCTGAGAGGGTTACAGGTGCAGGACCCGATCCTTGATCTCCTGGGTGCGGCCCTGGTTCCAGAACTGGGTGCCGATGTAGCCGCAGGTGCGGCGGGCGACGTTCAGCTTGTTCTGGTCGCGGTTGTGGCACTTGGGGCATTCCCAGACCAGCTTGCCGTCCTCGGGCACGATCTGGATCTCGCCGTCGTAGCCGCAGACCTGGCAGTAGTCACTCTTGGTGTTCAGCTCGGCGTACATGATGTTCTCGTAGATGAACTGCATGACCTTGATAACGGCCTCGAGGTTGTCCTGCATGTTGGGCACCTCCACATAGCTGATGGCACCGCCCGGGGAGAGCTTCTGGAAGTCGCTCTCGAACTTCAGCTTCGTGAAGGCGTCGATCTGCTCGGTCACGTGGACATGGTAGGAGTTCGTGATATAATTGCGGTCCGTGATGCCCGGCACAAGCCCAAAACGCTTCTGCAGGCACTTGGCAAATTTGTAGGTCGTGGACTCCAACGGCGTGCCGTACAGGCTGAAATCAATGTTGTGCTGGTTCTTCCACTTAGTACAGGCGTCGTTCATGTGCTGCATAACGTTCAGCGCAAACGGCTTGGCGGCAGGGTCGGTGTGGCTTTTGCCGGTCATATACTTGCAGCACTCATACAGGCCCGCGTAGCCCAGACTGATGGTGGAATAGCCGCCGTAGAGCAGCTTGTCGATGGGCTCGCCCTTCTTCAGGCGAGCCAGCGCGCCGTACTGCCACAGGATGGGCGCGGCGTCGCTCAGTGTGCCCTTCAGGCGGTTGTGGCGGCACATCAGGGCCTTGTGGCACAGCTCGAGGCGCTCGTCAAAAATCTGCCAGAACTTATCAAAATCACCGCCGCTGGACAGGGCCACGTCCACCAGATTGATGGTGACAACGCCCTGGTTAAAGCGGCCATAGTACTTCGGCTTGCCGTTCTCGTCGATATAGGGGGTCAGGAAGCTGCGGCAGCCCATGCAGGTGAAGCAGTGGCCCTCGCCGTTCTTGTCGACCTTGTATTCCAGCATCTTCTTCTCGCTGATGTAGTCGGGCACCATCCGCTTGGCGGTGCACTTGGCGGCGAGCTTGGTCAGGTAGTAGTAGGGCTGGCCCTCATAGATGTTGTCGTTTTCCAGCACGTAGATGAGCTTGGGGAAGGCGGGGGTGATCCAGACACCGGCCTCGTTCTTGACGCCCTGGTAACGCTGGCGCAGCATTTCCTCAATGACGATGGCCAGGTCGGACTTCAGGCGTTGGTTGTCGCCGGCCTCGTTCAAGTACATGAACACGGTGATGAACGGGGCCTGGCCGTTGGTGGTCATCAGGGTGACGACCTGATACTGGATGGTCTGCACGCCGCGCTTGATCTCCTCACGCAGGCGCTTTTCCACGATCTCAGAAATTTTCTCCTCGCCGGGATCGATGCCCAGATCGCGCATCTCGGCCTCGACATCGCGGCGGATCTTCTTGCGGCTGACGTCCACGAAGGGGGCCAGGTGGGTCAGGCTGATGCTCTGACCGCCGTACTGGCTGGACGCTACCTGGGCGATGATCTGGGTGGCAATGTTGCAGGCGGTAGAGAAGGAATGGGGCTTCTCAATCAGCGTGCCGCTGATGACGGTGCCGTTCTGCAGCATGTCGTCCAGATTGACCAGGTCGCAGTTGTGCATGTGCTGGGCGTAGTAGTCGGCATCGTGGAAGTGGATGATGCCCTCCTCGTGCGCCTTGACGATCTCCGGGGGGAGCAGCATGCGCATGGTCAGATCCTTGCTGACCTCGCCGGCCATGTAGTCACGCTGTACGCTGTTGACGGTAGGGTTCTTGTTGGAGTTCTCCTGCTTGACTTCCTCGTTGTTGCACTCGATGAGGGAGAGGATCTTGTCGTCCGTCGTGTTATGGGTGCGCTTGAGGCTCTGCACGTAGCGATAGGTGATGTACCTGCGGGCAACCTCATACGCGCCGGTGGCCATGATGGCGTCCTCGACGATGTCCTGGATCTCCTCGACGTTCATCGCGTGGCCGCGGGCATAGCAGACCTCCTGCACATGATCGCTGATCTCGATGATCTGCTGCTTCGTCAGGCGCTGGGCATCGGGTACGACCTTGTTAGCCTTCGTGATGGCCGCAATAATTTTGGTAATGTCAAAGACAGCCTCGCTGCCGTTGCGCTTGATGATCTTCATGGTGACTCCTCTTTACAAAAAAATAAATACAGTGCGTTCAATACGAACTGTATAGAATGCAGATGAAATGCCGTTTCGTAAATTGCCCGTTTTGCGAGCAAGACTATAATACCGCACCGGGGGCAAAAAGTCAATCCACAAAACCACAAGATATAGTGTCCAGCGAGAAAGTAGAAACAAAATGTTCTGTTTTCGTCGCCTCAACGTGCAAAAAAGCCCTGCCAAAAATAAGACTGAAATTTTGGTGATTTTGAGTGGTTCTACACAGTTTGTCGATGCAGCGTGCAAATATCTTCTTCGAAAATCATGCTCCCCCTTGCAGTATGCCCCCAAAGCTGGTATACTATGACAGGGTTTGGGGGCGGAACGCCCGCCCGACACAAGATATGGGGATGCCCCCGCAGGAGAACACCATGAATTACGCAACCATTAAATATTGTGATATTGCCAACGGGGAGGGTGTGCGCACGAGCCTGTTCGTTTCCGGCTGCCGCCGCCACTGCCCGAACTGCTTCAATGCTGTGGCATGGGATTTCGGCTACGGTGCGCCGTTTACCAAGGAAGTTCGCAATGAAATACTAGAGAGTCTGGCCCCTGGTTACATCAATGGGCTTTCGCTGCTGGGCGGCGAACCGTTTGAGCCGGAGAACCAGCGGGAGCTGCTGCCCTTTATTAAAAATGTAAAGGTGCTGTACCCCAACAAGACGATCTGGTGCTACACCGGCAACAATCTGGAGCATGAGATCTGGCAGCCCGGTCCCGGGCGCTGCGAGGTCACCGACGAGTTTTTACAATATATAGATGTGCTTGTGGACGGCGACTTTGTGCAGGACCAGTACGACATCAGTCTGCGCTTCCGCGGGTCGAGCAACCAGCGCATCATTGACATGAACAAGACCCGCGCAGCGGGCCGGGTCGTTTTGTGGCAGGACGACCCGATTTTTGCGGATCACAAGATGTAATGGAAAATTGCAAGGGCGGATCGCATATCCGCCCGCGGGGCGTCGAGGACGCCGCCCCCCTACAACGCGGCGGCAGCACACATGTATAAAAAATCGGGCAGAGTGCAAATGCACCCTGCCCGTTTTTGCGAAAATTACTTACGCAGACCCAGCTCAGCGATCAGGGCACGGTAACGGTTGATGTCCTTCTTCTGCAGATAGGCCAGCAGATTACGGCGGCGGCCGACCATCTTGAACAGGCCGCGGCGGCTGTGGTTGTCATGCTTGTTGGTCTTCAGATGCTCGGTCAAGTGGTTGATACGAGCGGTCAGCAGAGCAACCTGGACCTCCGGAGAACCGGTGTCACCCTCGTGGATGGCTGCCTTGGCGATGATGGGCTGCTTATCGATAGCAGATTTCTGGCTCATGGTAAATACCTCTTTCAAAAAAATATAGATTTGCCGAAAGCGCAGTAAGGGGTAGTTGGAACCCTAGAGGCATACGCCCCAAACCGAGCCACGGTAACAGTCATAAGTATACCATACCCTCCCCCAAATTACAAGGGGCAGGATGCAGGTATTTTACAATTATTTTGCAGACTTATCCTCTGCCCAGCGCAGCGCGGTGATAAAGCCGACCGCAGCCAGGGGCAGCAGGAAAACAAAGAACGGGAAGCAGTAGCGGCTCTTGGTCTCCCAGACGAGCTGGAAGAGAAAGCCTCCGAAAAACGCGATGCCAAGCAGCTGCGCCCAAACAGCACCGCCGGTTTTGCGGCGCAGCGCCAAAGTGCCGCAGCCGGCAAAGAGATATACAAAAGTCAGCAGTGCCCGCAACACGGCCTGTACCGGGGCAAACAGCACACCGCCGCCCAACGCGGTGGCCAGCCAGCCCACGCCCCCGGCCACCGTGATGGACGGGCCGTTCATCGTCAGGGCCTCAAACCAGGGGTCCAGCCATTGCCAGGCGGTCTTTTGCAGGAAGAACTTGACCTCCTTGGGGTTGTGCAGGTAGGTGTTCCAGTACTCGCCAATGCCTTTGACCGCCGCCGCATTGGCGGCGGTGGTGTCGGCATTGTTGTCCCAGAATAGGTTCCAACTGCTTCCATCGAAACCGCCTGGCCCATAATAGGTACCGCTGTGGATACCCATAAGCACCGTGGCGCTGGCAGGCATGCCGGTGGAGTATGGAATCGGCACACGGCTGAAAAATACCGATTGGCCGATATTTTCCACGGCTACCGGCACGGCCAGCAGCAACGTTGCCAGCACAAGACCGCGCAGCAGCTGCTTGCCGCTGCGCCCAAAGCCGGAAAACGCAGCCACGATGCAGACAGCAATGATAAAGATCAGCGCCGACTGATAGGCCAGTACGGCCAGTGGGAACAGCACAAAGGGCAGTGCCAGCCAGCTCGATTTTCCGCCTTTTATAAAACGCAGCAACCCGTAGCCGCCCCACAACACCATGGCCGGGGCCGGTAAAGTGCCATACACAAAAGAGGCATACATCGGAATGGGAACAAACAGCAGGCAGAGCACTGCGCAAAGCAACTGGGTGCGAGGCTTGGCACCAAACTCCCTGACAATGCAACAGAGCGCCAGCAGGCAGGCCGGGGCGGAAATGGCACCAAACAGCGACCATGCCCGCAGCGCACCGTTGCCGAACAACCGGATAAACGGCTCCATAAACAGTGCCATAGCACCCTGATAGGGGCAGGTCTGGAAATAAGTCCAGCCGTAACTGTCTGGTGCATAAGCAGAAAAATCCCCGCTCGCCAGCGCCTCAGCCATCTTCCAGACTGTCTCCTGGTCATTCGCCGGGTAGATCTGCTGGGAGAACACCCACCACAACGCCAGCGCAAATTCCAGTACAGCCGCCCCGGCAATCAGCCGGTTGGTTTTTTTCTGGTCATCCAGCCCGCGCAGCAGTCGGCACAGTCCGGCCAACAAAGCGGTCAGCACCACAAACAGCAACAGTTCAGGCAGCGAGATCCCCACCCGCAGAGCCTTGCCCTCGGCCAAGGTGGAAACATCCAGCAAGTCCATCCGCGCGATCAGCGAAGCCGCTGCCAGCCCGAACAGCACCAGCGCTGCCAGCCAGGCGGCTGCACTGCCGCAGAAAGACGCAAACTTTTCCAATGGGGACTTCCGCGTAAGTACGGCGGTTTTTCCATCCGACATCGTGCTTCCCTCCCCTTTCAGTGCTGTGCCGCGAAGTAAGCCTTGCTTTCCTCGGCGGCGTGGTGGATCAGGGCAGCAAGCTCGTCCATGGAGTTAAACTTGCGTACCGGGCACAAATATTTATGGAACTCCAGCAGCGGGGTCTGGCCATAGACGTTGCCCATGTAGTCCGGCACAAAGGTTTCACAGGTGACGGCGGCATTGGCGCTGCTGTCCACGGTGGGACGGCGACCGATGCCGGTAGCGGCGGGCCGCCACTGCCCGTCCAGCAGAATCCGTGTCAGGTACACGCCGGTGCAGGGCTGCAAAGCATCTGCGGGATAGTTCTGGTTGATGGTGGGTTTGCCCAGCTTGGAGGTGCCGATGCCCTTGCCGTGGCGCACCGGCCAGTCAATGCAGTAGGGCGCCCCCAGCATGGCGTTGGCATCCTCGATGCGGCCTTCCTCCAGCGCGGCACGGATGCGAGTGGAGGAAACCGTCTGCCCGCCGTATTGTGCCATGTCCACAATGGTCACGGCGATGCCCAGCGGGGCGCACAGCTCCTTCAGGCGGTCCACATTCCCGGCGGCATATGCGCCAAAGGTAAAGTTATCGCCGCAGAACACCGCCTTGGCGGCAAAGCATTCCACCAAAATTTTGTTGACGAAATCTTCCGGGCTTAAACTGCGGAAGGATTCAAACGGGGGTTCCATATAGGCGGTAATGCCCAAAGCGGCAACGCGGGCATGCTTTTGCCCAGCGGACAAGATACGCCCGCCCTTGAGCGACTGCCCGCCCGGCAGGCTGAAGGTAAAAGCCGCGGGGGTCAGGCCGTGGGCCGCGGCGTATTCCACCGCTGCCCCCAGCACACGGCGGTGCCCAAGGTGAACACCGTCAAAATAGCCCAAGGCCACGGCGCTGCCGTTGGGTGCGCCCACCGGGGCCAGTGTATTCAAAATATTCATGGTAGTTGGCATACTTCCTGTTGTTGAGCGGACAGCGGTTCTGCCCGTTGCGGTTTTGGTGCAGGCGTTCACGCCCGCTCGCAGAAGATCTTTTCCACCTGCAGCACACCCTGCGTCACGTTGGCAAGCCCCAAAAAGGTACCTGCGGCATCATACACGCGGTATTTGCCGTCCTGTGCGCGGTAGTGGCTGGTGGGGCAGCCGTTGAAGAGGTGCTTTTTCACTGCATCGTCCACCGTCAGGGCAGGCAGCGAGGCAAACACGTGTTCCACCGGCAGCAGCCATCCACTTTGCTGCAGGGTACCTGCTTCGGCAGCGGCCAGGATTTCCGGCAGGGTGTGGCATTCCTCAATCTTGAACGCCCCGGCGCGGGTGCGGCGCAGTGCCGCCAATGTGGCGGGCACGCCCAAAGCTGTACCGATATCCTCCGCCAGAACGCGGCCCTTGGAGCAGCTGACTCGGATGGTATAATCCCCCGGTGCCGGGCTGCCCAGGTAGGTAATCTCATAAATCGTGATGGGGCGCGGGGTGCGCTCCACCGTCTGGCCTTTGCGGGCCGCCTTGTACAGCGGCTGGCCGTTGATCTTGACCGCTGAGTACATCGGCGGCAGCTGCATCTGCCGGCCCATAAACTGCGGCAAAACGGCTTTCAGCTCTGCTTCACCCACCGTAACAGGAGCGGTTTCCAGCGCAGTGCCGGTCACATCGCCGGTATCGGTGCGCAGGCCAAGGCGAATGGTAGCTTCATAGGTTTTATCATGGTCAGGCTGGCGATCCGCCGCGGCGGTGGCATTGCCGATAAACACGGCGAGCACACCAGTCGCCATAGGATCCAGTGTGCCCGCGTGCCCCAGCCTGCGCGTTCCCAGCGCACCGCGCAGCTTGGCCAGCACATCAAAGCTGGTCCAGCCCGCAGGTTTATCAACTGGGAGAATGGCACAAGTATTCATTGGGGTTTTCCTTTTCAGTTTATTGTGCTGCATTCGGCAGCAGCACCCGGCTGCGGTGCCAGCCTTGCGGCGGCAAGCAGACGGTGCCATCTTGCAGGTTTACAGGCGTGTGCCGCATCCCCGTGTGCTGCGCGTTGTGGTGCAGCTGGCCTTCAACCAGCGTCCTGATCCA
>OIWL01002776.1_pt1 | contig 13610 bp, 9 predicted proteins | sample 1587561 | NCBI WGS metagenome assembly OIWL01 (sample SAMEA3888903, study PRJEB22519) | human gut metagenome | biome: human gut; feature: human-associated habitat; material: faeces | place: Denmark | collected 2010 | reverse complement strand
AAATGCATCTTTAAAGAATGTGAAAGACAGCCATGTGGTCGAAGTTGCCGCTATCAATGGGTTTGAAGTCAGTGGATGCACATTTTCCGATCAGACAGCCTCGAATGAAAAAAAAGAAGCTCTTTTAGCAAATGAAGTTATTCAGCTAGACCTTCTGGTCCAGGGACATTTTAGCGGATACAAATATGAAGCTCTGGATATGAAAAATGTTGTAATATCGAATAATATCTTTAATCATGTACTTCGTGGAGTTGGATCACATACAGCATACAGCAAACGATCAACAGATCATGTAGTGATCAAAGAAAATACCTTTGAGAACGTTAAAAGCGTTGCAATTGAATGTTATAATTATACGGATTGTACCATTAGCAATAACAGAATGACAGAATGTGGAAGAGGAATTGCAGTATATGCAATGCGCTCAAATGCAAATGGTGCATTTAATGCAGCGGCCACAAAAGGAAATGAACTGAATGCAAAAACGGTGATCACTAATAATGTGATCAGTGTTAAAAATACGGATACCTACCCACCAACAGGCATTTCGGTTGAAGGTCTGGATTTAAAGGCTGCTACACAGGGAACCGGAGAGAAGACCACAGCAGGAAATTATTATATCAGTGGGGTTTCTGTATTAAATAATGAGATCAATACACCGGGGCATGGAATCGTTCTGAACGATGCGTACAATTCTTCCGTCGGTAATAATAAAATTACAGGAACGACAGGAAGTGGAAGTTATTATGGAATATCTGTAGATAATGCTTCAAAAGGAATTCAGGTTACCGGAAATACGATTGATAAAACGGGATTGAATGGAATTCTCATAACAGGAAAGTCAGATGCCGGACTGGTTGCAGGTAACTGTGTAACTAATGCCGGATCAAATGCAGTCTGCGTGAATTCTGCATCAGTAGGAACAATTAAAGACAATGTGCTGAATAAGTCAGGAACCTGCGGAATCCAGCTTAGTACAAATGCAAAATGTAAGAAAGCGATCAGTGGGAATAAAATTACGAATGCGAATGGACGCGGAATATATATCTATGATAAATCGACTGTAAAGGCAATCGATAACAATACGATCAAGGGGATCAAACTACAGGGGATCAATATCAGCAGTTTGAAGAATGCGGTAAGCATCAGCAATAATAATATTTCAAAGTGCAAAAATCATGTTATATATATTAAAACACCGACAAAATATCAGGTAAAATTATTGAATAATCAGATCAAAGCAGTAAAGAACCAAAATGGTATCCAGGTGACTGCCGGACAGGTTAGAATAGAAGATAATGCCATTTCCGGTGCAAACTGGCCGGTTTCTATTGAAATTGGTGTAAAAGGAGAGGTTGGAAGCAATCGCTATAAAGGCAATGTGAATAATCTTGCATATATCCGCGGAAGCAAGAAAAGTATCAGAACAGCCGGCTTAAAGAAAGTGGTGCTGAAGGTTTCAAAAACATCGAAAAGTATAAAATTAAGCTGGAAAAAGGTGAAGGGAGCTTCAGGGTATGAAATCTACCGGGCATCCTCTGTCAATGGAAAATACAAGAAGATAGCAGAAGCAGGTAAGAAATATCAATATACTGATAAAAAAGTAAAAGCAGGCAGAACTTATTATTACAAGGTTCGGGCAGTATCCGGTGATAAAAAGAGTAAAATGCGGATTTTTGGGACTTATAGCAAAGCCGTAAAGGGAAGCTGCTGATGAGGTGAGATCAGAATACTACTGGAGGAAATATCATATTGGGATTGTTGATTGATAAAATTTACTGGAAAATTATCTGGATCTTAACAGGCTTATTGTTTGGGATTGCCGGTTCGCTTATGATCATAAGTGGAGCTTTCTGTGCAGATCGTTTTTATGACGCAGGGAAAGTGTATGATGTAGAGGAGAACGGCAGGAAATCCTGCTGGAATGACACGATACACTATGATGAAACAACACAGGCACTCGTGGTGGATACGGATACAGCAGTAAAGAACGTTTATCTGCTTGATAAAACAGGCGGCTGGCATGATCTGTGTATCAGGCTGTCAGCGATGAATGGTGGAGAGCTTTTAACAAGATTAGAGTTTTATGATGTAAATGATGTAGTTACAGGTTCCATTGATACGGTACTTGCGGAAGGCGATAACTATATCAAAACGCCGGCAGATCAGTTTTACAGAATGGATATTGTGATTGAAGGGCAGGCGGGGGCAGCCTTTCGTATCGATAAGTTACAGTTTCGGGAAAAAGAATCCTTGTTTTCAAAATCGAAGTTTATCATATATCTGCTGCCACTTTGGGCAGGATTTATGCTGCTTACGGGGATTTTATACATTTGTTTTAAGAAAAGATTTCGCAAGATCCCATGGTATGCACCGGTAGAGGGATTGCAGAAGCTATTTATGTATGCAGGAGGGAATGGAGAGATCCTGCATCAGAGATATTCCCAAAAACAAAAAGCACAGATCAGGAGTGGATTATTTTGCAGCATATTCCTGATCACACAGATCTTTTTTATCTTTCAGCGTTATACCAACAAGGGATATCGGTATTTAGCCCTTATCTGTGTGGTGTTGTTGATCCTGACCGCACTTTTATGCTGGGAGAAAAAACTGCACATGTTAAATTGGAACAATAAACTTGTGACATCGTGGTTCCTATTATGGATTATCAGTATGCTCTCTGATCTGATCGTGGAAAAACGGTTTGCGTATATGGGATATCTGATGATATTTGTGATGGGCTTCTTATTCTTCATGTGGGGAAATATGGAGCATAGGGAATGGCTGTTAAAAGATTTTATAAGGGGAATCCGCTGGAGTTTCCTCCCTAATCTGTTATTCTGCTGGCTTTTCCGTCCGGTACTGCCGGGTTACCGCTACATGGGATCCTGGTATAGTCCCGGAATCTTTGGCTTATATATCCTGTTTGTATGGATCGCATTTTTAGCGGAAATGAAGTTTGATTATACAGAGAAACCAAATATCAAACATGATCTGTTTTCTGTCTGTATGCTTGGAATCTGTGCAAATATGTTATGGAAAACGCAGAGTATCACAAGCCTTTTGGCAGCAGCATTAGTGGCACTTATTTTTTCGTTAAAACTATGGATCAACCGGAAAAAGATAAGATTTTTTGGGATACCGATGTTATTACTGGTATTTTTCATTGGATTTACGGTAAACAATTATAGTATTTATTATATTCCGAGAATGCTTCATACAGAGATCAAGTTTTCAAATGATTTTTATATGGATACTGCCACAGATCATCCATTTCTGTTAAATGTAAGCGCAGCAGAGCCGGGAAATAATAACCGTATCCTATACAAATTAAAGACAAGTGTATCCTTAGAAACGCTGACATCAGGCAGAACACTGTACTGGAAAGCCTATTTACGTGATATGAACCTGTTTGGACATTATTACAATGCGACGTTCTGGGGAAGCGGACATAAGCCCCATAATGGATATATTGCGATCATGTACCGTTATGGTATCTTTGCATTAGTACCATATGTCATGATGATACTGTATAATCTGATCTATGCAGTCAGATATTTCTGGGAAAATATGTACGATGACCGTAAATATGCCTTTTTCATTTTAGCAGATATGTTATGCTGCATATGGCTTTTAGTGATGGAGAACCTGGAACTGCCATTTGGCTGGATATGCTGGTATGGTATGTACCTGATCATGGGAGTATATTTTGATGGTGGGAAAAAAGAAAATTAAAATAAAATATATCAGACTGATACTGTTTACGGCATTATTTAGTTATATCATAACAAATCTCCTGTTGTCAGATACCATGGATAAAAACAGGATACTGGCTGCAGGGCAGGTGTATGAAGTACGGAATAAGACATTAACATCAATGAGCAGTACGTGGCGGTATGATGAAGAAACAGAACAGTATACGATCATAAGTAATGATGCAGTCAAAAAATATGGAAAATGGAATAATGCCGTAGACTGGAAATGCATATACCTGAAATTAGATAAATTGAATGTACCACAGGTGGACTGGGTATTGAAAGAATATGATGAAAACGGTCAGTTTAGCGGACAGCAGATCATCACACTAAAGAACGGGGAAAACTGGATCGCACTGCAGCCGGAAGTACCGTTCCGGCGGTTTTCTATCCAGATCATAGGTGGAGAAGGCTTGCAGTTTCAGATCAAAAAAATGGTCTTAATGGAGAATATCCCACAGAAGCGGCAGGGCATACTGCTCTTTGGGCTCATTTTTGTAGCAGCATTTGCAGCAGGCATACTGTTGCAGAAAAAGTGCGGACAAAAACGTTACGTTTTAACTGCCTGTCAGAAGCTGGATGGATTTTTACAGTATGGTTATGAACTGACCGGAAATGGGCTTGCCCTGACTTCAAAGAAGAAAAAAGAAGTTCGCAGGATACGCAGCTGTCTGTTCTGCTTTCTGACAGCTTATATGATAGTCATGTATAACTGCAATCTGTATTCGGGAAAGGCATATTACCGTTATCATACATTCGTGGCGGTGATCGTACTATTGCTGATCACCTTTCTGTCAAGAGAGGGCAGATTAAAAGCCGTTAAGGGTCAGCCTGAAAAGGTATACTGGTGGTATGTATTCTGGCTGCTTACCTGTGTATCGGACTTTGTTGTCAGTAAGCGGTTTAAATTTACCGGCTGGATCATGCTGCTTGTGATGGGATTTTTCGTATACGTCTGGCGGCAGATGAAAGATCCTGATGAGATCATATGGGATTTTTTGCATGGGATCGAACGATTTGCGGTGATCGGTATGCTTTACAATATGATCTTCCGGTTAAAGTATGATGGACTTTTATACAATGGCTATATGACAAGTGCATCTGATTTTGGAATATTTTCAGCATTTTTAGTTCTGATCTTTAGTATAGAGATCTATGAGTGCCTGCGCATCAGGGAATATGGAAAGAAATTAGCCGGCTATATCTGTGGACTGGGAATCGCAGGATTACAGGTATTACTCAGTGGAAAAGAGATTGCAGTATTCGTCAGTTTCTGCTGTACCGTCCTGCTGCTCTTTTATGTGGGAAAGGCAATCAGAAGTTTATCAAGATCAGATAAAAAGAATATGATTTTTTACCTGCTTTATGCAGGTGTGGCTGTGGTAGTCTATTATCTTGCCGTAAAACATATCCCATGGATCTTAAAAACCATGACTACCTATGAAAAAGAGCAGTTTGAAACACTGAAAGATCCTGCTGTCATAGGTATTCTTGCACAGTCAGGTATCGAAGCATACCAGAACGTCAGATATCATTCTCTGAATGAATGGTTCCTGACGATAAAGGCGTATATCCGGGAAATGAATCTGTTTGGACATAAAGCTGTCAATCTTTCTGTCTGGAACAAACCGAGAGGGGCAGAAAACCAGATCCTGCAAGTCATGTTCCGGTACGGTATTTTTGCGGCAGCAGCCTATGTGATGATGTTTGTGGCTGCAGTAAAAACAGCTGTTGAAAAGTGCAGGAAATATAAGAAAAATATTCCATCGGGACACCTGCTTACATTAGGTGTAATTCTGTTTTTTATCGTGGCAGGGTTCTTTGGAAATGTAGAATATCCATTTTACCAGCCGGTATGGCTGCTTATGTATATGTTACTGTTCACTCCGTGAGCAGTAACGTGTGATTTTTGCATGAAAGTTCGCTTTGCGAAGCAAAAATCACCATCTGAATCACTTTCTTACGCAGCCAGACAGTAAATGTCTGTCTGCTGTGTGAACTGTAACGTGTATATGCTTATGGCAAAATGTTTCCTAGCAGTATCTTGAATAATTCTGTTAGACTTCATATAATAGAACAGAAGGAACAGAATTTTTTCGTACCGTGGAGATATACCGGCATATCATCCAAAGGAAGGAGAATGATTCCATGACAAAACATCAGTTGATTTATACAAAAGTAAAGCGCGCATTAGACTTTATCCTAAGTCTGTGCGCCTGTATTATATTATCCCCGATCCTGATCGTACTATGCATTGCGATCAAGATTGACAGCAGAGGACCTGTTCTTTTTAAACAGAAGCGGGTAGGGATCCATAAGACTTATTTTTCAATCTACAAATTCCGTACCATGCGGATCGACACACCGAAGGATATGCCGACACATATGTTAAAAGATCCGGATCAGTACATTACAAAAGTAGGACGTTTCCTGCGGAGATCATCATTAGATGAACTGCCCCAGCTGTTTAATATCTTAAAGGGTGACATGAGCTTTGTCGGTCCAAGACCGGCACTGTGGAATCAGGATGATCTGGTTGCAGAGCGGGATAAATACGGAGCAAATGACGTGATCCCCGGACTGACCGGCTGGGCACAGATCAATGGCAGGGATGAACTTGAGATTCCGGTAAAAGCGGCATTAGATGGTGAATATGTAAGAAAAATGGGATTCTGGTTCGATACCAGATGCATTTTGGGTACATTTACGTCAGTATTAAAGGCAGATGGCGTGGTAGAAGGCGGAACCGGGGAGATGAAGAAGAAATAAAGACTTTTTTGGAATGTGAGTGGGACCGGAAGGAGCAGGATATGAAAAAAGTATTAATCATTGGAAAACACAGTTATATCGGCACTTCCTTTGCCTCTTATGCAAAAACCTATGCACCGGAATTAGAGGTCACAAGTGTATCAGCGAGGGATGGAGCATGGCGTAATACGGATCTTAGTCGTTATGATGCAATACTTCATGTAGCAGGAAAAGCACACGCAGATGTAGGAAATGTTACAGAAGATGTCAAAAAAGCGTATTACGATGTCAATTATAAAATGGCAGTAGAAGCGGCAGATATGGCAAAAAGTGCCGGAGTAAAACTGTTTATCTATCCAAGCAGTATGATCATATATGGAGAGAGTGCCCCGATTGGAAAGCATAAAGTCATCACAAAGGATACGATACCGACACCGGCTAATTTTTATGGTGACAGTAAGTTACAGGCAGACCTTGCGATCCAGAAGATGAGTGATGAAACATTCCAGACAGCAGTACTAAGACTTCCTATGGTCTATGGAAAAAACAGCAAAGGAAATTATCCGGTCCTTGCGAAGATGGCAAAAAAACTTCCGGTATTCCCAAAGGTAAAAAATGAACGCAGTATGATCTATATCGGGAATCTGTGTGAATTTCTGCGGGAGATCATAGAAAATGGATCCGGTGGAGTATTCTATCCACAGAATGCTGAGTATACAGTCACCTCAGAGATGGTAACAAAGATCGCAGAAGCGGCAGATAAGCAGATACATCTGACAGCCGTATTGACTCCGTTTGTATATTTAGCAGGAAAAATACCCGGAAAGATCGGGCAGCTTGCCAATAAGGCATTTGGAAGCTGTATATATGATAAAGAATTGAGCCGGTACGAAAATAACCGTTATCAGATCTATAGTCTGCAGGAATCAGTACAAAGAACAGAAGGAGCATAGCATGAAACAGAAGAAAGCCCTTATGACAGCATCCGTTGCCTCCATGATCGATCTGTTTAATATGGATAATATCCATATTTTGCAGGAACTCGGCTATGAAGTACATGTAGCAGCCAATTTTGAGTTTGGAAGTATCACGAGCAAAGAAAGAGTCCGCCGGTTCCGGAACGAATTAGAAGCAGCAGGTATCAGGACATTTCATATAGAAATCCCAAGGAATATTACAGATATGAAAGGTATATGCAGTTCCTATCAGAAGATGAAAAAACTGTGTGAACAGGAACGATATGACCTCATACATACGCAGTCACCGATCGGTGGCGTAGTGGCAAGACTTGCAGCTAAAAAAATGCGTAAACATGGGACAAAAGTGATCTATGTGGCACATGGGTTTCATTTTTATGCCGGTGCACCGAAGAAAAACTGGGTGATGTTTTATCCGGTGGAGAAAATGCTTTCAAGGTATACGGATGTGTTGATCACGATCAATCAGGAAGATTATCAGAGGGCAGAAAAGTTTTATGCAAAAGAAGTTTATTATGTTCCGGGAATCGGTATCGATATTCATAAGTATGAAACGAGTGAGGCAGATCGGCAGTCAGTAAGAAATACTTTTGGGTTTACAGAAGATGATTTTGTCATTATGAGTGTGGGACAGCTTTCAAAGCGAAAAAATCAGGAAACGGTCATTCGTGCAATGGCAGAGATACCGGATGAAAAAGTGAAATATCTCATTGTTGGACTAGGGGAAAAAGAAGATAGTGACAGACAGCTGATCGATCAGCTCGATTTGAAAACAAGAGTGGTTTTAGCCGGTTATCGGGAGGATATCAAAGAACTGCTCCATGCAGCAGATGCATTTGTTTTTCCGTCGCTGCAGGAAGGACTTCCGGTGGCACTTATGGAGGCAATGGCAGCAGGGCTTCCAAGTGTCAGCAGCAGGATACGCGGTAACGTATCAGATGGAATAGAAGGAAAGCTGGTAGAACCGATGGATATTAGAGGATATGCACAGGCAGTCATGGAGCTAGAACGGCAGCCATCTGTCAGGGAAAAACTGATCGCAAATTCCAAAAGGAAGATACAGCAGTTTAGTATAGAATATGTACATGAAAAAATGAAACAGATCTATCTAACGATCGGAAAAAATTAGCAGATGTGAGGAGAAAAAGATGCCACAGGTCAGCGTGATCATGTCAGTGTATAATGCACAGAGCGAGGAAATTTTAAGAACAGCAATAGAATCAATCTGCAGTCAGACATTTTTGGATTTTGAATTTATCATTTGTGATGATGGATCGACAGATGATACATGGGAAAAACTACAGAAGATCGCAGCAACGGACAGCAGAATACAACTGATCCACAATAAAGAAAACAGAAAAGCAGGCTATGCCAGAAACTGCTGTATCAGACAGGCAAGCGGAAACTATATAGCAGTGATGGATGCAGATGATATTTCTGATCCGAGGAGATTAGAAATTGAAAAGGAATATTTAGATGAGCATGGGGAGTGTGATTTTGTAGGTGGCAGAGGTCAATTCTTCATTCAGGATATAGGGGATGATCAGGAAACTTATTGGTTTTGTAAGACTCCTAAGGCGAAGGATTTTCTTTTTTCTGTTCCATTTGTACATGCCTCCTGTATGTTTCGTAAAGAGGCATTACAAAAAGTACATGGCTATGATACAACAAAAAAGAGGGTGCGGATGGAAGATTATGATATGCTTTTAAGGCTTTATGCAAATGGCTGTTATGGGAGCAATGTAGAAGACATCCTTTATTATATCCGCAGAGATGAAAATCAATATAAACGTCGCAAGTACCGTTACAGATGGAATGAGGCAAAAATGAAATATCAGGGATTTTCATCATTAGGACTAATGCCAAAAGGAATGATCTATGTGATAAAGCCATTGATCGTAGGACTGATCCCATGGAGAGTTTCTGCCATCCTTCAGAAAAAGTATTACAGAAAGAAGTTGTAACATGTTAGGAATTATCATATTAAATTATCAGACATGGGAGATCAGTATCCGTTGTATGGAGAGTATTAAAGATACGATCGGTGAAATACCATATCATATTTATCTTGTGGATAATGCGTCCCCTATTCTGATGCCGGAAATATGTCAGAACTATCTTGCCAAACATAGAGAAACAGTTTCTTTTCTACAGGCAGCAGAAAACAGAGGGTATGCAGCAGGAAATAATATAGGTATCCGGCAGGCATTAGACGATCATTGTGAGTATCTTTTAATCTCCAATAATGATATTGTATTTCAACAGGGGGCAATCCCAGAACTGATAAAAGCATTTGAGAAAGATCCTGCTATTGGGATTACTGGTCCGAAAGTCCTGAATGAAAAGGGTGATGTACAGACAAGCCGGTGTTCTATGAAAACAGGTATGCGGGAAGTGTTCCAGATTTTTACAATAGGTAAAAAACTGTTCCGCAGAAAATGGAAACAGTATTATTGCTTAGATCAGAATGAAGATCAGCCGGCATATGTCTATTATGTATCAGGCTGTTGTTTTGCAATGAGCAGAACATGCGCATTAGCGGTTACACCACTCGATGAAGGAACAATACTGTATGATGAAGAACTGATACTTGGTATTTGCATGGAAAAACAGGGGTTTAAAACCTATTATGATCCAGAGAGCGTGGTCATACATCAGCATGGAGCCACGACAGAGAGGGTGCAGCCTTTTATGTATCAATGTATCTGCCAGAGTGAACTCTATTATTGCAGCCGCTATCTGAGTGCAAAAAAATGGCAGTTATGGCTGTTATATCATTACAGGAGAATGTTGTACCGGATCAGAAGCAGAAAAGATGAAAAGTTAAAAGAATATTGGGATGAGTTTGACAGACAGACGAAAAATGCTTACCAAAAAGCAATCGGAGAGACAGAAAAACAAATAAACCTGTAACAAAGTGATGATTCAGTGAAGAGGGTTATAGTATTGATATGTAACAGTACCATAGATGTGTGTCCGAAGAAAAACTATATCCTGAAAATAATCTTGTATGCAGTATAGATTCTGAACCAATCCAAAATTCGGAGGAATAATGTGAATTTCCCAAATTTGCAGGCTATGAATAAATTTATCTTTCAAAGCTGGCTAAGGGGAAGATAGTCTTGTAATTGCAGGATGGGAATGTTATAATTCTCTATTATAGTTGAAAGAGGTACAAGTGTGATAAGGGTAATTAAGCGTAATAAAGAGATGATATGGGATCTTGCCGTGAATGATTTTTCTACAAAGTATGCAGGATCGGCATTTGGAATTTTTTGGGCTTTTGTGCAGCCTGTCATTACAATAGTAATGTATTGGTGCGTATTTCAGTTTGGATTAAAATCAACGCCTCCTATTCAGAATGTAAGTTACATTTTTTGGTTTGCTACAGGAATGGTGCCATGGTTCTTTTTTTCAGATGCATTAAATGCAGTTACTAATTGTCTCATAGAATATTCTTATCTTGTCAAAAAAGTAGTGTTTGATATTGAATTACTGCCAATTGTAAAAATATTATCAACATTATTTATCCATCTAGTTTTTATCGGATTATTATTTGTGATTGCCGTTGCAAATCGAGAAGAAATTACGATTTATGTAGTGCAGGTATTATATTATTTGATTTGTGCGGTTATCTTAGTGTATGCATTAGGAAAAATCACATCATCTATTATATTATTTTTTCGTGATTTGGGTCAGATTGTAAATATTGTGTTACAGATTGGATTATGGGCAACGCCTATTATTTGGTCATATGTTATCATACCAGACAATTATCAGTGGATTGTAAAATTGAATCCGGTATTCTATATCATAGAAGGATATCGTGACAGTTTTATTAATAAACAGTGGTTTTTTGAACAACCGGTGTTAACAGCTTATTTCTGGTGTGTGACACTGGGAATGTTATGTATTGGAAATATTGTGTTTAAAAAGATGCGTCCACATTTTGCGGATGTTTTATAAAATAGATGGTAAAATTGAAAGGAAAAACAATGGATAATAATGCAATAACAATCAGTAATTTAACAAAATGTTATAGATTATATGAAAAGCCATTTGACAGAGTAAAAGAGACCTTTAGTTTTTCCCGGAGCAAGTATAGTAAAGAAAAATGCGTATTAGATCACATTAGTCTGGAAATAAAACAAGGAGACGTAGTTGGAATTGTTGGAACAAATGGAGCAGGAAAGTCTACACTGTTAAAATTAGTTACAGGTGTGTTGACACCTACATCAGGAACAATTAGTATCCGAGGAAAAATTGCAGCACTTTTAGAGTTGGGAACAGGTTTTAATCCGGAATTTACGGGAATTAAAAATATATATTTAAACGGAACTATGATGGGATTTTCACATGAGGAAATGGAAGAAAAGATCCAGAACATTATTGATTTTGCAGATATAGGAGATTTTATATATCAGCCTGTAAAAACATATTCATCTGGGATGTTTGCTAGACTGGCATTTGCAGTTGCTATAAATGTTGAACCGGATATATTGATTGTGGATGAAGCGTTGAGTGTAGGTGATCTGCGATTCCAGATGAATGGATAAAATGAAATCAATGATGGATAGTGGAGTAACAGTGTTATTTGTATCGCATGACATAAATGCAATTCGCAGATTATGTACAAAGGGATTATGGCTGTTAGATGGAAAAGTTCAGACCTATGGAGATACAAATCGAGTTTGTGATCAGTATCTGGACTATCTTAAAATGTGTGATATGGATGAGGAATGTCTGCCAGAAAATAAAGATGAAAATAATTCAGAGGATATCATAGAGGGGATTGCGGAGTTTAGAGAAGGATCAGAGGAAGCTGTGGGAGAAATTGCAGGTATCCGTATTGTAAATGAAAAAGGAGAGCCTTGTGAGGAATTTGATCTTTTTGAAAAAATGATTGTTGAAGTATATTATGATGTATTTGATGAAAAAGTAGCACATCCTGTATTAGGAGTTGCATTAAAAAGAATTGATGACGAGTATATCTGTGGAGTAAATACTATGTTGGACAATGAGAAAATTCCATGGAAATATGGTCGAAATTGTTATAAGTTATGTTATACACATGGTATTAGAACACTAGGTGGGCGATATTATTTTGATGTTGCTCTATTTGATAAAACAGCCACAGTGCCGATTCAGTATAGGGCTAAGATTAAGGAATTTACAGTGACAGCTGATTATATTGGTGAAGGTGTGTGCATTATTCCACATGAATGGAGGAAATGATGGGAAAATATGATTTTGATTTGGAATTATATGATGCCAATCCATTAAACTGGATTGCCTCAAGAGTAACAAAAGGAACAAGAGTATTAGAATTTGGACCGGCAAATGGACGATTGACTCACTATCTGAAAGAAGAAAAAGAATGTTTGGTTGATATTGTCGAGATCGATCAAGAGTCAGGAGAGGAAGCAGCAGAATATGCAAATAATGCCTTATTAGGGAAGGAAAAAGGTGATATTGAAAAATATTACTGGTTAGAATTGAACGAAAAATATGATTTTATTATTTTTGCTGATGTGTTAGAACATTTGATTAATCCATGGGAAGTGTTAAAAAGATGTAAAAAAGTAATAAAACCAGATGGAAAAATATTAACTTCAGTGCCTAATGCGGCACATAATTCAATTATTATTGATCTATTTAATGATCGCTTTAACTATAATCCTACAGGGTTGTTGGACAATACTCATCTTCGTTTCTTTACCGAGGAATCATTTAAGAATATGGTACAAAAGGATGGATGGGCGATTGTGGAAGAACGTGCAAGTATTATTCGCGTAGGAGAAACAGAGATTAAGAACACATATCAAGATGTTCCGAAAGAAGTATTTAAAGCACTTATCTGCCGCCCTCATGGGAATGTATATCAATATATGTTTGCTTTATCTTTAAGTACAGAGTACTTACAGGGAAATTGTGAAAGAATTGTTTCGTTAGATTCTACTTCGTATTATCGGATGGAAGTACAATATGATAGAAACGGAGTATTCACTCATGAAAAAAGTATTTCATGCCAGATAGACCCAAGCAGAAGAAGTATAGAAGTGGATTTTGAAATTTTGAAAAACAGTAAGCAAACCTTGATTTATCCATTGAATTGTAATTGTGTACTCGA
>OIWL01002769.1_pt1 | contig 13651 bp, 10 predicted proteins | sample 1587561 | NCBI WGS metagenome assembly OIWL01 (sample SAMEA3888903, study PRJEB22519) | human gut metagenome | biome: human gut; feature: human-associated habitat; material: faeces | place: Denmark | collected 2010 | reverse complement strand
GTGCGGGTGATGTCGGTGGTGCCGTCCATGTAGGTCGCGCCGCTGTCCACCAGCAAAAAGCCCTTCTTTTCGAGCTTGGCGTGGTCTTCCTCGGTGGCATGGTAGTGCATCATGGCCGCGTTGCCGCCGTAGGCTGCAATGGTGCCGAAGCTCTCCACGATGAACTTGTCCTGTGCCGAGCGGTACTTGTGGAGGATCTCGTCCACGGTCAGCTCCGTCAGCTCTTCGCCTGCGGCCAGACGCTCTTCCAGCTCCTTCTGGAACCGCACCATGGCCACGGCATCGCGCAGATGGGCCTCACGGTTGTGGTTCAGCTCGGTCTCGTTCTTGACGCCCTTCATCGGCAGCAGCGGGTCGGCCTCGTCCTTGACGGTCAGGGCCGGGTTGTTGCACAGGGTCTCATAGACCGCATAGTTGACGGAAGCCGGGTCGGCCAGAACGGTCTGGGCCTCGGTCTCTGCGGCCAGGAAGGTGAGGATGTCGTCATATTCGGCGATCTCGACGCCGTTTTCCTTCAGCTCGGCAGCGGCCTCCGCGCCCAGACGACGGGTGTTGATGAAGAGGACGGCACGGTCCCCGGTCACATAGCAGTAGGCCATGGCATAGGGGGTGCACTGGATGTCCATCGCGCGGAGGTTCAGCAGCCAGGCCAGGTTGTCCAGCTTGCCCACCAGCTGGGCCGTGCAGCCAAGCTCCTTGAGCTTGGCCCGCAGCTGCTCCAGCTTCTCGGCGGGGGCAAAGCCCGCATACTCCTTGCTCAGGAGCCAGGCCGGGGTCTCCGGCAGGGCAGGGCGGCCCTCGGTCCACAGCTCATCTTCCAGATTCAGGGTCTTGATGGTGCCGTGCTTGGCGTCCAGCGCTTTCTGTACGCTGCGCACCAGCTGGCAGGAAGCGGTCAGGCCGCACAGGCCCAGCACACCGCCTTCCGGCAGGGCATCGGCGCAATACTGCTCCACGGTCGGCACACCCGGCTCGCCCATCCGTTCCAGCTCGATCTCGGTGCCCGCGATCTCCTTTTCGGCCTGCACAAAATAGCGGCCGTCGGCCCACAGGGCGCTTTTGTCTCTGGTCACGACGAAGTTCGAGTTCTCGCCGTGGAAGCCGGAGAAATAGGTCAGGGAGGTGTAGTGGTCGGGCAGATACTCGCTGGAGTGCGGGTCGCCCACCGGGATGAGGTAGAGGTCCACGCCATTGGCGTCCATGGCGGCGCGCAGCGCAGCCAGACGCTCAGGGACTGTATTCATGCTCATGATAAAAGCCTTCTTTCTTACACTTGCACTTGCCGGAAAAACGTCCGGCGGCGGTTCTCGCTGGCTCCTATTGTATCATTCCGGCGCACGGATTGCAATTGCCCCGGCCGTTTTACTCCAACGGGGTGAAACGGCGCTTATTCGTCCTCCGTCTTTGATTTCAGATCCAGCTCCGGCATCAGCTCCTCGCTGATGATGGTGAGCATCTGCTCCATTTTGTCCACGTCCTCGGCGGGGAAGCGCTCCCGCACACGCTCGACCACGGTGTGCAGGTAGGAATAGCTGATGTTGTAATACTCGAAATACTTCTGGGTGGGGCGCAGGTGGTACTCGCGACGGTCCTTGGCGGACTGGATCTTTTCCACGTAGCCCTTGCGCATCAGGCTGCCGATCTTATACGCCGCGTTGGGGGTAGAGATCTTCATCATCCGCGAGAACTCCGCAATGGTGGGCTCGCCCATGGCCATGATGCCCTCCATGCAGAAGGACTCCACCGTGGTCAGGGTCGCCTCGCGGGTGGCAAAGCGCTGAAACACGTTCTGATAGAAGTGCAGCTTGAATTTTGTGTAAACGTCGTTGAATGCTTTTTCCAGCATGGTACGGCTCCTTCCGATCGCTCAATTTCCTTTAGTATACCATGTTTTTTCCCAGAAGCAACGGAATTTTTCCGTTTTGAAACAAAGGGCCCCCCAGCCCATGCAGGCCGGGAGGTCCTTTGCGTTAAGGGGGACGCTCACTGCGTCGGGGATGTTCAGGTGGTGCCGAGGAGCTTTTTGAGCCGGAGCCATGCGCCGAAGACGTCCATCTTGGTGACATAATGGTCCGGGTCAAAGAAGGACGCATCCTCCTTGTCGGCCGCGTCCATCAGGCCGTTCTGGACCGCCCAGCGGGTGGCCTTTTGCAGCTCGATCTCTTCGGCGGGGATATCGCCGTAAAGGGTGGGCAGAGCCACCTCCGGTTTGCCTGCGGTCTCCCACAGGAGCAGCGCCAGCGCACGGCGGTCGGTCGGCACCGGCACACCCTGGGGCAGCGCATTGGCAAGGTAGAGGTCTACGCCCAGGCTCACGCCCTGCCACACCACGATGCCTGCGGCTGCGCCGCCCACCGCGATGGTCGCCGCCGTTGCCAGCGGAGAGGGCGCAGCGTCCTCGATGATCTCCGCCGAGCGGTACTGCGCCCGGATGGTCACATCCTCGGCAGGCATCTGGAAGGTCATGGCCTCGGCCCGGTAATCGACGTTGATATCGCCGCTGAGCTTGCTCGACGAAATGCTCCACAGGTCAAACGTCATGCCGTCCGGAATGTCGTTCTGGTCCAGCACCACGGTCAGGGTGTCGTTCTCCTTGGCGGAAACGGACGTCTTGCCGTCGATCGTGCCGCCGATGACGGTCACGGTGTAGGTGGTGGGTTCCGGTTCCGGTTGAGGCTCCGGTTTGGGTTCCGGCGTCGGTTCAGGCTCCGGTGTCGGTTCCGGTTTCGGTTCGGGTTTCGGTTCGGGTTCGGGTTCCGGCTTGGTGATGAGCTCGCCATTCAGCACCACGTCATCGTCCGGCATGGTAAAGGTCACGGTCTTCTTGTCGACGCCGTAGCTGCTTTCGGCGATGGGCTGGCCGTTCAGGCTGAAAATCTCGGTGTCGGCAGTGATGGTCACTTCCTTCGTCGTGGCATTGCTGGTCACGACGTAGGGCTTCCAATCCGCAGACACACCGTTGACTTTCTCGATCTTGGCATTGGAGGAGGCCGCATCCCAGGTGATGGAGTGGAGACCTGTTACCTCGTCCAAACCTGTGTTGCCGTTGAATATGCCGCCGTTCACGGTGCCGCCGTTGTTGCTCACACTGCCCGCGAAGGTGCCGCCAGAGATCGTTCCGTTGGTGTTGTTTTCCACTGTCCCTTCAAAGGTGCCGTTTTCGATAGTGCCCTTGTTCTCGACCGAGTTCTTGAACGTGCCATCCTTGATGGTGCCCGGTCCCATATTGTCGACCTCGCCGTGGAAGGTGCCGCCCAGAATGCCGCTGTTGTTGAACACTTTGCCGTTGAACTCGCCGCCCGTGATGGCCGTCGGCTTGCCCACAAAGACGTTGCACTCCACCGCCAAACCATCTCCGATGGTGCTGAAATCGAACAGCCCGCCGGTCTGGTTGCTGCCCGTCAGAAGCAGCATGTTGCCATAGGTCGGGTCATTGGGGATGTACTGCCAGCCGTCGCCCTTGCAGGGGGTTTTGCCGCCGTCGGAATCCTTCGGCCAGCCGTTCTCCATGACGAGGTCGCCGTAGTTGATCTCCTCGTTCAGCACCACGTCATCGTCCGGCATGGTAAAGGTCACGGTCGTCTTGTCGCTGCCGTAGCTGCTGTTGCAGTTGCCCGTGCTGATGGGCTGGCCGTTCAGGCTGAAAATGTCGGTGTCGGCGGTGATGGTCACGGTGGTGCCTGCGTAGGCGTAGAGGTTCCATGCCGTGTCGGTCGTCACGGCTCCCGTCGTTTCATCCACCTTCAGCGGGTCTTCGCCGTTCACCTTGAGCACACTGCCATCCGTTACGGTGACGTGGTGGGCATTGGTCAGCCCCGTCTTGCCGTTGAACACGCCGCCGGTCACGTTGCCGCTGGTCGTGCCGGGCATCTCAAACAGGCCCGCCGCGAAGGTGCCGCCGGTGATGGTGCCGCCGACCTCATTGAGCACTATGTTCCGGAACACGCCGTTCTCGATGGTGCCGCCTTTGTTCTGGACTCCGCAGGTCACGGCTTCGAGGGTGCCGGTCTTTTCCGTTGGGGCCGTATACTGGAAGTCGTAGGTCCCCTTCTCCAGAATCAGGGTTCCTCTGTTGAAGACATTCCATCCGTCACCCTTGCAGATTTCGTTTCCATCGTAGGTCTCGTGGTTCACATGCTCCAGATTCACCGTGCCGTCTGCATTCATCAGCAGGCTGGTACGGAAAGGCTGATAGTTTGCCGTCAGGGTCAGCTTGCCGCCGGAGACATCGGGCATCATGAAAGAGAACGTCCATTCGCTGGTCAGGTTCACTGCGCTACCGTCATCGTGCCGAAGTTCGATGCCTTCCGGCGCGATGGTCCAGCCCACAAAGTCTTGGGTCTTATCCTTCGTGGTCACTTCCACCTTGCCGCCGATGAGCACACGACCGCTGCCTTTGGCCGTCTCGCCGCTTTTGATTTCGCCGCCCACAACTTCCAGTTCAGCCGTGCGGTTCAGCACCACGGGCTCGCCCGGCATGGTGAAGGTCACGGTCTTCTTGTCGGTTGTATCGGGGTAGCTGCTTTCGTCGATGGACTTGCCGTTCAGGCTGTAGATGTCGGTGCTGGCGGTGATGGTCACGGTGGTGCCTGCGCAGACGTAGGGGGCCCAATCCGCAGACACACCGTTGACAGCCACGATCTTGGCATTGGGGTTGGCATTGGAGTAGGCATCATCCCATTTGATGGCGTAGCCAGTTACGTTGGTCGGGTTTGCCTTGAGGTTGAACACGCCGCCGGTCACGGTGCCGGATCTGTTGTCCACACTGCCCGCGAAGGTTCCGCCAGAGATCGTTCCGCTGGAGTAGTTTGTCACATCGCCCTTGAAGGTTCCGTCAGAGATTGTTCCGTTGGCGTTGTTTACCACTTTTTTCTTAAAGGTGCCGCCAGAAATCGTTCCAGCGTGGTTTATCACTTCTCCCTCAAAGGTGCCGTTGCCAGTGATGATGCCGTTGCTTATCACTGTTCCATTGAAGGTGCCGTTAGAGATTGTTCCGCCGGGGCTGTTCAATTGTCCGTTGTACACTTGTCCGTTGTACACTGTTGCATTGAAGGTACCGTCGGTAATTGTCACACCCGATTGAATCTCAATCGCGCACGCCACAGGCGTTGTGGTCGGTGTTCCTGGGGTCTTGCCTTGGGGATGGGTGGAGCTGAAATCAAACGTTCCACTCTTCAGAATCAGTGTGCCGCTACTGTCGTACTCCCAGCCGTTGCCCTTGGTGCCGTTCAAACAGTCCGGCAGACCGTTCTTCATGACGAGGTCGGTGCTGGTGATCGCTCCGTTCAGCACCACGTTCCCGCTCGGCATGGTGAATTTCACGATCTTATTGTTGCTGCCGTAGCTGCTCTTGCAGTTGCCATCGCCGATGGACTTGCCGTTCAGGCTGAAGATTTCAGTGTTGGCGGTGATGGTCACGGTGGTGCCTGCGCAGACGTAAGGGGGCCAATCCACAGACACATCGTTGACTTTCTCGATCTTGGCATTGGGGTAGGCCGTATCCCAGGTGATGGCGTAGACGTTGGTTAGGTTGTTCTTCCCTCTGAACACGCCGCTGTTCACGGTGCCGCTGTTTGTCACACTGCCCGCGAAGGTTCCATCATAGATTATTCCGTTGGTTTTGTTTGTCACATCGCCCTTGAAGGTGCCGTTCTTGATGTAGTAGTCGTTTGTCACGGTTCCATTGAAGGTGCCGTTGCCAGTGATGGTGCCGTAGTTTGTCACACTGCACTTGTTCTGGAAGGTGCCACCATAGATTAATCCGTTGGTTTTGTTTGTCACATTGCCCTTGAAGGTGCCGTTCTCGATGGTGCCGTAGTTTGTCACTGTTCCCTCAAAGGTGCCGTTGTCCTTGATGGTGTGCCAGTTTGTCACACTGCACCCGTTCTGGAAGGTACCACCGCTGATGAGGCTGTTGTTTGTCACACTGCCCTCGAAGGTGCCTTTCTTGATGGTTCCGCTGTCGTTTTCCACTGTACTACTGAAGGTGCCGCCAGAGATCGTTCCGCCACAGTTTTTCACTGTTGTACTGAAGGTGCCGCCAGAGATCGTTCCGCCGGAGTAGTTTTCCACTTTTTCATAGAAGGTGCCGGCAGTGATGGTGCCTCTGTTTGTCACGGTTCCACTGAAGGCACCACCGGATATGGTGCCGTTGTTTGTCACGGTTCCATTGAAGGCTCCGCCCGCGATTTTTCCTAGCGCGCCCCTTGCCACATTGTTTTCCACCATGGTATTGAAGATGCCGTCATAAATCGTTCCGGCGTTGTTTGTCACTTTTTTTTCAAAGATGCCGCCGGTAATTGTCGCATCCGATTGAATCTCAATCGCACACTGCACAGCCTGACTGGTAAACCCTCCTTTATTGGTTTTGGGATTGGCGTATCTGAAATCATACGTTCCACTCATCAGAATCAGTGTGTTGTTCATGTACGTCCAGCCGTGGCCAATGGTGCCGTTCGAACAGGTCGGCCGACCGTTCTCCATGACGAGTTCTGGGGGGTCTGCTGCAAAAGCCCCCAGGGGGAGCACGGAGAGCACCATGCTCAATGCCAGGATCAGGCTGAGAATGCGTTTTTTCATTGGGGGTCGTCCTCCTTTTCTGCCAAAGGCTGCACGGTCGTTCGTTTCTGGGTCCATCATACCAGAAAAACAACCGGAAGGAAAGCAAAGCCGCGTGAAACACCCTGAAAACTGCGCGAATGACGATTTTTGCCCCCTTGACCGGGCCAAAAACGCCGGTTGGGTCAGTCTGCTTTGGCCGTTCGCAGCCGGATGACGTTCAGCACCACCAGCTCCAGCACGATGGCCACGGCCAGCAGCACCAGCGAGGTGAGCAGGCTGGCGCTGGCGCCCAGGAACATCTGGCTCAGGCCGGTGACGACATAGCACACCGCCGAGATGGCCGCCGCCGTGATGGCATAGGGCAGCTGGGTGGACACATGGTTCACATGGCTGCAATGAGCACCGGCGGACGCCATGATGGAGGTGTCCGAGATGGGGGAGCAGTGGTCGCCGCACACTGCGCCGGACAGGCAGGCCGCAATGGAGATGACCAGCATCTCCCCCTGCGGGAACGCATGGCAGACGATGGGGATGAGGATGGAGAAGGTGCCCCAGGACGTGCCGGTGGCAAAGGCCAGGAACACCGCCACCAGAAAGATGATGGTCGGCAGCAGATATTGCAGCGCAGCCGCCGAGCCGTTGAGCAGGTTGGCCACGTAATACTTGGCACCCAGCAGGTTGGTCATGCCGGAAAGGGTCCACGCCAGCGTCAGGATGAGCATGGGGCTGACCATGGCCTTGAAGCCCTCCGGGATGCAGGCCGCGAAGTCCTGAAAGGTCATCACGCCGCGCACCCGGTAGAACACGAAGGTGAACAGCAGCGCGACGCTGCTGCCCAGCACCAGGCCCGCCGAGGCATTGCAGTCGGAGAAGGCGGTGATGAAGTCCACGCCTTCAAAGAAGCCGCCGGTGTAGATGAGGCCGAAGATGCAGGCCGCAATGAGCACCAGCACCGGCAAAATCAGGTCGATGACATGGCCGCAGGCTACGGTGCCGTCGTCCACATCGTCGCCGTAGGGGCGGTCTTCGGTGGTGAAGAGGTCGCCCTTCAGCGCATTGTCCTCGTTGAGCTTCATGGGGCCGTAGTCGGTGCCCGTGAAGATGAGGAAGAGGATCATGATGAGGGTCAGCAGGGCGTAGTAGTTATACGGAATGGTGCGCAGGAACATGGTAAAGCCGTTGATGCCCGAACCTTCCGGCACCGAGGAGGTGACGGCCGCCGCCCAGCTGGACACCGGCGCGATGATGCAGACCGGGGCCGCCGTGGCGTCGATGAGGTAGGCCAGCTTTGCGCGGGAGACCTTCTGCCGGTCGGTCACAGGCCGCATGACGGAGCCTACGGTCAGGCAGTTGAAGTAGTCGTCCACAAAGATGAGCACACCCAGAACAAGGGTCATGAACTGCGCCCCCGCGCGGGTGTGGATGTGGGTGGACGCCCAGCGGCCAAAGGCCGCGCTGCCGCCCGCCTTGTTCATCAGGGCCACCAGGATGCCCAGCATGACCAGAAAGACCAGAATGCCCACGTTGCTGGAGTCGGATAGCTTGGCGACCATGCCGCCGTCTTCGTTGAAGAACAGGGTGTTCAGGGCCAGTTCCAGATTGCCGTTGGCAAAGAGCAGCGCACCCGTCGCGATGCCCACCAGCAGCGAGGTGTAGACCTCCTTGGTGTTCAGGGCCAGCACGATGGCCACCACCGGCGGCAGCAGGGAGAGCGCCGTGCTGTACACGGCGCAGGTGTAGGTAGACGGGTCGGCAATGGTGCCGGGTGTTGCCGCCGTGCACCACAGCAGCAGAGCGAACACCAGCACGGCGCCCGCCCACGAAAGATTGACTTTTTTCATAAGATCTGATTCCTCTTTTGATTTTTTGCCTCAGCGCGGGGCAGACTATCCCCAACCAGACAGGGAAGGGGGTGTTTGCCGCGCCGGATTATAAAGCGCTGTACTTTGAACTGTTCCGCGCCAGCGAACAGGCCGCCCGCCTCCTCCACGAGGCCCAGCAGCGGGCCGAAGAACAGGTGATGGCGGAGGATGAACCGCCGCTGCGGTTGGAAGAACCGCTCCGTCCCCACTCACGGGAGGGCACCCCCCGGAAACCGTGAAGCGGCTGCGGGACTAGCCCTCTCCGTCAGTGCTGCGCACTGCCACCTCTCCCGAAGGGCGAGGCATTGGCAGACCGGGCCAGCCCTGCTGTTCGCTTGGGCCCGATGGGGCGCAAGGTGCCGGGCCCTGCTCTCATTGGCAGCGGCATTTGTATTGCAGCCGTGAATCGAGACAGCGGAGCCCGACCGTTCCCGATTGCAAAAACTTCGCTCGTCCAGCACGACCACTACCGACTCGCCAGTGGCTCTCCCTTCGGGAGAGCTGTCACCGAAGGTGACTGAGAGGGTTCACCCCTTCTTGCTCTCCGCCTTCGCCGCGAACTTCGCGTCATTGACGACGAAGCGCTCATGCACACCGCCGCCCACGGGGCCTTTTTCGTCGTGCAGCGAGACCTTGAACACCAGCTTCCGGCCTTCCACGGCGGTCAGCTCGCTCTCACAGGTCACGGTCATGCCCACGGGGGTGGGGGCGGTGTGCTCCAGCTCCAGCTTCGTGCCCACCGAGCCGCAGCCCGCGTCCAGCTCGGACGCGACGCTCATCCAGCAGGTCTTTTCGGCCAGTGCCACCAGTGCGGGCGTTGCGAACACGTCCAGTGTGCCGCTGCCCATGGTCTTTGCGGTGTTTTCGTTCGTCACGAGCTGGCTCTGCTCGCCGTGAATACCAACAGTCAACATAAAAAAAACTTCCTTTCCAGAATCGCCTTGCGGCAGTAAATTTCCGATCTCCTGATAGGATACCACATTTTCCGCGTCGATGCACCTGTTTTGGGTGGATTTCTGCATTTTCCTCTTTCCTGTCAGCCCAAAACGCGTTATGATAGGGCAAAATGGGGGAGGGTACGCCTATGAACGACTTCTGGAAATCCTACGATATCACCGCGCTGGAGTACGGAGTGAATTATCAGTGTTACCCACTGTATGGAAGAATCCATCTCACCGAACTGGCGCTTTCACTGATCTTCATCCTGAGTGCTGCGCTCTGGTACAGGCACAGCGGGCCAAAACAGCGGCGGCGCATCCTGGTGGGGGTCACAGTGCTTCTGCTTCTTGACGAAGCGGCCCTTCTGCTCGGCATGGCCCTGACTGGCCAGTGGAATTGGAGCTATCTCCCGCTCCACCTATGCAGCATTAATGTTTTCGTCTGCCTGTACAACACCCTGTTCGACCAGAACTGGTGCAAAGAGGAGCTTTACGCCCTCTGCATCCCCGGCGCGGCGCTGGCCCTGCTCTGTCCAAGCTGGTTGGATGTGCCTTCATGGTGGACGCTCATCAACTTGCACTCGGTCTCCATCCACGCCCTGCTGGTGCTTTACCCGGTCCTTCTCGTTGTGGGCGGCTACCGCCCCAGCCCCCGCCGGGTGCCGCAGGTACTGGCTTTCCTGTTCGGCACCGCCTTGCCCATCTATTTTCTCAACAAGTCTCTGTACACGAACTTCTATTTCCTGAACAACCCAACCGCCAACGTCATCACCTGTGCCTTCACGAGATTTCTGGGTGAACAGTATTATATACTCGGCTTCCTGCCCGCCATCGCTGCGGCACTGGCGGTGATGTATCTGCCATGGGCAGCAAAAAACTTCACCGAAAATCGACGAAAACATTGACACTTTTTCCGCTTACTTTTCCACGCTCAAAACGCACCCTTTTTGCAGATTAAAATCGCAGTTTTCTTGCGTATTGGGGTATTTTTTTACAATTTTGAGGTTCTGCTCAAAATCTTTGCAAAAAGCCTTGACAGGGCCTCTTCCGCGTGATACTATGAACACATGAACAAACGTTCACATGAATGTGCCGCGAAAGGAGAGACTGCCATGAACGACCCCAAAGACGCTCTGCCCGCCGTGCAGCCGGGGCCTCTTGTGATGCCGGATGACGAAGTGCTGTATGAGCTGGCCGACCTGTTCCGGGTGTTCGGCGACTCCTCCCGCATCAAGATCCTGTATGCGCTCCACGACAGCGAGCTGTGTGTGCAGGACCTCGCGAATGCGGTGCAGCTGAGCCAGTCTGCGGTGAGCCACCAGCTCCGGGTGCTGAAGGACTCGAAGCTCGTGCGGTTCCGCCGGGACGGAAAGACCGTTTACTACGCACTGGACGATGACCATGTGCGCAGCATCCTCTCCATGGGGATGGACCATATCGAAGAATAACCGAAAGGCAGGTACTTATTATGAAGAAGAGCTACAAGATCGAAGTCGATTGCGCAAACTGCGCCCAGAAGATGGAAGACGCCGCCAACACCGTGGCCGGTGTGGCAAATGCGACCGTCAGCTTCATGACCCAGAAGATGAAGGTGGAGTTCGCAGAGGGCGCAGACCCCCACGACACCATGGTGAACGTTCTGGCCGCCTGCAAAAAGGTCGAGGACGACTGCGAGATCTTTGATATCTGAGCAACGCATCCGATGAGAACGGCTCCTCCTGCGGGGGAGCCGTTTCCTTCCCCGGCGATTTCCTGTTGAAAGAAAAACCAGTTTTCAACACTTTCCACCGGGTTTTCAACAGTTTTTGCGGAAAAGTTTGAAAACAAACGCGAAAAAGTCAGATTTCTTCGGGAAAACCTCGTGGAAAACATGGGGGAAAACGTGGAAAAGTTTCCTTTCCGGGGAAAACCTGTTGAAACCGCCCCCAGCCATCCGTCAAAAGGAGAGTTTCGTATGACCAAAAAGCAGAAAAAGGTGCTGTATCAGATCATCGCAGCGGTCATCCTGATCGTGATCCTGAAGCTCCTGCCCGCATTCCCCACCCCGGTGGAGCTGGTGCTCTATCTCATCCCGTACCTCGTGGTGGGCTGGGATGTCCTGCGCAAGGCGCTCAAGGGCATCAAGAACCGCCAGCCGTTCGACGAGTGCTTCCTGATGGCCGTTGCCACCGTGGGCGCGTTCGCGCTGGGCGACTATGTCGAGGGCTGCGCCGTCATCCTCTTTTACCAGATCGGCGAGCTGTTCCAGAGTGTGGCCGTCGGCAAGAGCCGCCAGAGCATCTCCAGCCTGATGGACATCCGCCCCGACTACGCCAACATCGAGGACGCAGACGGCAAGCTGGAACAGGTGGACCCCGATGATGTCGAAGTCGGCACCGTGATCGTGGTCCAGCCCGGCGAACGTGTGCCCATCGACGGCGTGATCGTGGAGGGCACTTCGGCCCTGAACACCGCAGCCCTGACCGGCGAGAGCCTGCCCCGCGATGTGCAGACCGGCGACGAGGTCATCAGCGGCTGTGTGAACATGACCGGCCTGCTCAAGGTGCGCACCACCAAGGAATTTGGCGAGTCCACGGTCTCCAAGATCCTCGACCTCGTGGAAAATTCCAGCATGAAGAAGGCCCGCACCGAGAACTTCATCACCCGTTTTGCCCGCGTGTACACCCCCGCCGTCTGCTACAGCGCACTGGCTCTGGCGTTCATCCCGCCGGTGGTCCTGCTGCTGATGGGCCAGCCCGCCCGCTTCGGCGACTGGGTCTACCGCGCCCTGACCTTCCTCGTCATCTCCTGCCCCTGCGCTCTGGTCATCTCCATCCCGCTGAGCTTTTTCGGCGGCATCGGCGGTGCCAGCGCCTGCGGCATCCTCGTCAAAGGCTCCACCTATCTGGAAGAGCTGGCCCGCACCGGGATCGTGGTCTTTGATAAGACCGGCACCCTGACCCAGGGCACCTTCAAGGTCGTGGGCGTCCACCCCGAACACGGTGTTACCGAAGACGCCCTCGTGGAGGCCGCCGCCCTCGCGGAGAGCTGGTCCAAACACCCCATCTCCCTGAGCATCAAGGCCGCTTACGGCAGGGACATCGACGCCAGCCGCGTCACCGATGTCCAGGAACTTGGCGGCCACGGCGTAACAGCAAAGGTGGACGGCAAAACCGTTGCCGCCGGTAATGCCCGCCTGATGGCAAAACTGGGCCTCACCGCCCCCGAAGTGACCGAGCCGGGCACCCTCGTGCATGTGGCCATCGAGGGGCAGTACGCCGGTTATCTGCTCATCGCGGACGTGGTCAAGCCCCACAGCGCGCAGGCCATCCGGAGCCTGAAGTCCGCAGGCGTCCGCAAGACCGTGATGCTGACCGGCGACGCCGAGCCTGTAGCCAGAGCGGTCGCCAATCAGCTGGGTCTGGACGAATACCATGCCGGTCTGCTGCCCGGCGACAAGGTGGACCAGATCGAAACGCTCCTCGCCGCCAAAGGCCCGAAAGAGAACCTCGCCTTCGTGGGCGACGGCATCAACGACGCGCCCGTCCTGTCCCGCGCCGACCTCGGCATCGCCATGGGTGCGCTGGGCTCGGACGCCGCCATTGAGGCTGCGGACATCGTCCTGATGGACGACGACCCGGCCAAGATCGCGCTGGCCATGCGCATCGCCCGCCGCACCCTCCGCATCGTCTACGAGAACATCGTCTTTGCGCTGGCCATCAAGTTCGCCTGCCTGATGCTCGGCGCTCTGGGTCTGGCAAGCATGTGGACCGCCATCTTCGCCGACGTCGGCGTCATGGTGCTGGCCGTCCTCAACGCCACCCGCGCCCTCTACACCAAAGACCTTGCCCGGAAGAACGAGCAGTGACCCATAACACACGAACGCCCCCGCCGGGAATTTTTCGGCGGGGGTGTTTTTGTGCGCAAAACCTTTTTCCCGAAACAACTTGCAATGCCGGGAGATCCTGTTATACTACTAATCCAGGAGGTTAGTGGAAATGGATACAGTCAAATCAGATCCTCATTCTTCTGGCGAGGTGTGGCGGGCGCTCCGGGCAGCTGCACCCCAGACGGTGCCGGTGTTTGCCGGTTACCTCGTGCTGGGCATGGGGTATGGCATCTATGTTCAATCCCTGGGCCTGCCGGTCTGGATGCCCATGCTGATGGGCACCGTCGTCTACGGCGGCTCGCTGGAATTCGTGCTGGCAAGCCTGCTGCTGGGGGCGTTCGCGCCGCTGTCGGCCTTTCTGATGGCCCTGATGATCCAGGCGCGGCACCTGTTCTACGGCCTTGCCATGCTGGAGCGCTACA
>OIWL01002755.1_pt1 | contig 13728 bp, 10 predicted proteins | sample 1587561 | NCBI WGS metagenome assembly OIWL01 (sample SAMEA3888903, study PRJEB22519) | human gut metagenome | biome: human gut; feature: human-associated habitat; material: faeces | place: Denmark | collected 2010 | reverse complement strand
ATGTCTTTTGTCAATTTCTCACAATTCAATTTAGGTTGTTATGAGTTTCGCAATTGTCTATAATACCCATCCGCCTACGCACGCTGCAGGCTATATTGGCTTAGTAACCATCCACTTGCCAAGCCTGCGGCAGGAAGTATTCGCTGAATTTGGTGATGGCATACTGGTCGGTCATACCTGCGATGTAATCGCAGATCACGCGCTCCGTCTTTTCCCCTTCATCAAGCATGGCGAGGTATTTTTCCGGCAGAAACTCGATGTGGTCTTTGTAGAATCCGAAGAGCTGCCGGATCATTGCCTTTGCCTTCACTTCCTCACCCTTGGCAATTGGATTCGTGTATACATGATCAAACATAAAATGGCGCAATTCAAACATGGCTTCCTGAATATCTGCTGACATCCGGATGTCATCCTGGTTCATACTATTCATGATCACGTTATGTATGAGTGTATTTAAACGCTGTTTTGTGGTAAAACCTAATGTTTTCCGGATCTCTAACGGAATATCATCCTCCGTCAGGATCTCTGCGCGGATCGCATCATCCACGTCATGATAAACATAGGCAATTTTATCTGATAAACGGACAACTTTTCCCTCTAAAGTATGTGGCATGGACTTGGACTGATGATTTAAAATGCCATCCCGCACTTCCCATGTCAGGTTTAAGCCCATGCCGTTTTTCTCAAGTTTTTCCACGATACGGACACTCTGCTCGTTGTGCCGGAATCCGTCTTCACAGATTTCGTTTAACACATACTCTCCGGCATGGCCAAACGGCGTATGCCCCATATCGTGTCCCAATGCGATTGCTTCCACCAGATCTTCATTCAGACGCAGTGCTTTTGCAATTGTTCTCGCATTCTGCGATACCTCTAAGGTATGGGAAAGTCTTGTCCTATAGTGATCTCCCTTCGGTGTCAGAAAAACCTGTGTCTTATTCTTCAACCGCCGGAATGCCTTACAATGCAGGATTCTGTCTCTGTCTCGCTGAAAAACAGGCCGGACATCGCACTGTTCTTCCTCGCGTTCCCTGCCTTTCGTGTTCACACTGAGCGTTGCATAAGGGCTTAATGTTTCCCGCTCCATTTTTTCAAGTTCTTCCCGTATTGTCATATGTATCACCTCTCTGATATCTGACAGTCTCTCCCGAAGCACCATATAAAAAATCGTTTCAATAAAATCTCCATATTTTTATTATTCGGCAGGATTTTTCAATTTCCTTTATTTTTTATAAAATTCATACAATTTTTTTATTTCAGATAATTCATGGCATCTAAAAGATTGCTCACACCGACCAGCTTGATACCTTTTACTTCTGTCATGGATTTTCTGCAGACTTCCGGTAGAATACAGACCTCAAAGCCAAGTTTTTTTGCCTCCTGCACCCGCTGTTCTGCCATATTTACCGCGCGGACCTCACCGCTTAATCCGACCTCGCCAAAACAGATGGTTTTCTCATCGATCGGTTTGTCCTTGTAACTTGAGATCAATGCAAGAACAATGCCAAGGTCGATTGCCGGCTCATTCATTTTGATTCCTCCTGCGATATTCACATAGGCATCACAGTCACCCAGCTTTAAGCCCAGTCTTTTTTCCAGAACCGCCATCAAAAGATTGACACGGTTAAAATCCGTTCCTGCCGCTGTTCTTCGCGGAATACCAAAATTACTGTGACATACAAGTGCCTGCACCTCCAAAAGGATTGGTCTAGTCCCCTCCATGGAACATGCCACAACAGAGCCGGACGCTCCCTCCGGCTTGCCGCTCAACATATATTCAGACGGATTTTCCACTTCCACAAGACCATCCTGCCGCATCTCGAACACACCGATCTCATTTGTGGAGCCAAAACGGTTTTTTACACCTCTTAAAATACGGTAAGCCGCATGCCTGTCTCCCTCAAAATAAAGCACGGTGTCTACCATGTGTTCTAACACCCTCGGTCCTGCCACCACTCCCTCTTTCGTCACATGTCCCACAATGAAAATGGAGATTCCCATTCCCTTTGCGATCTGCATCAAAACACCTGTGGACTCGCGCACCTGTGATACACTGCCCGGTGCCGAGGAAACCTCTTCGTTAAACATCGTCTGGATGGAATCGATTACAACGATCTGCGGTTTTTCCCGGTCAATGACTGCCTTTATGGTGTCAAGATTTGTCTCACACAGCAGTTTCAGACTGTCCCCGAAATTTCCGATGCGCTCCGCACGGATTTTGATCTGCTGCAAAGATTCCTCCCCGGAAATATAGAGCACTTTTATGTTATGCTCCGACAGATTCCTGCAGACCTGAAGCAGCAATGTGGATTTTCCGATTCCGGGATCGCCTCCCACTAACACCATGGAACCCTGCACAATACCGCCGCCAAGTACACGGTCTAATTCTTTCATGTCTGTTGACACACGCTTGTCATAGGTCATCTCGATCTGGGACAGAGGCAGTACCTTTGCCTCTGACGCTGTCGCTTTCTGCTTTGCCAGTGTGCCCGCACTCTTTTTGTCCACCACTTCTTCTACAAATGTATTCCATTCCTTACATCCCGGACACTGCCCCATCCATTTGGACGATTCGTATCCGCAGGACTGGCAGAAAAAAATACTTGTTTTTCCTTTTGCCATATAACCTTCCCTATCAAAAAAAATAACCGGAAACTCTGCAAATAGTTCCGATTGACATTAAAAGGAGTTGCCGTTTCTGACAACCCCTTATCATTTCTTAGCATTTCTGAATCTGAACTTCTACCGGTTTCTCTCCAAGTTCCACACTGACGGTCAACTTGCCACCGAGATTTGTTTTCATCTTACCTGCGCTTGCTCCGTCCACTGTAATTTCATACTCAGTCTCTTCTTCTAACTCCAGTGTGATCTGAGCATCTTCCGGTCCTTCCACGGAAAAAGAAATTCCTGTGTCCGTTGCATTCAAATGATATGCCGCTGTTCCCGGTACGGATTCATAAACAAACATACCATTACGCTCCAGCTTTGTGATGTCTTTGTAAGTTTTTACCTTATAAAGATCTCCCTGATGCCCGAAGTTATCAAGCTTTGCCTTTGCATCCAGAGTGTAATCTCCAAAACTGATCGTTCCATCTGCTTCTGAACGAATTAATTCACTAATAGCGCTCATCTTTTCCTCCTGTGGTACAGTCCTTCTCTGCCTGCTGCACCGTAAAAATTTTGTAAAATCATTATAGCTCAACTACATTTCGATTGCCAGCATTTTCATCATTTTTAAGGATTTTTTTATTTTTGTGTTACTGTTCCTTTACTTCAAAAACAACTGCATTCTTTTTCGTAGTGACGATCACTTCATCACCCTTTTTCACCTTGCCGTCTAAGATTTCTTCTGCAAGCTGATCCTCGATCTCATTCTGGATTTTGCGGCGGAGTGGTCTTGCTCCATATTTCGGTTCGTATGCTTTTTCCACAATATAATTTTTCACGCTGTCACGCACATGAAGTGTGATATCCATCTGGCTCTTACAACGGTCTGTCAGATCTTTCAACATTAATGTGACGATCTGTTTCATATCATTTTTGTTCAGTGAACGGAATACGATGGTCTCATCAATACGGTTTAAGAACTCCGGTTTGAAAATCCTGCGCACTTCCTCCATCACACTGTTTTTCATGCGCTCGTAATTCTGCTTTTCATCATCCGAAGATGCAAAACCAAGTTTTTTCGGTTCCACAATGGACTGTGCTCCTGCATTTGATGTCATGATAATGATCGTATTTTTAAAGTCCACCTTGCGTCCCTGGGAATCCGTGATATGTCCATCGTCTAACACCTGGAGTAAAATATTAAATACATCCGGATGCGCTTTTTCGATCTCGTCAAACAAAATCACGGAATACGGATTCCTGCGCACTTTCTCGCTGAGCTGACCGCCGTCCTCATGTCCGACATATCCCGGCGGGGAACCGATCATTTTAGAAACACTGTGTTTCTCCATGTACTCCGACATATCCACGCGGATCATCGCCTGTTCATTGCCGAAAACAGCCTCCGCCAGTGCCTTGGAAATCTCCGTTTTACCTACGCCTGTAGGTCCTAAGAACAGGAACGAACCGATTGGTCTTCTCGGATCTTTTAAACCGACACGTCCACGTCTCACCGCTTTTGCCACAGCCGTCACAGCTTCTTCCTGACCAACGACACGTTTGTGCAGCGTTGCCTCTAATTTTTTCAGGCGGGCTGCCTCGCCTTCTGCCAGTTTCTTCACCGGAATTTTTGTCCAGCCGGAAACAACATCTGCCACATCATCCTCTGTGACAGACAGATTCTTTCTGCGGATCTCACGCTGCGCTTTTTTTGTCTGCTTCTCAAGCTCTGCTTCCAATGCTTCTTTTTCTTCCTTGCACTGTTTTGCAAGCGCAATATCGGAATTGCTCAGAGCATCCTCTAACTGTAATTCTTTTTCTGTGATCTGATTTCTCAATTCCGCAAGTTTCTCTGTATGGTTAGACACGCCAAACCGTACTCTTGCTGCTGCTTCATCCATCAGATCAATTGCCTTATCCGGCAAAAAACGGTCATTGATATAGCGCGCTGACAGGCGGACTGCCGCCTCGACTGCCTCATCCGTGATCTTTACATGATGATGTGCTTCGTATTTACCGCGAAGCCCTTTCAAAATTGCAACTGTCTGTTCCTCGCCCGGTTCCTCCACCGTCACAGGCTGGAATCTTCGCTCTAGTGCAGCATCTTTTTCTACATATTTACGGTATTCTGTGATTGTCGTTGCTCCCATGATCTGAATCTCACCACGGGCAAGTGCAGGTTTTAAAATATTAGAGGCATCGATCGCGCCCTCTGCGCCACCAGCACCGATGATTGTGTGAAGCTCATCGATAAACAGCAAAACATTTCCTGCTTTTGTCACTTCCTGAATCACTTTTTTGATACGCTCTTCAAATTCTCCACGGTATTTTGAACCAGCCACAATACCGGATAGGTCTAAAGATACCACTCTTTTTCCCTGAACAGAGTCCGGTACAAGGCCGGATACGATACGCTCTGCGATTCCTTCCACGATAGCCGTTTTACCAACTCCCGGTTCTCCGATCAGACATGGATTGTTCTTCGTTCTTCTGCTTAGAATCTGAATCACTCTCTGGATTTCTTCCTCACGTCCAACCACCGGATCCAGTGTTCCTTCCGTTGCAAGCTGTGTCAGATCTCTGGAATACTGATCCAGCGTCGGGGTTCCCTCATTATTTTTCTTTTTTCCCGGACGGCCATTCTGAAATTCTTCGCGGTAAAGATTTGCATCTTCCCCCATCGCAATGAGAGTGTCCACAAAGACTTTCTGCATATTGACGGACAGCGTTGTCAGTAATCTGGATGCAACACAGTCTGTCTCTTTGATCATGGAAATCAGAATATGTTCTGTTCCAATGGCATCTGCATGGAATCTGACTGCCTCCTTCTCTGCATTCTCAAGAACTTTTGCTGCTCTCGGTGAATAACCATCTGATTCTGCTACTGCTGTTCCCTCTGCCGGAGCGATCAATTCTTTGATCAGATCTACAATTTTATCTAACTCTACACCATTCTCATTCAGAATTTTTGCCGCTACTCCTGAATTTTCCTTCAATAGCCCAATCAGTAAGTGCTCGGTTCCGATATAATTATGATGTAATGATTTTGACATTTTGCCGGCGATATCAATCGCTTTTTTGGCTTTTACAGTGTATGGTAATTGCATGTTGTCTCCTCACATTATTTATTAGGTGATTGCAAACTCTCCTTAAGCTATTTCAAATTGTTCAAAATCAACAAAATTTTCGAAAACACGCTTCCGCTACGTGTCACTCGCAACGGTACTGCTCATTCTTCGCAGTACTTCGCAAATTCATTTAAAATCTGCTTCGCAGATAGGAATTTGCTCACTCTTGAATCATCTTCGCACGGTCTGTGCAGTAAATGCACAGACCTGATAAAAAATGTCGCACCTGCCTTCTAAGTACCGGCGGTTCCCCAGTGTTTTCTCAAGCTTTTGTTGATTTTACACAATTTAATTTACGTTATGAATGAGTTTCGCAATTATCTACATTCTATTTTATATTATAAATCATTTAGGTCGAAAACTTCCATTCCTTTTTCATTTTTTTGCGGCACATCCATTTTTTCATTTTCTGTAGATGATTTTTTCTCGGACTTTTCTTCTGTCACTGATTTCTCAGAAGTGGATGGAATTTCATCCTCATAATCATTCCATTCGCGGTAAGCCCTGTTGATTGGATGTTCTTCCTCGATGTACTCTTCCTCGTCATCGAAATAATCGTCCTCATCCTCATTTTTTTCTTTTTTTCGGAATCCATGGAATTTTCCCAAGAAAGGTTTTTTCTCGGTTTCTGTCTCTTCGTTTGCTTCGTCGTCCTCGTTCTCTGGCTCGTCAAGCTCCGGATCGTTGTCCTCTGAGAGTTCGTCTTTTCCTTTTTTCTTTCTGCCAAAGAGCATGATATTCAGCATGATCACAACTGCGATTGCCAATACAAAAATAAGCACAGCGATCATGTTTCTGGAAAAGGATTTTGCATCTTTATATTTCTTTGAGAGTTCATCATACTCGCTCTGCAATGCTGCAAGATCATCCGAAGAAGAATCCGCTGTCTCTGTAATATTTCCGTTCACACGCTGGTAAGTGCCTTCTGCTGCATCATACTGATACCAGCCTTCGGTTCCATCCTGATTTACCCCATAAAAGATATAGAAATCAGACGCTTCCTCTCCATCCTCTGCCGGAAGCTGGTAAGCGGTCATCACAGTATTTTCCGGCATTTGCAGGGACACCTGCACATAACTCTCCGGCAGTACCGAATCAAGCGGCGCCAGAAGTGGGATAGCATAACTGCTCTCCCCTGCTGTAAACTTCATAAAATCATAGACAACATCCCTGGTCTCATCATAAATAAAAAATCTGCCGGTCGTTGCGTCCACATTGTCTGTTTCCAGATAGATCAGAGAGATCGTTCCCTTGTTGAATGTCAGACCTCTGCATTCCGCTCCCCGGAAATTAACCGTTGCTTCTGTAAAATCAGCCGGAATCTGTTCCTCTGTAAAATTGTCTGCGATATGGTAGGTTGTGTTATTGATCACAACGTCTGCCGCCGGCACCGGAGTTTCCGTTGCATCCACTTCCTCGGTGTCTTCTGGAGTCTCGCTGTCACCATTTCCGTCGTCTCCGTTTTCACCGCCTGTAGTTGTCGTCTCACTTCCGGTGGTTCCTGCAGCCTGTCTTGTCACAGTGATTTTATAAGTAGCTGTTGTGCCATTTTCTGCTTTTACGACTATCTTAACAACGTTTGCCCCAACTGCAAGATTCGTATTTCCAGTCACAGACTCAATCGTTGCCTTTTCATTGACCGGTGTTGCACTCACTGCAATACTTGTCACGGAATTATCAACCGTTGCCGTGTACTTTGTGGTGCTTCCCTTAAAAGCCGGAGACAATGTTCCCGGTGAAATCGTCAGTGCCTTTAAGGAATTATCTGCGGATAAAGCTGCCGTATTCGTATTGCTTCCAGTATTGTTGTTACTTCCTGTTCCAGAACTGCTTCCATTTCCCGCATTTCCATTGCTGCCGGAGCTTCCGTTGTTACCGGCACTGCTGTTATTTCCTGTATTGCTGCCTGCTGCTTCGTTTTTGACCGTTACAGAAGTGCTGCTGCCTGCCATGGAATCCAATTCTTCTTCGGTACCGTAAATAACACCATCCGTAGCAGAAAGCGAAATAGAAGCTTTTCCCGCACTGATTGCTTTTAATGTCACACTGAAGCTGTCACTCGCTACCGAAATACTTCCGCCGCCACCGCCATAAGTTGCATTACAGCTCACAAACTCCAGAATGCCGGCATCATAGGTCAAAACCATATTGGCATATGCACTGTCCCCGGATGCACTTAATGCTTTTGCCGTTACCGTCACAGTCTGTCCGATATTCAGGGAACCGGCAGACACAGCGATCGTTGTTTTTCCGGAAGCCGCCTTGGCATGCATCTGCGGTGTCATAAGGCAGATGCATAATGTTAACAGTGTAATGATCACACCTAATTTCTTTTTCATTTTACTCTCCATTCTTATGTGTGAAAATTGTATTTTCTCACTAAAATAACTCTTTCTATCCACACAGCCCTATTACTGTTCAATCTGTGCTGCATTTATAATATGTTTCTGCAAAAGCACAAGGTCTTTTACGGAAACTTTTCCATCTCTGCTTATATCCGCAGCCGCTGCATACGCACCGGAAAGCTGTGATGTTCCAAGAATCTGTTTCTGCATCATGACCAGATCGACCACAGAGATTTTTCCATCTCCATTGATGTCACCGTAAATGACAACGTCATACTGCTTCACCAGTGTTCCATTTGCATATACTGCAATTTTATTACCTGTTCCGACTGCACCGGTATTTTCTGTGCCATCTGCTTTCAGCACTTTGACCGTGCCGCTTCCCGCTGAGATATTGGCAAGTACAGAAGAAGCGCCTGTTCCCGGTGTAATACCTGTGATCACGGTATCACCCAGTTTATAGGAGGTAGAAACGGATACGCCGTCCGCAACCGTTGTTCCACCACTTTCCGGTGTCTGGGTATTGTCTGCTGCCGGCTGCTGTCTTACCACATTGATCGTGTAGGTTTTTGCCGAACCGCTCTGTGACACACAAGTTACGTTGATCGCATTATTTCCATAATTCAATGCATAAGTTCCCGCTCCGGAAACTCCCGCTTTCGGTGCAACTGCCGAAGCACCTACATTGATCGAGCTTACCTCGGTTCCAACGATCACGGAATAATCGGTTACTGCTCCCTGGAAAGACGGTGTCAGTCCATATCCGCTTACGCTGAGAGAAGAGAGCCAGTTATTCGGATTACCACTGTCTGAAAACGTCACTGCTGACTCCGGCATATTGCTATACACCGGAATACGGAATATAAATCCCTGTGATTTATCCGCATAAGCCGTGCTCATTGTTTTTCCTTCTGACATTGCCGCCTGCACATTTGTCATGTACTGATGTGAGTATATGCTGTTCATATTCACCACATTAAATTTCTGGAAATATAAGGTGTTCTGCCCTTTTTTCACATAATTATTTCCAACGATACCAGCTCCACCATTAATTGATTTATAAATAGAATTCCAGTCGTTATTTTTCGCATAAATCAATCCGTTGACCGTCGCAGACGCAGACGATGTCGTATATGCTCCGATATTAAAGTAATTGTAATATCCATTATAGCCAGAGTAATTGCCAGAGATCAAAGGACTTGTCCCCTTATTTCCCTGCTCCTGCTTACATCTTGCAGCCAGATGATAAGGACTGACACTCAAGTTCTGTCCCACTTCCATGAAAGTATCTGCATAGCTTCGCGATGCTCCGTCTGTATCGCTATAGTTTCCACTCATGAAACTGCCTGACAGAATATTTCCAACTCCTGTCACGTTCTGATATGGCGCATATTCTAACGTTTCAAACTGAAAAATATACGTGTCATTCAGGTAATTTCTCGGATCCATGCAATATGCTATGTAATTGGAGGAGGCACTTACCCAGCCTGCTCCGTCATAACCATACCATTTGTTGGTCGCCCAGTCATAAGCCCCCGTCTCCGTTGACTTTCTCGCATCATTGGAAGAACTCTGCACCAGATTCCTTCCGACAACACTCTCATTTGCAATGACGGTATTCCAGTCTAGTCCTGTCTGTACCGGAACGAACTGCCAGTCTGGATACTTCTGGTGCAATGCCAGAAGTGAGTTACAATAGCTGTCCGGAAATCCTGCTGATTTTAACGATGCAACATATTCTTCATCCGTCACCGTTGTGGTGTCTCCCTGCGATCCATCCGCAGAAGTCTGTCCGGTTACTGCCAGATAGGTTCCGCAGATCCAACCTGCATAATCCACACCATTCTTATTAAATGTCACATTGTACCACACAGTTCCATTTGTGGTTGTCTGTCCGAGTACATTGACTGTCTGATCTCTTTTTACCGTCGTGACCGGAGAATATGCCGTGCTCGCACCTGTCCTCACATAGACATTGCCGTTCGTGTTGGTGACAACTCCGGCTGCACCCTGTGCTGAATTATCTGTGATCGTACTTCCGGAAGAGGTATCTTCTGTTGAAAGCGTGATAAAATCTGACCGGATATATCCGGTGGATGCCATTCCATTATAGGAAATCTGTACCTTGTACCATTTCATTCCATCGGAGCCATCCACTTCATCTATCACACGGACTGCTGTACCCGCAGCTAAAGATGTGATCTTGTCCCCATCTACCGGAGTCTTTCGCATCTGTACCGGTCCATCATTCAAAACACCTGCCGTCTCCGTATACGCATAACTTTCCAACGGTTTTACCGTAATGACCGCAGTCGCTGCTGTCACACCAAAAATCGTTGCAAAGATAAAGCTCCGCCATTTTCTCTGTTTTATATTAAGGTTTCTTCTCATTTTTCCTCCAGATGCCTTCGGTATTCCCCTAAAAAGGCACAGTAAATCAAGTTTATTATATTTAATTCACGATAGAGCGTCAACCTTAATCTGGTAAATATGGTAACTGATATGTATGATACAGCAAAGTGCTCAGATACTGTCTGAGCAGTAACGATGTTTTGTCCTTTTTTCCACCTTATCATTGTTCAAAACTAACAATAATCCCCACAAAAGTCCTCCGATAGCCAGAAAGCTTCCCACGATCAAAGGCAGGTTATAAACATAAATCTTTGCCCCAGCCAGCACAACAATGCCAGCTACCATTCCAAGCGCTGCGATAAATGCAACAATACCGCATGTAAAAATAAATTCATAATCCAACTTTCTCATCCTTTTTTACCTCCCATGGAAAACAGCTTTTGTCATCAATATAAACATCCGCATAAATCTTTCTTCCGTCTGATCCGTACCTTTCGATAATCTCCGGCAGATTCTCATTCACTGCATCAAATTCCAGTTCCCACTTCCTGCACCATTCCACTGCTTCCTCTAACTGATTTCCACAGCGGCACGTCCACAAAATAATCTGGCGTCCCTGCCTTCTCAATCCTTTCAGCAGTTCGATCAGTGCTGTATTCGGCTGTCCGATCTTTGGGAAGCAGTCCGTACAAAGTGTTCCGTCAAAGTCTACCGCAATAATCTGATATTCCGTTTTCATCTGCCATGCTCCTCACTTTCCGTCATTTTGCCCTCTTGCTGCTTCCCATTATCCATATTTTCTGTCCATTAATTCGGACAGTAAAAGACCACCTCACGAAAAATTTCATGAAGTGGTCTTTTTACCTTTCTTATATTTTGTTTTTTACGCAAATAATTTTTTTACCATTTCCGCATCAAACACAACCTGTTTTACATGGTCTACTTCAATCTGATACAGTGCATTGGCTGCTAGGTGCTCTGCCGCCTGCTCCAGATCACGGATTCCCGATGTATTCTTATACTGCTCGATCAGTTCATCCAGTCCCTCCCCGGTCAGAACGATCTCACCCTGCAATAATCCGATCCTCTTTAAGACTTTTGGCAGTGCAAATTTGGAGAAAATGATTTTTTTCTCTTCCTGCGTGTAATCCGGGATATCGATCACAGCAAAACGTGACATCAGCGGGGCACTGATATCTTCTTTTACATTGGCGGTCGCAATCGGATAGACGCCGCCGGTCGGAATCATACATTCCATATAGTTGTCTGTAAATCCGAGATTATCTAATAAGGTAAGAAGTACGTCCGCCGGATTGCCGTTTCCTTTTCCGGATGCAGCCTTATCAAGCTCGTTGATGATGAATACAAGGTTCGACTCGCCAGCCATGGAAAATGCATCCATAATAATACCAGGCTTCGCATTTCCGTAGATACGGGAGCTTCCGGTCAACTGCTCCGGGTCATTGATGGAACTCATATCGAGTGTCGTCCACGGCAGTTTTAAAATTCTTGCCACCGCATAGGCGATCTGCGATTTTCCGGTTCCTGCCGGTCCGACAAGCAGAAGTCCATACGCTGGAAGTGTGTGTGTGCGGTTGATCTGGATGATAGTCTCCATGATACGCTGTTTTACTTTTTCCATTCCGTACAGTTCTTCATCTAAGATTCTGCGCGCTTCCACCGGATCGATTGCTTCAAAATAATTATTTTTCCACTGGATATTCGTCATAATGGAAAGTGCACGCTGCGCGTGGCGGCGTTCCTCAGCAGACACTTCGCTGGAACGTGCAACTGCTAAATTTCTTCTCGCCCACAGTCTGATATTGTCCGGCATGGTTCTTCCTGCGCAGTTTAAGAAATCCGAAATACTCTGGATACTGGTAAGCTTCATGCTGTCACCGCTCTCGTCTAACTCTTCGTCCTCATCCTCCTGCTCCGGTGCACTGCTCGATAAAAGGCGTTCCATCACATACTGTAAAAATCCATCCGCCGCAGAGAGTTTCGTTCCACCGTGAAAAGCATTTTCCCTGATCTTGTACACGGCATAGCCGTCCGCCCTGTTTTCCCCGGACAAAAGAACGTTGATACGGTTCTCCCCAAGCCATTTGATCAGATTCACAAAACGTGCATCGATCCGCAGGATATTGGAACGGAATGTCTCGTCCTCCTCCTTAAACTCAAATGCTGTCCACTGGCTCTGGTTGCAAAATACTCCGGTGGAATGATGGCTCCACTGTTTTTGCTGATTGTCTAACACCAGGATCGGATTGTCCGGTGTTTTTTCGGAACTGTCTGATGTAAATGCGGTATATGTACATACAAACGCTTCTTTTTCCTCTGAAGCGCTGCTGAAATCAAAAACTGGCATGTGCTTTACTCCTCTTTCTCTGAAAATACCTTTTGCAAGGCGGATTTTTCTGTTCCGCTTCGCTGTATGTTCATGAACATGATTGTTTCACGGTTTGCATTCAGTGTATCACGGATTGGAAATCTCAACAACTGGTGATCTGATTTTTTATGCATTTTTTTGCATAAAATCATGATGTTTCCTTTGCGAACTTTGCTTCGTCATTTTCCCATAAGTTGTTTAAACAATTTCGCAGTTTGCCAATTGACACTGCCTGTAAACTGTGTTATCGTGCAATTATGTTTGCTTTATATTTTATTTACAAAAGCTGACACAATTACGGTACCTGTGTATTTCCTGTTTGTAAAATAGGCACTTCCATTACTGTAGTTGTATTTTTTTGGAGGAGGAAATGAGAAATCAACTTTCACAGCGGGATGACTTTTATCCGCAGATCGTTAAGCTTGTCATCCCTATCATCATTCAGAACCTGCTCAGTGCAGCGGTCAATTCTGCTGACGTTATCATGCTGAACTTTGTAGGTCAGTCATCCATCTCCGCAGTATCCCTGGCAGCGAATTATTCCAATGTCCTGTTTATGGTTTATTACGGTCTTGGTACGGGAGCCACCCTGCTTTGTGCCCAGTATTATGGAAAGGGAGATTACAAAGCCATTCAGATCATTGAGGGAATTGCACTTCGTTTTTCCATGATCATCTCTATTCTTGTGGCTCTGGTCGCGTTTACCATGCCGCAGATGATGATGAAACTGTTCACCAACGATCCGGAGCTTCTGGCCATTGGTTCTTCCTATATTCGCATTATGGGTATCACCTATATCTGCTGGGGTATGACGGAGGTTTATCTGGCTGTTCTTCGAAGCATTGGACGGGTGACTACCAGCATGGCGATGAATATGCTGGCCTTTGGACTGAATATTCTTTTGAAT
>OIWL01002751.1_pt1 | contig 13767 bp, 15 predicted proteins | sample 1587561 | NCBI WGS metagenome assembly OIWL01 (sample SAMEA3888903, study PRJEB22519) | human gut metagenome | biome: human gut; feature: human-associated habitat; material: faeces | place: Denmark | collected 2010 | reverse complement strand
GAAGACACCGATGCCAGCCATGAGGAAATCGCCCGCCGGTTCGGCAAAACCGTGGCGGATCTGGTGGAGGGCGTCACGAAGCTGACCCGGGTGAATTTTCAGTCCATGGAAGAGGAGCAGATGGAGAACCTCCGGAAGATGTTCCTGGCCATGAGCAAGGATATCCGGGTCATTCTGATTAAAATTGCCGACCGGCTCCACAACACCCGCACCCTGCAATACCAGACTCCGGAGAAGCAGCGGAGCAAATCCCTGGAGACCATGGAGATCTATGCCCCCCTGGCCCATCGGCTGGGAATGCAGAAGATCAAGTGGGAGCTGGAGGATACGTCCCTCAAGTACCTCGATCCCGTGGGCTATGAGGAAATCTCCAAGCAGCTGGACGAAAAGGAAGCGGAAAACGCCCAGCTGATGGCCTCCATCCGGGAAAAGATTGAAAACCGACTGCGGGAAAACGGCATCAAGTTTCAGATCTACGGCCGGGTGAAGCACATCTACTCCATCTACCGGAAGATGTATTCCCAGAACAAAACCCTGGACGAGGTCTATGATCTCTATGCCTTCCGAGTGATTGTGGACGATATCGCCGACTGCTACAACGTGCTGGGCCATATTCACGATCTGTTTAATCTGGTGCCCGGACGGTTTAAGGACTATATTTCCACCCCTAAGCCCAATGGCTACCAGTCCCTGCACACCACGGTCATCGGCTCGGAGGGCATCCCCTTTGAGGTGCAGATCCGTACCGCCCAGATGCATCATACCGCGGAATACGGCATCGCGGCCCACTGGAAATATAAAGAGGGCATTCAGTCTGCCGGCGGTGAGGAACAGTTTGAGTGGGTACGCCGGCTGCTGGAAAATCAGCAGGATTCCGAGGCGGAGGACTTTATTTCCAGCCTGAAAATTGATATGTTTGACGACGAGGTGTTCGTCTTTACCCCACGGGGCGAGGTCATTTCACTGCCTGCGGGCTCTACCCCCATCGACTTTGCCTATGCCATCCATTCCGAGGTAGGCAACCATATGGTGGGCGCCAAGGTGAACCATCGAATCGTCAACTACGATACCATTCTCCAGAACGGCGACATTGTGGAGGTCATCACCTCCAAGGCCGCCAAGGGGCCCAGCCGGGACTGGATGAAGATTGCCAAGAGCAACGAGGCCCGCTCCAAGATCCGCCAGTGGTTCAAGAAGGAGCGCCGGGAGGAGAATGTGGTCAACGGCAAGCAGAGCTTTGAGGAGGAGCTGCGCCGGATCGGTGTAGCCCCCAGTCTTATAAACAATGATACCCTCCAGCCCCTGCTGCTGAAAAAGCTCTCCTTTACCAATATGGATGATATGTATGCGGCCATTGGCTACGGCGGACTGACCGCAGTAAAGGCCGTGAACCGGATCAAGGAGGAAATCCTCCGGTTCAGCAAGAAGGAGGCCGCCGAGGCTGCCGATGGAAATCCCAAGGATCCCACGTCCATCAGCCATAAGCCCAAGCAGGCTACTTCCGGCGTGATCGTGGAGGACATCGACAACTGCATGATTAAGTTTGCCCGGTGCTGCACGCCGGTTCCGGGGGACGATATTGTGGGCTTTATCACCAAGGGCTTCGGCGTCTCCGTCCATAGAAGGGACTGTCCCAACGCTGCCGGTGCCGCGTCTCCGGAGAACTCCGGCAGATGGGTGAAGGTTGTTTGGGCTTCCATGCCCATGGAGAGCTTCTCCACGTCTTTTGAGCTGACCTGTCAGGATCGCGACGGCCTTGCGCTGGATGCGGCCATGGTGATCTCCTCCATGAAGCTCAAATGTTCCGAGCTCAATGCCCGTTCCGACGGCAAGGGCGGCTGCACCATTTCCGTTACCGTGGAGGTGCAGAACGTTACCGAGCTCAACGCCGTTCGTTCCCGTCTGTCCGCCATTAAGGGCGTGAAAAACGTCCGCCGGGGGCATCACTGATGCGGGCGGTATTGACCCGGGTTTCCTCCGCCACGGTCACAGTGGACGGAATGGTCACCGGGCAGATCGGACGGGGCTTCCTGATCCTGCTGGGGGTTGGCCCCGAGGATACGGAGCAGGATTGTGACAAGCTGTGCAAAAAGCTCCTGAGTCTGCGGATTTTTACCGACGACCAGGGGAAAATGAATCTGGGCCTGGAGGCGGTGAACGGTCAGGTGCTGGTGGTGAGCCAGTTCACCCTCTATGCCGATACCAAGTCCCGCCGCCCCGGCTTCACCGGGGCCGCCAAGCCGCCGGTGGCCATCCCGCTGTATGAGCGGTTCATGGCCCACTGCCGGGAGCGGGGCTTTGAGGTCCAGCACGGCGAGTTCGGCGCGGATATGCAGGTGTCTCTGGTGAACGAGGGGCCCTGTACCATTGTCATCGACACGGACGAGTGGGCGCACCACTCGTAACGGCCCGCCCCCGGCAAAGCCGGAACATCTGAACAGTTAGAAGGATATCGAATATGAAAGCATTTCATCTTCTCGGCGCTGCGCCGTTTTATACCAACAGCTTTGTCCTGATCTCCGATGCGGGCCATGCAGTGGTCATTGACCCCGCCGCCGAAGTGCAGGAGTACGATAAAATTTTCAAAGAGAACAATGCGACGCTCACCACCATCCTCTGCACCCACGGCCACTATGACCATGTGGGCAGTGCAGGGGTGCTGAGCCGGGAGTGGAAGGCCCGGATCTACTGTGAGCCTGCCGACTGCAGGGGCAGCCAGCTTTTTCCCCTGAAAAGCGCGGACAGCGGCTATGCGGAGGGGGAAAAGCTCACCGTGGATGAGCTGACCTTTACCGTCTGGCACACCCCCGGCCATACCGAGGGCGGTGTGGTGCTGCTGTGCGGGGACTATCTCTTTGTGGGCGATACCGTGTTCCAGGGCAGCATTGGCCGCACCGATCTGGAGGGCGGCAGTATGCAGAAAATGGATGCCAGCCTGCGCAAGCTGGCGGGCCTGCCCATCCCCAAAGAGACCCAGCTGCTGCCCGGCCACGGGGATTTTTCCACCCTTGGCGAGGAACTGGCGAACAATTTCTATATCCGCAGCGCCCTGCGCGGCGGGAATGCGGATTTTTAAGGATAAAGAGAGAAAAACATGAAGATTTATATTACCGGCCTGCCCTCCGGCTACGAGGTGGAGCATCTGGTGCGCCTGTTTTACCCTATGGCTCCGCTCACCCTTACCCCGCCGGAAGAGGGCGAGGACTGTGTCTGGGCCGAGAAAAAAGAGGATAGTCTGTACGCCATGGTGCGGGAGCAGGGCCAGAGCAGGGATGCGGCGGCTCCATTGCCCCGCCCCGTGGAAGCAGGCGGCGAGACGGTGGAGTTCACCCTTGCCAGCCTGACCTATGACCTGCTGCGGAGCTGGACCGGCATCCGCCCGCCCTGGGGCAAGATGACCGGCGTACGCCCGGTGCGGCTCATCCACGACAAGCGGGCCGCGGGCTGGACCGAAGCTGACATCGACCGGTTCTTTCTGGAGCGCTTTGACTGCTCCCGGCAGAAGTACGACATGGCCAAGGCCATCGCCGACCTGCAGGAACCCATCCTGAAGCTGGGCAGCGCCCCCAAAACGTACAGCCTGTATCTCGGCATCCCGTTCTGCCCCTCCCGGTGCAGCTACTGCAGCTTTGTCAGCTGCAACCTTGACCGGGACCGCAAGCTGGTGCAGCCCTATGTGGACTGCCTGTGCAGAGAGGTGGAGGCCATCCGGGAGCAGGCCGACAAGGCGGGACTGAAGCTGTGCAGCATCTATATCGGCGGCGGCACCCCCACCAGCCTGTCCGCTGACCAGCTCCGCCAGCTCATGGGCACGGTGCGGGAGAACTTTGACCTTTCCAAGGTGGTGGAGTACACGGTGGAGGCGGGTCGCCCCGACTGCACCGATGCCGAAAAGCTGGCTGTCATCAAAGAGTATGGTGCCACCCGCATTTCCATCAACCCCCAGACCTTCTCGGACGAGGTGCTGGCGGGCATTGGCCGCAGGCACTCGGCGCAGGATATCCTGGACTGCTATGCCGATGCCCGGAGGGCGGGCCATGAGGACATCAACATGGATCTCATCGCGGGCCTGCCCGGCGATACGGTCGCGGGCTTTGAGCACAGCCTGCGGCAGGCCATCGCGCTGGACCCTGAGAACATCACCGTTCACACCCTGACCCTCAAGCGGGCCTCCCGCATCGTCATCGAGGACCAGAAGGAGAACGACTACGCAGACGTAGCGGCCATGCTGGAAAAATGCCAGCTGCTGGCCGATGCAGGATATCGCCCCTATTACCTCTATCGCCAGAAGAATACCCTGCAGAATCTGGAAAATGTGGGCTGGTGCAAGCCGGGCCACGAGGGGTACTATAATATCTATATCATGGAGGAAGTCCAGACCATCCTTTCGGCCGGAGCGGGCGGCAGCACCAAGCTGGTGGCCGACGGCGGCCGACGGATGCAGCGCATCTTCAATTTTAAGTATCCGACAGAGTATATCCAGCGCTTTGCGGAGGTACTGGAGCGCAAAAAAGGAGTGGCTGATTTTTATGATCACGATTTGGGTCCCGAAACGTCTGGTTGAAGTCGGGCTGTACAACGTTGCCGCCCGCAGTCCGCAGGAGCTTGCCGCCCTGAGCGAGCAGAGCTACCGTGACCGCGTGAAGTACGCCGCCGAAAAGGTGCGTCTTTCCGGCACCAAGATCGTCATGCTCACCGGCCCGTCGGCCAGCGGCAAGACCACCTCGGCCCACAAGCTGGCCGAAGAACTCATCCGGCAGGGTACACCGGCCCATGTGGTCAGTCTGGACAATTTCTTCCGGGGCGCGGAGTTCTACCCCCGGATGCCGGACGGTACACTGGACTACGAGAACCCCGACACCATGGATCTGCCCCTCATCCGGCAGTGCCTCCGTGAGCTGAGCGAGACGGGAAAGACCGTGCTGCCGATCTACGATTTTACCAGCGAGAAGCGCTCGGATGCGACCGAACCCGTAGACCTGCAGGGCGGCGTCTGCATCGTGGAGGGCATCCATGCCCTCAACCCGGAGCTGACCAGCCTTGTACCCGGTGAGGAAGTCTACCGCATCTATGCCGGTCTGCGGGAGGAATACTGCATCGACGGCCGCCGGGTCATCAACACCCAGGACATCCGCCTGTGCCGCCGCACCCTGCGCGATGCCGCAGCCCGCGGCCGCAGCCCCGAAAAGACCCTTGCCATGTGGGACCGCGTCCTGGACGGCGAGACCCGGTATATCAAGGGCTTCAAGACCACGGCGGACTTCCTGCTGGATACCGCCTTCACCTACGAGATGGGCCTCATCGCCCAGCTGCTGCAAAAGGTGCGCCGCCAGTTCGTGCTGGAAGGCCACAATGCCGAGTTGTGGGACGAGACGGCCCGCCGGTTCGAGCATGTGGCCCCCCTGCCGCTGGACCTGCTGCCTGCCGACAGTATGCTGCGGGAGTTCTACGGCAGCGAGGCGAACTGACGAAGGGCTGTCCGGAGTTTGTGTAAATGCGAAAAATCTGTTTCCAAATCCGCACGAAACTGTAAAACTTGCGGCAAATTCGTTGCAATCAGAGGTGGAGTGCGCTATAATGAAACCATCATCCGAAAGCACAGGAGGGGAAGTACCCTTCCGCTGAGAGAGGTGTCTGTTATGGATTTCAACAAGATCAAGGAAATGGGTCTGGAATATGCCGAAAAAGGCAAAAATGCAGCAATGGATCTGGCCGAGCGCGGCAAGACGCAGGCAAAGATCGTGAACGAGCAGACCAAGCTCGCCCGCGCACAGCGCCAGCTGGGTGCGCTGGTGTACAGTCTGGCCAAGGGCAACGAGGAGAACCAGCCCCTTGTGGATAAGTACATCGAGATGATCGATGCCATCGAAAAAAATCTGGCCGCTCTGCGTGAGAGCATCGGGACGCCCGCAGCGGAAGCTGCCCCGGAACCCGAAGCACCGGCGGACAGCGTGACCATCGAGTTCCCCATCGACGCACAGCCTGCTGCGGAGGAAAAGAAGACCTGCCCGCAGTGCGGCGCTCCGGTCTCGGACGATGCACTGTTCTGCAACAAGTGCGGCGCGCAGCTGTGACCTGAAACTGAAACAGCCCAAAGCGGGCGGTGTCCGTGCGGGATACCGCCCGTTTTTGTACCAAAGTGTGAAAAATCTGGAAACATTTGGAGCGAAAAACCGGAAAATGCGCTTGTCCCCTTGAAAAATGGCGAATTCTGCGATACAATAAAGCCCTACTTTTGGAGCAGAAGGGAGCGTTTGCCCATGCTGGACTGGCCGGAGCGGGAGCATTATACGGCAGAGGACCTCATCGAGATCCTCCGCATCCTGCGCGACCCCGAAACAGGCTGTCCGTGGGACAAGGTGCAGACGCACCAGTCCATCCGGAAAAATTTTCTGGAGGAAACGTATGAGGCACTGGAAGCCCTGGATGCCGACGACCCCGCGATGCTGCGGGAAGAGCTGGGCGATGTGCTGATGCAGGTAGCCTTCCATGCCGTCATGGAGGAGGAGCGGGGCCGGTTCGATTTTGAACAGGTCTGCCGTGAGGTGTGCGAGAAGCTGGTGTTCCGTCACCCGAACATCTTTGCCTCCTCTGCGGCGGAAAATGCCGGTATAAACAGCTGGGATGCGCTCAAAAATAAGGAAAAGGGACGCCGGACGCTGGCCGATGAGCTGGGCACCGTACCGGCCACCCTGCCTGCCTTGATGTATGCTCAGAAACTGCAGAAGCGCGCCGCAGGCCATGGCCTCGGTGCAGTGGACCAGGAATGCGCGGCTGCTGCCCTGCGGGCGGCAGAACAGAACTGGGACGCCGCTGCACCGGAGGATGCCGCCGCACGGGCGGGAGAGCTGCTGTTCGCAGCGGTCAACGCCATTCGGCTGGCCGGTGTGGATGCCGAAGAAGCACTGACCTTTGCCTCGAAGCGGTTTCGGGACGAGCTGCTGGCCCCACAGGCGGGAGCGAACGGGTATCAGGCCGAAATGCCTGCTCCGATAGATAGAAAATGATGAGTACAAATTTTGTGGAGGTTTTACTACTATGACCAAGACTGATCTGATCGCACAGGTTGCGGCAAACACCGAAATGAGCAAGAAGAGCGCTGAGCTGGCTGTCAACGCTGCATTCGAGGCACTGGGCAAGGCCATGGCAGAGGGTGAGAAGATCACCATCTCCGGCTTCGGTACCTTCGAGATCCGTGAGCGCGCCGAGCGTCAGGGCATCAACCCCCGCACCCGCGAGCCCATCACCATCGCTGCTTCCCGCAGCATCGTGTTCAAGCCGGGCAAGGCTCTGAAGGACACCCTGTAAGAGAGAACCCACTGCCGCCGGAACCGTTTGGCCCGGCGGTTTTTTATATGGAGGTTTCCCATGCGATTGGACAAATACCTGAAAGTTTCGCGGCTCATCAAGCGCCGCACCGTAGCAAACGAGGTGGCCGATGCAGGCCGCATCCTCATCAACGGCAAGGTCGCCAAGGCCAGCCAGGCCGTCAAGGCGGGCGACCTCATCGAGGTCACCTTCGGCAACCGCCCCATCAAAGTCCGCGTGCTCTCCGATGTGGAGCCCCGCACCAAGGATGTCGCGCGGGAGATGTACGAGATCCTTTCGGAATAAGACTGAGACGAAAAAACCTCCTGAATTGCACGAATGTGCCGTTCAGGAGGTTTTTGCATATTATAGCAGTTTGCGGTTTTAATGCACAAGCAACATCCGCAAACTGCATATCGCAAATATGCCGTGTTGATGGGCACTATTTTTGAAAATTGCGATAGAAATCAACCGAATGGATCGCAGCGTTTTCGAAAACAAGATAATCGTTGTATTCGCGGGTCAGCGCTTCTGTGTCGCGCTTTCCGCTTGGCTTGACGGAAAAGAAATCGCGAAACTTGTAAGCGCTGGGGACGGCAGGGGCGGGGAGAACTTGTTCGCAATGGGTATGCAGCTCCTTCAGAAGTTGGAGTTTATCACCGGAGAAGTCTTTTTTCAGAAGGATATGTGCGACCGGGAACGAAGAACCGTCCCGATGCAGGACAACGACTTCACAGATATCGACCGCAGGATTTTGCAGAATAACGTTTTCGATATCAAACAGGTAATGCTTTTGGCTCTGAGCGTCGATAAAATAATCGACTGCACGGCCAAGAACATATACGAAGCCGTCCGCATCCAGGTAGCCAATATCACCCGTGTGGCCCCATTTCCGGCCTTGTTCATCTACCCGGAAAAATGCGTTTGTTGCATCCGGGTTCTGATAGTATTCTTTCATGCAGCAGGGCGTGGAGACTTGCAGTTCTCCACGCTGGCCGTAGGGCAATTCGTTCCCGGTCTCCGGGTCAAAGGCGCTGACCGTGGCAAGGGGAAGAGGAATGCCCGTGGAGCCGATTTTGTTTCGCGGCCCGGCAGCGGTGATGCCGGAGGATGTGAACGTGACGGTTGCACCCAGTTCGCACATTCCCCAGCCCTTTTGAATACCTCGGTTGCAATGATGCGAAGAAAGAAAATCGTTGATTTTGCTTTCTGTCTCGGTAAGAAGTTGTTCGCCGCCAGTTATAGGGCAAATCAAAAACGATAAGTCGTGTTCAGGATCGAGATGTTCCATTGCGTAGAGCCAGAGACTGGTGGCACCAAAAACATAATTGGGAGAGTATTTCTCAATATCAGAAGTGAAGTTTTCAGGACTGAATAAAGGTTCGAGAATGCAAGAGGCTCCCAAGCAAAGGGGCATCAACAGAGAGATCGAAATGCCGCTAGAGAACCAGATGGGGACGATGTGCAGAAACTTTTTCTGGCGGGAAACTTCAGGAAAACCAGTCTCGTACTGCGCAATCGTTGCGTTGATTCCATCGTTGGTCAACACGATGCCTTTGGAAGCACCGGTCGTACCCGAAGAATACACCATAACGACCGGCAGATCTTTTTGGTAGGATGCTTCCGTCGGGGCAGTATACTGCGTACCAGACTGAATGAATTTTGTCCAGAGGCAATAGCTGGCGTTGGACTTGAGTTCGTGGTTCAATGCGGCATCGGGAGCCTCTTTTAGGCTGGCGAGAAAGCGCATGGGAGCAGGCAGAGAATTGGTTGCGGGGAGAACGATAACTTGTTGGATGCAGGTCTCAGAAAGAATGGAAGTGATGTTCGGATGCAGTTTGTCCAGCACAAAGAGAAGAGATGCCTCGGTTTCATTGATGCGGTCACGGATCTGCTCCGGCTGGAACATGGGGTTGATGAAGTTTGCAACGGCTCCGATCTTGCTGCACGCCAGAACGACATAAACGGCTTCCGGTGTGCCGGAAGTGCAAAGCGTCACACGGTCGCCAAGGTGAACGCCTGCATGAAGAAGGGCTTTTGCACAGGATTCGACCTGAGCGAACAGTTTGGAAAAGGTGATCTTCACGCCGAAGTATTCCAGCGCAAGGTCATGGGGATGTGCTTGATTGTGTTGATAAATGTTTTGATATACAGTACATTCAGCCGGTTTTGTATGGATCGCTTCCGTGCTGTAATATTTTAACCACGGTTTGTCAATGGACGGATAACCAGTCGATTTTGCTTCACACATTCTTAATTCCTCCTGTCAAGGGATAAATAACCCCGTTTGAGCAATTATAACCCAAAAGAGTTAATCTTTTCAAGAGCTTTTCGATATGCTTTTTCTAAAAAAGGAGAAAGCATCCATGAATATCGGAGAAGCAGTGAGGGAACGGATCATAGAACTGTGCCGAGAAAATGATATTTCGATCAACAAGCTGTGCACGATGAGTGGAGTTACACAGTCTACGGTGAACAACATCGTCAGCGGAAGAAACAATAGCGCAACGGTATCGACCATCAAGAAGCTGTGCGATGGACTGGGAATCTCCATTGAAGATTTTTTCCATTCGGAGCTGTTCCGAAATCTGGAACAGGAAGTCAAATAACGAATAACGGCACCCCGCCCTTCATACAGTGAGAAAAAGGGGAGTTGTGCCATGAACAAGACCGCCGAAAAAACGCCCGCTCCGCCCCACGACCTGATCCTGGAAGGCCGCAGCAAACTGACGGTGACCGGTGTGAAGCGGGTGCTGCGGTGCGATGCCGACAGCGCCGCGATGGAAACGGGCAAAGGGGTGCTGCACCTGACGGGAGCCGAGCTGAACGTGACCAGCCTCGACCTGGAGAGCGGGGAGGTGCGCCTGACCGGCCGCATCGACGCGCTGGAATATACGGCCGAGCGGACGCCGGGCGGCCTGCTGCGCCGTCTGCTGCGCTGATGGCCCCGGCGCTTCCAGCGGGGCTCATTGTGCGGGAGGCGGCAGCCTGCGTTCTGCTGGGGGCCGTTCTGGGCGGGGCAAGGGCGCTGTTCCCGGAAAAAGGCCGGGGAGCCTTTCTGCCGGATGTGCTGCTCGTGGGGGCGCTGCTGCTGGGGCTGCAGTCCTATGCGGCGTCGCTGAGCTTCGGCGGGGTGCTGCGGTGGTATCAGCTGGCGGCGGCCGTCTTTGGCGCGTGGGCGGCAGAACGTGTGCTGCGCGGGCCGGTGCGGGGTGCGCTCTTTGTGCTGGGGCTTCCGCTGCAAGGAGTCCGGCGGCTCCTCGCGCCGGTGCTGCTGGCCCGAAAAGTGCGTTCAAAACGTGCCAAAGAACGCCGGAACGCAAAAAGGAACGCAAAAAAACAAAAAAAGAACTTGCCAAGACCACAGCGGATGTTGTATAATTCTAACGTATCAAAGTAAGACCACAGGCGCATCGGGCCTGCTGATTTCAGGGGGCACTGAGTTATGACGAATCCGAGCCGCAAAAAACGCAGAAAGAACACGGTGCTGCGCACGGTGTTCCGGCTGTTCTTTCTTTTGCTGCTGCTGAGTATGCTGGCAGCATACATCTCCAATCAGGTGGCCATCAGCTCCAAGCGTGCCGAGCTGCAGACCTTGAACGAGCAGATCGAACAGCAGCAGACCAAAAACGAGGAGCTGCAGCGCATCCTCAGCGGCGACGCGGATGACGTGACCGAATGGGTCGCCCGTGATTCTTACAACTACGCCGCCCCCAACGAGCGCATCTTTGTGGATGTGACCGGCAACTGAGGGCGGGTCCTCCGGGAGGGTCTGCGGCCCGCCCCGGAACAGCCACCCAAAAAGAGAGCAAGGAGTATTGAGTTTTGGCGATTGAGGTAGGGAACGTATTTGAAGGCCGTGTGACCGGCGTGAAGCCGTTCGGCGCATTTGTTGCGCTGCCGGAGGGCCGGGTGGGCATGGTCCACATTTCCGAAGTGTCCAATGAATATGTGCAGGACATCAACACCGTCCTGCACGACGGCGATACCGTGAAGGTGCAGGTCATCCAGGTGGCACCGGATGGAAAGATCGCATTGTCCATCAAGCGGCTGCTGCCGCGCCCGGCCCGCACGGACCGCGGCCCCCGCCCCGGTGGCCCGCGCAGCGGTGCCCCGCGTGAGGGTGGACATTTTGGCGGTTCCCGCGGCGGCGGACGCCCCCCGCGTGAGGGCGGCAGAGGCCCGGCCCGCGAGGCTGCGCCCCGCGTCTGGCAGCCCAAGGTGCCCGCCCGAAGCGACAACCTGAGCTTTGAGGATATGATGAGCCGCTTCAAGAGCCAGAGCGAAGAGAAGATGGCCGACCTGGACCACGAGACCAACAACCGCCGTGGCGGCGGTTATGCCCCGCGCTCCCGCCGCGGCCGCTGAACCCAATGAACTGATCGGGCCTGTCCCCAGCCGGGACGGGCCTGTTTTTGTGAACTGCGCCCCGGCGCAAGAAAGGAACGCTAAATGCCTGCAAAATTTGAACTGATCGCGCCCTGCTTCTTCGGCTGCGAGTCCACGGCCAACTTCGAGCTGCGCCGCATCGGCGCGGAGAACATCCGGGTCAGCGATGGCCGTCTGACCTTTGAGGGTGGTGCGGAGATGATCGCAGCCGCCAACCTCAACCTGCGCACGGTCGAGCGCGTCATGCTGCTGCTGAACACCTACCCGGCCTCCACCTTCGATGAGCTGTTCGATGGCGTGTACGCCATCCCCTGGGAGGAGCTGCTCCCTGCCGATGCGGCCTTCCCCGTCACCGGTTCGTCCCTGAACAGCCAGCTGACCAGTGTGCCCGCCTGCCAGAGCATCATCAAGAAGGCCGTGGTCAAGCGGCTGATGACCAAACACCACACCTCCGTTCTGCCGGAGACCGGTGCGGAGTATAAGATCCGCTTCATGCTGCGCAAGAACGTCTGCGAGATCATGCTGGACACCACCGGCGACGGCCTGCACAAGCGCGGCTACCGCCGCAACGCCATGGAGGCCCCCATCCGCGAGACGCTGGCGGCGACCATCGCCGACCTGGGCCGTGTCCGCCGCGACAGCCTTGTGGAAGACCCTTTCTGCGGCAGCGGCACCCTGCTCATCGAAGCGGCCCAGAAGGCCATGAACATCGCCCCCGGCCTGAAGCGCCGCTTCGCTGCCGAGCGGTACAGCTTCGTGCCCGCATCCATCTGGGCGGAGCAGCGCCAGAAGGCTCTGGCCGAATCCAAGCTGGATGTCGGTTTTGAGGCCTTCGGCTACGACATCGACCCCGCCGCCGTGGCGCTGGCCAACGCCAACGCCAAGCTGGCCGGGGTGGGGGATCGCTGCCGCTTTGAGGTGGCAGACGTAAAAGACTTTGCCCCGCGCCCCAGCTCCATCATCCTGACCAACCCGCCTTACGGCGAGCGCCTGGGCGATGCCGCCGAAGCCGCCGCCCTGGCTCGCACCCTGGGCCAGGTGTGGCAGGCAAGCCCCACCGCAGGATTGTATGCCATTACGGCGGATGCTGATTTTGAAGCCCACTTTGGCAAAAAGGCCGCCAAGCGCCGCAAAATTTATAACGGCATGATTCCCTGCCAGATTTATATGTACTTTGACCGCCCGGTCAAACCGGTAAGGAAGTGAGGCTGCGATGCAGGATCTGAAACTGGCAGTTCTGATCGATGCGGATAACATCAGCCCCAAATATGTAAAGGTGATTTTGGATGAAGCTGCGTCCTTTGGCGTGGCGGCCTGCAAACGTATTTACGGCGATTGGTCTGATGCCCGCCTGAAAAGCTGGAAGGATGTGCTGCTGAACAACTCCATCATTCCCATCCAGCAGTATAGCTACACCACCGGCAAAAATGCAACCGACAGCGCCATGATCATTGACGCCATGGATCTGCTGTATGCGGGCAATGTGGATGGCTTTTGCATCGTTTCGTCCGATTCGGACTTTACCCGCCTTGCCGCCCGCCTGCGCGAAGCCGGCAAGCTGGTCATCGGCATGGGCGAAAGCAAGGCACTTGGTCCCTTTGTGAAAGCCTGCGACCAGTTCAAGTACCTTGACCTGATTTTGGAGCATGGTGGAAGCGAGGATGCCAGCGCGGATTCCACCGCTGCCGCCGAAGCCGCCGCCCAGGTTGGCGCGGGGGACGATACCGCCATCAACCGCGATTCCATCTGCCGCCTGGTCTGCGATATGATCGACGAGATGGACGATGGCACCGGCTGGGTGCGAACCTCCCGCGTGGGAGACCAGCTCATCAAGCGCTACCCGGACTTTGATGTGCGTAACTTTGGCAGCAAGAGCCTGAATAAATTCCTGGCATCCTTCCCGGTGCTGGAAGTGGAAGAGCGTACCCTGCCCAACGGCAACCCCATCCAGTTTGTGCGGGTACACCCGCAGCCCAAAAAGGCTGCCCCCAAAAAGCAGAACCAGCCCCGCAAAGCCGCCCCCAAGCGCCGGGTGCCGCGCAATAAAAAGTCGTCTCAAATCTTAAAAAA
>OIWL01002739.1_pt1 | contig 13815 bp, 10 predicted proteins | sample 1587561 | NCBI WGS metagenome assembly OIWL01 (sample SAMEA3888903, study PRJEB22519) | human gut metagenome | biome: human gut; feature: human-associated habitat; material: faeces | place: Denmark | collected 2010 | reverse complement strand
AGCTGATCCGCAGCGGCACCTGCACCATTGCAGAGGTCATCGGCTGCCGTGACAGCATCATGCTGTACCTGCTGCGCAAGGGACTGGAGCCGAAGATGTCGTTCGACATCATGGAGGCCGTGCGTAAGGGCAAGGTCGCCAAGGGCGGCTTCAAGCCCGGGTGGGAGGAAGCCATGCGCGAGCACGATGTGCCCGACTGGTATATTGAATCCTGCCGCAAGATCAAGTATATGTTCCCCAAGGCCCATGCCGTGGCCTACCTGATGGCGGCCATCCGCCTGATGTGGTTCAAGGTCTACCACCCGGCCATCTTCTACGCGGTGTACTTCACGGTGCGCGGCGCGGATATTGACTACGAGGCCGCCGTGGGCGGCGTCCGTGTGGCGAAGCAGCACCTGCGCGACAACGAAAAGATCCCCAAGGACGAGCGCACCGCCAAGGACGATGACGCGCTGGTCAGCCTGCAGCTGGAAAACGAAATGCTGCAGCGCGGCTGCGAGTTTTTGCCCATCGAGCTGGGCAGAAGCTACGCCAGCAAGTACGTGGTTGAGGACGGCAAGGTGCGTCTGCCGTTCACAGCCATCCGCGGTCTGGGTGATGCCGCCGCCGTTGCGCTGGAACAGGCCACGATGCACGGGCAGGAGTATATCTCGGTGGAGGAATTGCAGCAGGCCAGCGGTGTGGCGCAGTCTGTTTTTGACAAGCTCCGCGCCGTCGGTGCTTTGGGCAGTCTGCCCGAAACGAGCCAGGTGGATTTGTTCAGTATGATATAAAGGTGAGGGGCTCTGCCGCTTTGCCGCTGCCGCCAACTTGCCCCCTTGACAACCTACCTGATTTGCGCTATAATAGCAGTCACTGATGCGGGATTAGCTCATCCGGTAGAGTGACTGCTTCCCAAGCAGTAGGTGGCGAGTTCGAGACTCGTATCCCGCTCCAAGATACCCCGAGGCGTTTCGCTTCGGGGCATTTTTATTTGTGCAAAAGAGGTGCCGACCATGCTTGACGCATTCCCGATCTATCACTGGTTCCACAACGGCAACCCGTATTCCGGGGCAGAGGGCGGTATGCGCTATGTCATCACCCCCATCAAGGTGCCCGACCCGAGCGACGAGAGCGGCAAGAAAAAGCGCGAGGCCCTCTGCACCGAGGTCTGGCCCGGCCCGTGGAGCATCGAGCATACTGCCGAGGAAAAGATCGAGACGCAGCTGTTTGACGGCGACCAGGCGGGCTTGGATAAGGCCGTCGCCTGGCTGCATGAGCGTTACACCGCCGAGGCAGACCGCTGGACGGACATCCCGTCGATCCTCGACTGTGAGCCGGACCGCTGAAGGTCGAGTACGCCGGCGTGCTGGGCACGGTCACGGCGCACATCCCGTTCATCGGCATCTATGCCGGGGCGCTCAACACGCTACCCGGCAAGCTGTACGCCTTCGGGTTTATCGTGGCCGCCGCCATGCTCTATCTGCTGGCGCATGAATTGAGCGAATAAGTACGAAGCCGCACCCCGCGCAGAGACCGGGGTGCGGCTTTTGCGTAAAAACGTGATTTGTACAAAAGCAGGTTGAACAAGACGGGCAAAGAGCGTACAATAGTGCTGAATGAGGCGATTTGTATGTGGTTACTGTACGCAGTCGGCTCTGCGCTGTTCGCGGGTCTGACATCCATTCTGGCAAAATGCGGCATTCGCAAAACGGATTCCACCGTGGCCACGGCCATCCGCACGATCATTGTGCTGATTTTTGCGTGGGTCATGGTGTTTGTGGTCGGCTCGCAGGGGACGATTGCCAGCATCCCGGCCAGAAGTCTGGCATTCCTGGGGCTGTCGGGTCTGGCTACGGGTGTCAGCTGGCTGTGCTATTTTTATGCCTTGCAGCGCGGGCCGATTGATAAGGTCGTGCCCATCGACAAGAGCAGCACGGTCATGACGATCTTGCTGGCTGCACTGCTGCTGGGCGAGAGTGTGACCTTGACCAGGGGCATCGGCGTTGTGCTGATCGCCGTCGGCACGTTCCTGATGATCGAGAAAAAGGGCGGTGTCCAGAAAGAGGAAAGCGGCTGGATGTTGGCGGCGTTCGGCTCGGCCATTTTTGCGGCGCTGACCTCGATCCTGGGCAAGGTCGGCATCACCGGGGTCGAGTCCAATCTCGGTACGGCGCTGCGCACCGGCGTGGTGCTCATCATGGCATGGGTCATGGTGTTTGTGCAGGGCAAGCAGGGCCAGGTGAAGGCGGTGCCCAAAAATGAGCTTGGCTTCATCTGTCTGTCGGGCCTGGCGACGGGGGCCAGCTGGCTGTGCTATTACAAAGCGCTGCAGCTCGGTCCGGCCAGCCTCGTTGCGCCCATTGATAAGCTGAGCATTCTGGTCACGGTGCTGTTCTCCTACATCGTGTTCCATGAGCGCCTGAGCAGAAAGGCTCTGACAGGTCTGGCCGTGCTTGTCGCGGGCACACTCGTCATGCTGGTATAAAATTTATCATAACGGCAGCACCTTTTCCTGCAAAGGTGTTGCTTTTTTTGCTGTCTTTTGCCATAATAAATATATATGCAATAGGCAGGCTTATGCAGGAAAGGAGGCACAGCAGATGGCGAAAATCGCCGTGGTCGAGGACAACGACACCATGCGGGCGCAGCTCTGCGGGTTCATTGCGCAGTATGCGCAGGAGAGCGGACACCAGCTGGACGTGACCGCCTTCTCGGACGGAGCACAGCTTGTGGAGCCGTACCGCCCCGGGTTTGACATCATCTTTCTGGATATTGAGATGCCAAAGCTCGGCGGTATGCCGACGGCGGAGCGCATCCGCAGGCAGGACCCGGATGTGGTGCTCGTGTTCGTCACCAACATGGCACAGTATGCCATCCGCGGGTATGAGGTCGACGCGCTCGACTTTGTGCTCAAGCCCGTCAGCTACTACCAGTTCAGCACCAAGCTGGAGCGCGCCTTGCAGCGCATCCAGCGCCGCCGCGGCGGGCAGGTGGCCTTGCAGGTCAGCGGCGGGGTGCAGCTGCTGGATACCGACGACATCCTTTATCTGGAAACGCGGGACCGCCTTTTGCACTACCACACGGCCACGGATACCTGGTCGGTGCGCGGCAGTCTGCTGAAGGCCGAAAAGGATCTGGCTGCCTACCACTTTGCGCGCTGCAACCAGTGCTATCTGGTCAACCTGCGCCACGTCAGGGGCGTGCAGGATGATCTGGTGCAGGTGGGGGAGGAGCGGCTGGAAATCAGCCGCCGCCAGCGCACGGCCTTTCTGGCCGCGCTGGCGGCCTATGTCGGGGGTGCGCTGTAGGTGGATACACTTCTGACATGGGTGGTTTGTGCTGTCGGCCTGTGCGGTGCGGAGCTGGCCTACTGGCTGCCGCTGAAAAAACGCAGGAATTTTACCATGCGCACCGCCCTGAATTTTATCGCGGCAGTGCCGCTTGCGCAGGTCATCATCTGGGCCAACAGCGGCCACGCCAAGCCGGCGATGCTGCTGGTGATTTACGGCGGTTATTTCATCTGGGCTGCGGTGTCAACCCATCTCTGCACGCTGCTGGACTGGTCGGCCAGCGCATATTGCAGCATTTGGATCGTCCTGACGACGGAGTCGGCCTATGAGCTGTGGCGCGTTCTGATCTGGACGGCGCAGACGCTTGGAATGCGCCATCTGCCGCTGCACAGCACGCCGATGCTGCTGGGGCAGCTGGGCTTTACCATTGCCTGCTGTGTGACGGTCCGGTATACCATGGCGCGCACGATGCCGGAGGACGGCATCTACCACATCGGCCCTCGCCAGCTGGGCAGTGCCGGACTTCTGGGCGCGATATTCGTCTTTCAGTTTTTTGCCCTGCAAACCAGTCTGCGCGTCGGGCTGCAGCCATCGGCGGTAGTTGCACCGTCGATGCTGACCCAGTTTTACTGTGTGACGCTGCTCTATTTACAGACCGAGCTTTTCAAAAAAGCGGCCATGCAAAAGGAGATGGACGCACTGAACCTTCTGTATGATCGCCAGCGCAAGCAGTACCAGATCGCACGGCAGAACGTGCAGATCATCAACCGCAAGTGCCATGAACTCAAGGTTCAAATCGCCGACCTGCGCCGCCTGCAGCCCGACGAGGCCACAACGCAGAGCCTTGACGAGGCCGAGCAGGCGGCCCGGATGTACGACGCCAACGCTGCCACCGGTAATGAGGTGCTGGACGTCGTCCTGACCGAAAAGAGCCTGCTGTGTGAGGCCCAGCGCATCCGCCTGAACTGCGTGGCCGATGGCACCTGCCTTGCGGCCATTGAGCCGGGTGACCTGTACGCGCTGTTCTCGAACCTGCTCGACCAGGCCATCGACGCTGCAGCCCAGCAGCCGAATGACCGCCGCATGATCGACCTGCTTGTATGCAGGCGGCAGGGCTTCGCGGTCATCAACGTCATCGGCCCGGCGCTGTCCGGCAGCCAGTCCGACCACGGACGCCGCCACAGCTATGAGCTGAAGGTTGCCCGCCGTGTCGTGCAGAAATACAGCGGCACCATGGCGACAGAGCCCCGCGGAGAGCTGTTCGCCGTCAAGATCGTGATGCCGCTCACCAGGGGATGAAAGAAAAAATACCGCCTGTTTTTTGTGCAAGATGTACAAAGAACGGGCGGCCTTTTTTGTACCCCAAAAACCGAATATCCCGCCAGAAATACCACTTTTCGCAAACCTATTGCCAGAAATTTAACAGTTCTGTACAATACAAGTACAGTAAAAAACAACACAGGAGGGCGCAATGCGAAGCACGACCAAGCTGATGAAGAACTGGCAGTTCACCGGCCCCGACGGTAAGACCACTGCCGTGGACCTGCCGCACACCTGGAACAACATCGACGGCCAGGACGGCGGCAACGACTACTGGCGCGGCACCTGCATCTACAAGACGCAGTTCACGGCGCCCGCTTTTGACAAGAATACCCAACAGGTCTGGCTGCAGTTTGAGGGCGTGAATGCCAGCGCCAAGGTCACGCTGAACGGGGTGGAGGCCGCCCGCCACGACGGCGGCTACTCCACCTTCCGCGCGGATGTCACGGCGCTGCTGGCCGACAGCAATGAGCTGATCGTGGAGGCGGACAACAGCAAAAATGACCGCGTCTACCCCCAGAAGGCTGACTTCACCTTCTACGGCGGCATCTACCGCGACGTCAGCCTGCTGGTCGTCAACCGGAACCACATCGCGCTGGATTACCTCGGCGGCCCGGGCGTGCAGATCACGCCCACTGTCAACGGCGCAAACGCTGACATCGAGGTCAAGACCTGGATGGAGGGCGACGGCGAGGTCGAGTTCTCGATTTACGACGCCGCCGGTGCCGAGGTGCTGACCGGCAAGGGCCGGGACACGACGGTCACGCTGGAGCACCCGCACCTGTGGGACGGCGTCCGCGACCCGTATCTCTACACCTGCGCGGTGCGTCTGGTGCTGAACGGCGAGGTACAGGACGAGGTACGCCAGCGCTTCGGCGTGCGCAGCTTCTCGGTTGACCCCAAGCGGGGCTTCTTCCTCAATGGCCGCCCGTATCCGCTGCACGGCGTCTCCCGCCATCAGGACCGCAAGGGTCTGGGCAATGCCATCACGCGCGAGATGCACGACGAGGATATGCAGCTCATCAAGGAGCTGGGCGCGAACACGATCCGTCTGGCGCACTACCAGCACGACCAGTACTTCTACGACCTCTGCGATGAGGCCGGCATGGTCGTCTGGGCTGAGATCCCCTACATTTCCGAGCACATGCCCAATGGCCGTGAAAACACGATCAGCCAGATGAAGGAGCTGATCGTCCAGAACTACAACCACGCCTGCATCGTCTGCTGGGGCGTCTCGAACGAGATCACGATCTCGACGAAGGACAACCGCGACATGCGCGACAACCATCATGTGCTGAACGATCTCTGCCATGAGATGGACAAGACCCGCCTGACGACGCTGGCCTGCTATGCGATGTGCGGCCCCTTCAACCCGGTGGCGCATATCACCGATTTGGTCAGCTGGAACCTGTATCTGGGCTGGTACGTGCCGGGCCTCTTTTTAAACGACCTCTGGATGGACTTCTTCCACCTCTGCTACCCGAACCGCGCGCTCGGCTTCAGCGAGTACGGCGCCGAGGGTATGCCGAACCTGCACAGCAGCCATCCCCGCCGCGGTGACCACACCGAGGAATACCAGGCCATCTACCATGAGTACATGCTCCGCTGCTTTGACCGCCACAAATGGCTGTGGGCGACCCACGTCTGGAACATGTACGACTTTGCCGCCGACGCCCGCGACCAGGGCGGCGAGCCGGGTATGAACCATAAGGGCCTGGTCACGTTTGACCGCAAGACCAAGAAGGACAGCTTCTACATCTATAAAGCGTGGTGGAGCGACGAGCCGTTCGTGCATATCTGCTCGAAGCGCTATGCGGACCGCACCGAGAATGAGATCGAAGTCAAGGTCTACTCCAACCAGAAGCAGGTAAGCCTTTATGTCAACGGCGAAAAGCTGAGTGAGCAGGAGGGCGAACACATCTTCAAGTTCCGTGTCAAGCTGAACGGCGAGACGAAGGTCCAGGCCGTGGCAGGGGACAGCATCGACGATGCCATTTTCCGCAAGGTCGATGCCCCGAACCCGGACTACAAGCTGACTAAGAAAAAGTCCACCAGCGCAAACTGGGTGTGAATTTCGCCAAGCTGTAGGGGCCGCACATGTGCGGCCCGCAGCCGAATGGCAGACGAGCATTTGCGGGAAAGCCGCGGGCCGGGCATGCCCGGCCCCTACAATGCTGCTGAAAACTGCATCATATTATTTTGAAACACGCCGCACCGTGCGGCTGTTTTATATAAAACAAGGAGAAAAACGTAATGGATGATCTGAAAATGCAAAAGCAGACCTTGAAAAAGGCCTACAAAAAGACCAAGCGTAAGCACATTACGCTGTGGAAAGTCCTGACGATCCTCTGCGCGATCGTTATGGTCATTTCCGTGCCTTTGTCCGTACTGGCCGCAAAGTTCGACAACACCATGGCAGCCCGTTTCGGCGGCAGCTTCTGGAAGCTGCAGAACGAGGACGCCAACGCCCAGTATTACACCAGTGACTTCAACTCCGCCGAGGAGATGGTCAACTATGGTCTGGCTTTGACCCAGCAGGTCGAGGCCGAGGGCGCTGCCCTGCTGATGAACAACAACAATGCGCTGCCTCTGGCTGCCGACGCTAAGGTCAGCACCTTCTCCAGCAGCAGCGTCAACCTCGTGTACGGCGGCACCGGCTCCGGCAATATTGATGCCTCCACCGCCGACACCCTGCGCACCGCCCTCGAAAAGGTCGGTGTCACCGTCAACCCCACCCTGTGGGACTTCTACACCGTCGGCGCCGGCAAGGACTACGCCCGCTCCAAGAGCGGCACCGTCGCCAAATCCAGTGAGGTCACCGCCGAGGTGCCTTGGGATGTCTACACCGACGATGTCAAGGACAGCGTTGCCCAGTACGGCGATGCCGCTATCGTGACCCTGTCCCGCGTCGGCGGCGAGGGTGCTGACCTTTCCTACGGCGAGGTCAACTATCTGGCGCTCGACGAGAACGAGAAGGCTATGCTGCAGAACGTTGCCGAGATGAAGAAGAACGGCACCGTCAAAAAGACCATCTTGCTGATCAACTCCGCCAACGCCCTGCAGGTCGATTTCCTCAAGAACAACGAGTACGACATCGACGCCGCGCTGTGGATCGGTGACGTGGGCATCTCCGGCATCAATGCCGTGGCCGAGATCCTGACCGGCAAGGTCAACCCCTCCGGCAGCCTGGTCGATACCTACTGCTACGACAACTTCAGCGCCCCCGCCATGTGGAACTTCACCCCCACCACCTACGAAGGCTATGTCGAGGGCGGCGATGTGTCCGCCAAGGCTAAGTCCTACATGATCTACCAGGAAGGCATCTATGTGGGCTACAAGTACTACGAGACCCGCTATGAGGACTTCGTCACCGGCAACGGCAACGCAGGCGACTACGCCTACGGCGACATCGTGGCTTACCCCTTCGGCTACGGCATGAGCTACACCGACTTCGACATCAGCGACATGAACGTCAGCTACAATGCCGCCGATGACACCTACACCGTCACCGTCAAGGTCACCAACACCGGTGACATGGCCGGCAAAAAGACCGTGCAGGTCTATGTCCAGAGCCCCTACACCGACTACGACAAGGAAAACGGCGTCGAGAAGTCTGCCGTTTCTCTGGTCGGCTTCGGCAAGACCGGCATGATCGAGCCGGGCGCTTCCGAGACGCTGTCCATGACCGTCAACAAGCGTGACATCGCTTCCTACGACACCTACGGCGCCGGCACCTACATCCTCGACGCCGGTGACTACTACTTCACCGCCGCCACCGATGCCCACAACGCTGTCAACAACATTCTGGCTGCCAAGGGCTACACCGTGGAGTCCACCAACGGCAAGATGACCGCCGACGGCAACGCCGACCTGACCTACACCTGGACCGAGGATGCCCTCGATACCACCACCTACGCCACCAGCGAAAACGGCACCGCCATCACCAACCAGCTGTCCAGCGCCGACCCCAACCTGTACGAGGGCATTGAGGAGACCGTGACCTGGCTGAGCCGCTCTGACTGGAACGGCACCCTGCCCACCGAAACCGTCAAGCTGGCCCTGACCGAGCTGCTCAAGAAGGACCTGAAGGACATCCGCTACGATCCTGCCGACTACGAGAGCGTTGATATGCCCACCCTCGGCGCCAAGAACGGCGTCAAGCTGTACGACATGATCGGTCTGGACTACAACGATCCCAAGTGGGACGAGCTGCTGGATCAGATGACCTTCGACGAGATGAACTCCCTGATCGGCGACGCCTTCCACTGGACCATGCCCGTCAAGAGCGTGGAAGCCCCCGGCACCCGTGACGAGAACGGCCCCCAGGGTCTGACCGCCAGCCTGCTGGGCAACGACAAGAGCCAGCTGACCGCCACCGCCTTCACCTCTGAGGACGTTATGGCTGCCACCTTCAACACCGAGATCATGACCGAGATCGGCAAGGTCATCGGCAACAACTGCCTGGAAGCCGACATCGCCTGCCTGTACGGCCCCGGCAATAACATTCACCGCACCCCCTACGGTGGTCGTAACTTCGAGTATTACTCCGAAGACGGCTTCCTCTCCGGCATGATGTCCGCTTACGAAGTCAAGGCAATTCAGGACAAGGGCGTCCATGTTGTTATGAAGCACTTTGCCCTGAACGACTGCGAGCAGGACCGTATCGGTCTGGGCGTCTGGCTGAACGAGCAGGCTGCCCGTGAAGTCTACCTGAAGGCCTTCCAGGCTCCCGTCGAGGTCGGCAACGGCAACGGCGTTATGATCGCCTACACCCGCTGGGGCGCTGTCTGGTCCGGCGGCAACTACGGTCTGGTCACCGGCATCCTGCGCAACGAGTGGGGCTGCGATGGTATGGTCATCACCGATAACGTTCTGACCCAGTATGTCAACGGTCCCGACGGCGTTCTGGCCGGTGTGTCCATCTACGACGCCATGATGTCCTTCGTCACCGACACCCTGCCCAAGTACAAGAACGACCCCGTCATCGTCACCGCCATGCGCGAGGCCTGCCACCACAACCTGTATGCCATCGCCAACTCCTGCGGCATGAACGGCGTGGGTGCCGACACCACCATCAAGGTCACCCGCCCGACGGTTGTCACCATGAGCATCATCATTGCCTGTGCCTCCACCTTCTTCTGCCTGCTGGGCATCGTGATGTGGATCATTGGCGGCATCAAGTTCCGCAAGACCGAAGAATACAAGGCCTACAAGGATTTCAAAAAATCCCTGAAAGCCGCTAAGAAAGCCTGATTTCTACAGAATTTCCGTAAGCTCCCCGCCGGCCCCGGCGGGGACTTTTGAGTAAGATTTCTTTTTCCACAACAAGGAGCAGCCCATGAGCGAAAATGCAAAAGCGTCCAGCGTCAATCGCGCCAAACTTTACCAGCTGGTACTGTTTCCGCTGAACAACGGTGCCACGAATGTTTATTACGTCCTTGTGCTTTCCTACATTGCCACCTTCGGCAGCAATGTACTGGCGCTGGGCACTCTGTTTGCCTCGGTCATGGTCACGGCCATGCGCCTGTGCGACGCTATCACCGACCCGATCATCGGTGCGCTGATGGACCGCACGAACGGTAAGTTCGGCAAATTCCGCCCGTTCATGGCCATCGGCAACCTTATCATGGCCGCCAGCATTCTGGTGCTGTACGGCATCACCCCGATGATCCCCGATACGATGATGTGGGCACGCTATGCCGCGTTTGTGGGCCTGTACTTTGTCTGGGTCATCGGCTACACCTTCCAGACCAGCTGCACCCGTTCCGGTCAGACGGTTCTGACCAACGACCCCAAGCAGCGCCCGCTGTTCACGATCTTCAACACCGTCGGCAGTCTGCTGGGCATGGGCGTTATGCAGTTCCTGGCTCCCATCCTTGCCAAAAACTATGAGGGCGGCTATTCCTCCGCGGGTTTCTTCCGCACGCTGGCCCCCGTGGGCATTGTGATGTCCATTGCGCTGACCATCCTGGCCATCATCGGCATCTGGGAGAAGGATCAGCCCAAGTACTTCGGCATCGGCGGCGAAAAGACCGAGAAGGTCAAGGTCAGCGAGTATCTGCAGATCATCCGGGAAAACAAACCCATGCAGCGTCTCATGATCGCGGGCGCTGGCACGAAGCTGGCGCTCTCCATCGCCAACAACACCACGGTTCTGTGCATGCTCTACGGCTGCATGATGGGTGCTTACGATGGGCTGTACCTGCCCATGATGGTGCTGGGCTACGCCTGCAGTGTGCCGTTCTTCATTCTCTCTGTGCGCACCAGCCAGAAGAAGGGCCAGAAGGCCAGCCTGACGAAGTATGTCAGCGTGGCGCTGGCCTGCTATGTCGGCGTGCTGGTCCTGCTGCTGCTGTGGGGTCACGGTGATGCATTCCATCTGAGCCTGCTGGGCGAGAATGGTCTGTCCATCAACCTGTACACGATTCTGTTCATCCTGTTCTTCGGCATCGGCTACGGCGCATACTACGCTACTGCCGACATGCCCATTCCGATGGTTGCCGACTGCTCCGACTACGAGACCTACCGCTCCGGCAAGTATATTCCGGGCATCATGGGTACGCTGTTCAGCCTGGTGGATAAGCTCGTTTCCAGCCTGTCCGCCACCGTCGTCGGCATTGCCGTGACCTTCATCGGTCTGAACAACCTGCCCACCCAGTATGACCCGTACACTCCGGGCATGAATGTGGTCGTTATCGTCCTGTTCTGCGCCATCCCGATGGTCGCCTGGGCGGCCACTCTCATCGCCATGAAGGGCTACAGCCTGACCGGCGAGAAGATGAAGGAGATCCAGGCCGTCAACGCCTGCCGCCGCGACGCGGTTGCGAACGGCATGAAGCTGGAAGATGCCATGGAAAAGTGGCAGACCGTCGACCAGCTGCCCGCGGAGTACCGCGCGTAAGCTTTAACCCTGCGATTTTCTTTGTCCTTCCATAAACGCAAAGCCCCCCGGCATCGTGATGATGCCGGGGGGCTTTGTTTAGTCTGTGTGCAGGAAAAAAGAGAACCCCCATGGCGGGATACGCCATGGGGGTTCTCTTTTGGTGCGGAAGATGGGACTCGAACCCACACACCAAAGGTACTGGCTTCTAAGACCAGAGCGTCTACCATTCCGCCACTTCCGCCTGTGATTCCTGCCCTGTGTACAGCCGGGCAGCAAGCATCGACATTATAGCATTTCGGAGCCGGTTTTGTCAATTTCCTTGTTCGCCCTCCCGGGACAGTTCTGCTTCGGCAGCGGCGACCCGTTCGGCGGCGATCTCCAGCGCCCGGATCCGCCGGGTGGCCAGGGTGATCTGGGAGCGATACCGCTGGGGCTCTGCCTTGGCCTCCAGTGTCCGGCAGGTGGCCCGGAGCTTGTGCAGGAGCGAATCGATCTGCCGGGCGGCCTCCCGGAGTTCTTCAGTGGTATACTGCATCTTCTGGAGTTTATCTTCTGACATAGATCAGGTCGGTCATACAATGTCGGTTATACGATTATAATACCATAACATATCAAGAATGTCATTCAGCAATGGGACAATCCGCCCTTGCCTGTCCCCTGGGGTTGTGTTAGGATAAAGGTATTCCAACCAGGGAGGTGCGCCCAATGCCCACTGTTTATTTCACGGCCGACCCCCACTTCGGCCATGCCAACATCATTCGCTACGAGAACCGGTCCTTTGCCTCGGTGGAGGAGATGGACCGGGAGCTGATCCGCCGCTGGAACGAAACGGTCACCCCGGAGGATACCGTTTACCTGCTGGGGGATTTCTCCTTCTATGGCAAGGAAAAATCCGCCGAGATTCTGGCTGCCCTGCAGGGACAGATCCGGCTGGTGATGGGAAACCACGACACCCACAGCCCCCAGTGGTACCGGGACTGCGGCTTCCGGGAGGTATATGACTGCCCGATCCTCTTTGAGTCCTTCTGGCTGCTCTCGCACGAGCCGCTCTACCTCAACAGCAATATGCCCTATGGCAATCTGTTCGGCCATGTGCATGGCAACCCGGCCTATGCCGATGCCAGTGCCCAGTCCTGCTGTGTCTGCGTGGAGCGCACCGATTACCGTCCCATCTCCTTTGAAGAAGTCAAACGCCGCATGGGGCTGACTGTATAAACCCAAAATCCGATGAAAGGTGGTTTTTTACCATGAATATCCTGCTTCTCTCCGGCAGTCCCCGGAAAAACGGAAACACCAACGCCCTGCTGGCAGAACTGGCTGCCGGTATTGCCGAAGCCGGCCGGCACACCGTCCAGACAGTGGATGTCACCCGGCTGAACATCCGCCCCTGCCTGGGCTGCGATGGCTGCAAGCGCGGCGGCAAGGTCTGTGTTCAGAAGGACGACAGCCAGGGCCTGATGGAACAGCTGCGCCAGGCCGACTGCATCGTCTTTGGCACCCCGGTGTACTGGTGGGGCATGACCGCCCAGCTCAAAACCGCCATCGACCGGCTCTATGCCGATTCCAGCGTTCTCAAGGGCAAGCCGGTGGGGCTGATCGTCACCGGTGCGGACGACCTCTCCAGTCCGCAGTACCGGCTGATCCGGGAACAGTTCCAGTGCATGGCCGAGTATGTGGGCTTTACCCTGCAGTTCACCCGGGAGGTGGCTGCCGGTGCCGCCGGTGAGGTGCTGCAGCGCCCCGACCTGCTCCAGGAGATCCGGGACCTGGGCCGCTCGCTGTAAACCGGGCGCCAAACCGACTCGATAAAGGGGGAATACCGTTGAAATCCATCACCAAACGCCTGGGGGCCCTGCTGCTGGCCCTGGGGCTGACCGTTTCGCTGGCGGCCTGTTCGACCAGTGATCCCGCCGTGGTACAGAGCCGCTTTGATGAGTTCACCGAGCAGATGTTCCGGGACAGCATCGAGGGCGACTTTGTCGGCTCGCTGTTCTTTGTGGAGGACCCGGATGCCTATGGCCTGGATCGCACCGATCTGGAAGTGGTCATCGGTCCGGAGGAATCGGACGAGGCCTTCCGGGAAGGCGGCAAAATGGCCAAATCGATGCTCCGGACCCTGCGCCGGTTCGACCGCTCCCTGCTCACCCCGGAACAGCAGGACAGCTATGACCTGATCGAGTGGAGCGGTGAGCTGAACCAGCAGAGCTATGAGGACCGGTTCCGGTATTATGGCAGCTACTTTTCTGCCCTCAGCGGGGTACACACCAATCTGCTCACCACCCTGAGCGAACTGCAGGTGCGGGACGAAACCGACCTGCAGCAGCTGCCCGAACTGCTGCG
>OIWL01002724.1_pt1 | contig 13866 bp, 9 predicted proteins | sample 1587561 | NCBI WGS metagenome assembly OIWL01 (sample SAMEA3888903, study PRJEB22519) | human gut metagenome | biome: human gut; feature: human-associated habitat; material: faeces | place: Denmark | collected 2010 | reverse complement strand
CGCTTTATTATGCTGGATGGCGCTATGGGCACCCAGCTGCAGCTGCGCGGCCTGACCACAGAACAAAAGCCGGAACTGGCCGCCTTTATCATGCCGGATGTGCTCACTGCCGTCCACCGGGACTATGCCCGCGCCGGGGCGGATATTCTGCTGGCAAACACCTTTGGCGCCAACCCTCGTAAATTGAAGGGAACCGGCTATACTGTGCAGCAGGTGATCGAAGCGTCCATCGCATGTGCCCGGACCGCCGCGCAGGAAACCGGTGCCCTGGTGGCACTGGATATCGGCCCCATCGGTGAGCTGCTGGCCCCGGCCGGTACCCTGCCGTTTGAGGATGCCTGCGCCCAGTTTGCTGAGATGGTGCGCGCCGGTGCCGCAGCCGGGGCAGACCTCGTCTTTCTGGAAACAATGACCGACCTGTATGAGCTGAAAGCCGCCATCCTGGCCGCCAAAGAAAACTGTAACCTGCCGGTGTTCACTTCCATGAGTTTTGAGAGCCGAGGCCGCACTTTTACCGGCTGCACGGTGGAAAGCTACGCCGTTACCGCCGCCGGTCTGGGGGCGGATGCCATCGGCATCAACTGCTCGTTAGGCCCTGCCGAGATTCTGCCCTTTGCCCAGCGCCTTTGCCGCAGTGTTCCTGCCGAGCTGCCGGTTTTCGTCAAGCCCAATGCGGGCCTGCCGAACCTGGACGGCAGCTATGATATCACCCCGGCGGAGTTTGCCGCTGAGATGGCCGCCTACCTGCCCACCGGAATTTCCATGCTGGGCGGCTGCTGCGGCTCTGAGCCGGAATCCATCCGCCTGCTGAAAGAGCTGACCCAGGATAAAACCCCCGCTGCCAAAACCCCTATTGTGCGCAGCCGCCTGTGCACCCCCGTGCGCTGCGTGGAGGTAAACGGCATTACCGTGGTGGGCGAGCGCATCAACCCCACCGGCAAAAAGCGCTTCCAGCAGGCACTGCGGGAGAATGATATGAACTACGTTCTGGAACAAGCCGTGAGCCAGGTGGAAGCCGGGGCGCAGGTGCTGGACGTGAACGTGGGTGCCCCCGGCGTGGATGAACCGGCCCTGATGCCGCAGGTGGTCAAGGCCCTGCAGAGCGTGGTCAGCCTGCCGCTGCAGCTGGATTCCTCCAACGTGCAGGCACTGGAAAACGGCCTGCGGGTGTACAACGGCAAGCCCATCGTCAACTCCACCAACGGCGAGCCGGAAAAGCTCAAGGCCATCCTGCCCCTGTGCAAAAAGTACGGCGCGGCCATCGTGGGCCTTGCCATCGACGAGCGGGGCATCCTGCCCGCCGCAGAGGACCGCGTGGCCATTGCCCGCCGCATCACTGAGGCGGCACTGGAAGCCGGAATCCCCCGCGAGGACATCTACATCGACTGCCTGACCCTGACCGCCAGCGCCCAGCAGAAGGATGTGCTGGCCACGGTGCAGGCGCTGGAAGCCTGCAAGAAGGAGCTGGGCGTGCGCACCATCCTGGGTGTGTCCAACATCAGCTTCGGCCTGCCCTGCCGCCCCTACCTGAACACCACCTTTCTCACCATGGCCATGTATGCCGGGCTGGATCTGGCCATCATGAACCCCTCCAGTGAAGAGATGATGGCCGCCGTATATGCCTACAACGTGCTGACCAACCGGGACGCGCAGAGCATGCAGTACATCGAGCGCTACGCAAACCGGGTGCCTGCCTCCACGGCCCTGAAGCAGGCAGCCCAGGCAGCGCCTGCGGCGGCAGCTGCTGACGGGGGTGCCGAGGTCTCCGGCCCCTATGCGGCGCTGATCAAGGCGGTGGAAAAGGGCCTGAAGGGCGACGCCGCCGCCCAGACTCGCGCCCTGCTGGCCGAAAAGCAGCCGCTGGAAGTGGTGGACGAAGCCCTGATCCCGGCGCTGGACATCGTGGGTGCCAAGTATGAGAAGGGCACCCTCTTCCTGCCGCAGCTGCTGCAGGCCGCCAGCGCCGCCCAGAGCGCCTTTGAGGAGATCAAGACCGCCATTGCCCAGAAGGGCGAGGGCAGCGCCAGCAAGGGCCGCATCGTGCTGGCCACCGTGAAGGGCGACGTGCACGACATCGGCAAGAACATCGTCAAGGTCATTCTGGAGAACTACGGCTTTGAGGTCATCGACCTGGGCCGCGATGTGCCGGTGGAGACCGTGGTGGACACCGTGCGGGAAAAGGATGTGCATCTGGTGGGCCTTTCGGCCCTGATGACCACCACCCTCAAGAGCATGGAGGAGACCATCGCCGCCCTGCATGCAGCCAAACTGGACTGCAAGATCATGGTGGGCGGTGCCGTGCTCACCCCGGAATACGCCGAAAAGATCGGCGCCGACTGGTACGCGAAGGACGCCAAGCGCAGCGCCGACATCGCCAAGGAATTCTTTGGGGTGTGATTCCTGCAAAAACAGAGAAGGAGAAAACCATGAAAAATACGGCTTTCAGCCTGATGACGGCATTGCTGGCAGTGATGAACGAAAGTGAACCGAAAGACCCGTACTATGTGCTGGCGCAGTATTTTTTGTATCACTTCGACCAGCTGCGGGATCTGAACATCTACGACGTGGCGGATGCCTGCTATGTGTCCCGCAGCGGTATCCGGCGGTTCTGCCAGTCCATCGGCTTTGACAACTTTTCCGACCTGAAGGCTGAGGCCGATGAATGGAAGCGCCAGTGCAACTACTTCATCGGCTACAGCGTGCGTCCGGACTACAAGGAACACCTTTCCGGCAGCATCGGGGAGATGATGGAGGAGATCAACCGCATTGCCACTCCCGCTGTACTGGATAAGCTGGCCGAAAGTATTCATGCCAGCCGACATGTGGTGCTCTTCACCTCGGATTTTTCCGGCATGGCGGCTCGCAGCTTCCAGCAGTCCATGGTGGTCATGGGCAAGCTGGTGCAGATCGTGTCTGATGCCCACTATACGCTGGATTATCTGAAAGTGCTGACACCGGAGGACCTGCTCATTACAGTTTCAGCCACCGGCAACTTTGCCACCCTGATGGAGCCAATGGTGCAGAAGGTTGCAGCCTATAAGGTGCTGGTGACGGTCAACCACGCCATAAAAATGTGGAAAAGCTACGATCAGGTGATCTACCTGAGCGAAAAGGACAACAGCGGTGCCCGCACGGTGTACTCCCAGTATGGTATGACCTATTTCTTTGATATCCTGTACAGCTACTATGTGAATAAATACCGGGAGACTGACCTGCTGCAGGGTCCAATTTCTGAACTGCCTTTGTCGGATTCTCAAAAAATGCGGGTGCAAAGATGTGCAGAATGACGGGTGAAACCGTGGAACTGCTCAAAAACAAAAGAATAAATTGTTCAACCATCCAAACGGGGTTCGCATCGCGAACCCCATTTTTTGTCGGAGATGTGTTACGATAGTCCTGCAAAGAATTGAACCCGCGGGGGCTTCTGCGACGGCAGAACAGACTGACAAAGATGGAAAGGATCACACTATGTATTACGGACACAACCCCAAATTCCCGGACAACTTCATGTGGGGCGCTTCCAGCGCTGCCTGGCAGGTGGAAGGCGGAGTCGCCGATGGCGGACGCACGCCGGCCATCATCGACCTGAACTCCAAGACCAAGAAGCCGTTTGCGGATAACACCTATGCGGCGGATCACTATCATCACTACAAGGAAGATGTGGCCCTGATGGCAGAGTGCGGTTTCTCCAGCTATCGTTTCTCGCTCAGCTGGTCCCGCATCATCCCTCATGCAGACGGCAAGGTGAACCCCGAAGGCATCGCGTTCTACAATGATCTGATCAATGAGCTGGTGACCCACAACATCACCCCCATCGTTACCCTGTATCACTACGACCTGCCGGTCTGGGTGGATGAGCTGGGTGGCTGGAAAAGCCGCGACACCGTGGAAAGATTCGAGCACTACTGCCGCGTCTGCTTTGAGAACTTCGGCGACCGGGTCAAATACTGGCTATCGCTGAACGAGCAGAATATGCAGATCTGCTATGGCAACTGGCTGGGCGTCAGCAAGGGCTGTGACGACTGGTTCAAGGATCAGTGGAAGATCAACCATATCATGAACCTGTGCCATGCCAAGGCTGTCAACGCCTGCCATGAGATGGTGGCGGGCGGCAAGATCGGCCCTGTGCCCGGCTGCGTGCCCATCTACCCGGAGACCTGCCGCCCCGAGGATCAGATCGCTGCTATGAACGCCGAGGAGTTCACCGAGAAGTTCTGGATCGATACCTATGTTTACGGCGAGTACAGCAACTTTATCAAGCACTACTGGAAAGAGAACGACATCGACATCGGAATGCAGCCCGGCGATGCAGAACTGATGAAGAGCGCCAAAATCGATTTCATCGCCGTCAACTGCTACCGCAGCAACGTTGCAAAGTATGCGCCGCATGACGCAAAACAGCAGGATTATCTGCTGAATAAGAACGGCGTCAAGGGCCAGATGGTGTTCCCCGTGGAGCCGGGCCGCTACGCTCTGACCCGCAATCCCTATGTCGAGTACACCGACTGGGATTGGGAGATTGACCCCTCCTGCCTGCGCTATGAGATGCGTTACCTGTGGGATCACTATCACCTGCCCATGATGATCACCGAGAACGGTTACGGCGCCCATGAGACGAAGGACGCCGACGGCCAGGTGCACGATCAGGGCCGCATCGACTACTTGCGGGAGCACATTTATCAGCTGGGCATGGCCATCGAGGACGGCTGCGAGGTCATCGCATACAACCCCTGGTCCTTCACCGATCTGCTGTCCACCGGCAATGGCATGGCAAAGCGTTACGGTCTGGTGTACATCGACACCACCGATGAGGAGCAGAACGAGGCCAAGAGCGTGGAAGAGCTGTCCATGAAACGTATCCGGAAGGATTCCTTCTACTGGTACTCCAAGCTGATCCGTTCCAATGGTCAGGACTGGGGAAAGGAGATGCTGAAATAATGGCAAAGAAGGATTATAAGGCCATGGCGGCCGGCATCATCAAGCAGGCCGGCGGAGCGGATAACATTGTCAGCGCGACCCATTGCATGACCCGTCTGCGCCTTGTACTGCGGGATAGATCCAAGTTTGACACCGATGCCGTCAAGCAGGTGCCCGGCGTGCTGAACGTCATCATCCAGAACGGCGAATATCAGGTGGTCATCGGCCAGGATGTCCCTGACCTGTATGAAGAGGTCGTCAAGATCGACGGCATCCAGGCCGGCGGCAGCGTGCAGGACGATGAGGCCGCAGCCAAGGATCTGGCACAGGATCACGGCAACATCGGCAACGCGATCCTCTCCTTCATCGGCGGCACGTTCAGCCCGGTGATCCCGGTGCTGGTGGCAGGCGGCCTGACTGGTGCGGTACTGTCCCTGCTGACCAACGTGTTCGGCGTCTCGGCGGAGTCTGGCACCTACACCATCTTCTACGCCATCAACCAGGCGACCTTCTACTTCCTGCCCATCTTCATCGGCTTTGCAGCCGCTGCCCGCCTGAAATCCAATGGTTTCCTGGGCGCATTTCTGGGCGCGATCCTGCTGTACTCCAGCATCAACGGTGCCGAAGGGCTGGACTTCTTCGGCATCCCGGTGCAGGCTATCAGCTATAACAGCACCGTGTTCCCGGTCATTCTGGGCGTGCTGTTCATGAGCGTGGTCTACAAGTTCCTGCAAAAGCATATCCCGGTCTTTCTCAAGACCATCGTCGTCCCGCTGCTGACCATGCTGATCACGGTGCCTGTCACCCTGATCGTTCTCGGCCCCATCGGCAACACCGTGGGCACCTGGCTGGCAAACGGTGTTTACGCTCTGTACCAGGCAGTTCCCGCGCTGGCCGTCATGGTCATCGGCATCACCACCCCGCTGATGGTTTTCTTTGGCATGAACAACGCCACCTACCCTGTGGTCTTTGCCCTGATGGCAGCTGTCAACTCTGACCCGCTGATCTGCACTGGCATGGCTCCCGCAAACGTGGCCGTTGGTGGTGCCTGCTTGGCCGCATCCCTGCTGTCCAAGAATGTGGAAGAAAAGTCCGTCAGCGTTTCCGCCGGTATCACCGCTCTGTGCGGCATCACCGAGCCGGGCGTCTACGGTGTGCTGTTCCCCAAGACCTACCCGCTGATTGGCGCTATGATCGGTGGCGGCATCGGTGGTCTGTTGGCCGGTATCCTGGGCATGACCCAGTACGTTATCTCCACGCCGGGCTTCATCAGCCTGCCTGCCTACATTGACCCCACCGGTTCCAGTTACAACCTTATCGTCTCGGTCATCGTGATGATTGTGGCTGTGGTCCTGGGATTCGTTGCAACCTACGCACTGGGCAAGCGCGCCGAAGCTAAAAAATAAGCCCCTGCAACAGGAAGAAAAGCAAGATCCCATCTGCAAAAGAAGAGCCGCTGCATCACACAAGAGAACGACGCGGCGGTTCTTCTTTTTTCGGCCCTCACAGGGAAGTGCTGTGGTGGGCCGGTACCGTAAAGTGTGGCCGACAAAGCAAATAAAAACACCTTCCATTGGAGCCGTTCTGCTCCAGCGGAGGGTGCTTTGCGTTATACGCTTTGTTTTTTCTTAGACTTGTTTGCCAGACTGTCAACGATCCACGAGGCGAGGGCACCCAGTGCAAGGCCCAGCACAAGGCCGCCCAGCACATCGGTGGGGAAGTGCACATACAGGTACAGCCGGGTAAAGGCGATGAAAGCCGCCAGCACCAGCGCGGGGACGCCCAACTTCCGGTTTTGCAGCCAGAGCGCAAAGGCTGCCGCAAAAGCCGAGGCCGTGTGCCCGGAGGGGAAGGAGTGCCCGTGGGGACGCTTGACCAGAATGGTGATCGCCGTGTTCACGTCGCAGGGGCGGGGCCGGGCGAACAGCGGCTTGAGGATGCAGTCCCCGGCCACCAGATACAGTACCAGCGCCGTGGCCATGGCGCACCCGGCCTTGCGGGTGCGGCGGAACAGCAGCAAAAGCAGCGTGAACGCGATCCAGATCTCACCGTGCTCACCGGCGTAGTTGAGAAAGACGGCCAGCGCATCCAGCACCGGGTTGTGGAACTGCTGCAGCCAGTCCAGAAATGCGAATTCAAACGGCATAAAGAACCTCCTGTCTGTTGGTTCTATGGTAACATATCTTCCGGCCCACCACAACCCGGCAGGCAAAAAACAGGAGTGCAGAAATAAGTTACATCTGTTATATTGTGACGCGATATTACAATACGGAAAGCAAAAACGCCCGTTCCGACGGCAAAGGCCGGAACGGGCGCAGGATGCGAGAAAATCAGAGGCCCATCTCGGGCAGGGTGGGGTAGCTGTCGATGGCACCGTGCTTCTGTACGCTCAGGCCGCAGAACCGGTTGGAAAAGTCCAGGTACTCCTCCAGCTTTTTGCAGGACAGCTTTTCCAGCTTGTCCACCGTCACGCCGTCCCGGCTCAGCTGCCACAGGAAGGAGCCGATGAAGCCGTCGCCCGCACCGGTGGTGTCCACGGCCCTGACCTTCTGGCAGGGGGCAAAGGCATGGGCGGCGCGGGTGTAGGCGTAGGCCCCCTTGCTGCCGCAGGTGTACAGCACCAGCTGCACATCCCCGGCAAACAGCTGGGGCAGGGCGGCTTCGATGTCGGCGGTGCCGGTGAGGAACTCCAATTCCTCGTCCGAGACCTTCAGGATGTTGGACAGCGGCAGGAACTGCAGCACAGTCTGGCGCAGCATCTCCCGGTCGGGCCAGAGGGGAAAGCGGAGGTTCGGGTCAAAGCTCACGATCGCACCGGCCTCCCGGGCGGCTCCGATGGCGGCCAGATGGGCGTGGCGCATGGGGCTGTCCACCAGCGAGACGCTGCAGAAGTGCAGGGCAAAAGCGTCGCGGAACCAGGCCAGGTCGATCTGCTCCGGGGCATACAGCAGGTCGGCCGAGGGCTTGCGGTAAAAGCTGAAGGTGCGGTTGCCGTCCTCCTCCAGGCTCACGAAGGCAAGGGCGGTGTTGGCCTTGTCGGTGAACACCAGATAGCTCAGGTCGATGCCGCAGGCTTCCAGCTCCCGTGCGATCTTGTGGCCGAAGGGGTCATCGCCCAGCTGGGTGAGAAAGCTGCTGGCACCGCCCAGACGGGCAAAGGCAGCGCAGACATTGGCCGGTGCGCCGCCGGTGCGCGGGCTGAAGGACGGCACCTCGTCAAAGGTGCATCCTACGCGGGACGGGATCATGTCGATCAGCGCTTCGCCGATGGAAAACAGAGTATTGCCGGGCATAGAAAACCTCCAGATCACAAATTGCAGAGTTCACAGGCTGCCCCGGTCAGCTTTATGCTCACGTCGCCGAGGGCAGGGTAGTACCGGGTGCTGAACACCGTGGCTCCCCCGTTCAGGAAAATTTCCAGCGAGGAATTGTCGCCCACCACCCGCAGGCTGCGGCAGGGGGCTGCCAGCCGGGCGCGGCGCACGGTGCGGCCGTCGGCCAGAGCGGGGTCGGTGAAGCGCAGGGTGCAGGTGCAGTCCTGTTCAGTATACACCAGCTGCACCCCCTGCGCAACCGTCAGGCAGAAGTCTCCGGCGGGTGCGGCGGTCAGGTCAAAGCGCGGGGCAAGGAACACTTCCTCGCCGCTGGCGGCGTGCAGGGCGGCGGCGCTGCGCTGCGCGTCCAGCTCCGGCACCGGGTTCTGCAGCAGGGTGCCATCCGGCCCGGCCGTCAGCACGCGGGGCACGGTGAAGCAGTGCTGCCAGCCGTAGGCCACGGTGGGCGCGTTGCCGTAGTCGGCGTCCGGCATGCCCATCCAGCCGATCTGGATGCGGCGGCCGTTGCCGTCCACAAAGCTCTGGGGTGCGTAGTAATCAAAACCGCTGTCCAGCTCGTGGAATTCGCTCAGGGTGCAGTCCCCGCGCCAGTCACCGTGGATGGCAAACCAGCCGCAGCCGTAGACGTTCTGGCAGTCGATGCCCTGGGGGGACACCGCCAGATACCACTGCCCGTCCAGACAGAACAGGTCCGGGCACTCCCACATGTAGCCGAAGGGCTCCGGGGTGGTCAGGGTGTTGATGTGGATCCAGTGGAGTTTGTCGGTGCTTTCCAGCACAAGTACTTCGCCTTTGTCCTCCAGCGTGCGGGCACCCAGCACCATGTAGTACCGGCCTTCGTAGGCGAACACCTTGGGGTCCCGCACATGGCAGGTGAGCCCGGCGGGGTAGTCGCGGTTAGTCAGCAGGCACTGCTTGCTGTCGAGGGTCACGCCGTCCTTGCTGACGGCCAGGCAGACGTTGTGCCCGCGGCCCTCTTTGATGTAATCGAAATTGCCGGGGTGCTTGACGTTGCCGGTGTAGTAGAGGTACATGGTGCCATCCTCCACCAGGGCCGAGCCGGAGTAGGCACCGTGGCAGTCAAAAGGCTCGTCCGGATAGAGCATCACCGGCAATTGCTCCCAGTGGAGCAGGTCGGTGCTGACGGCGTGGCCCCAGTGCTTGACCCCGCCGTTCACGTCGAAGGGGCCGTACTGGAAGAATGCGTGGTACTGCCCGCCGTAGACGCACAGACCGTTGGGGTCGTTCAGCCAGCCTACCGGCGGCTGCAGGTGGAACCGCTGGCGGTGGGGGTCGGCGGCAACGGTTTCCTTGCCCAGCGACTCCACCAGAGGCACCAGCTTTTTCAGATCGCGCTGGAGTGCGTTCATACCTTGACCTCCTCAGGGCTCCAGATGACCCAGGTCACGGCGAAGGACACGCCGAAGGAGATGGCCATCATGATGATGTACTGCAGGGGCATATGCAGGTGCAGCAGGATGCCGAAGATGCCGGTGACGCCGGTGCCGGTGGCACCCAGACCCACGATGCTGGCGTACCATGCGCCGCAGGCACCGCCCAGCAGGCCGCTGAGGAAGGGCTTGAAGTAGCGCAGGTTCACGCCGAAGATGGCAGGCTCGGTGATGCCCATGCAGGCGGACAGGGCAGAGGGCAGGGCCATGGACTTGACCTTGGTGTCCTTGCTCTTGAGGGCCACGGCCAGAGCGGCACCGCCCTGTGCCACGTTGGCGGCGCTGGCCAGCGGCAGCCAGTAGGTATAGCCGTAGCGGGCCAGCTGGCCCAGGTCGATCAGGGTGTACATGTGGTGGATGCCGGCCACGACGGTGACCGCGTACAGGCCGCCCATGATGAAGGAGCCGATGCCGTAGGGCAGGGTGATGAGGGTCTGCACGCCGGTGATGATGCCGTTTTCCAACTTGGTGAACACGGGGCCGATGGCGGCCAGGGTCAGGTAACCGGTGACGAACACGGACACCAGCGGGGTGACGAACAGGTCAAACATGGCGGGCACCACCTTGTGCAGCCGCTTTTCGATCTGGCACATGAGCCACACGGCGATGATGACCGGGATGACGTGGCCCTGATAGCCCACCAGCGGCACCGAGTACAGGCCGCCGAACACCGGCTGCATCACGTTGACGCCGTTGGAAACGGTCCAGGCGTTCTGCAGGTCGGGGTGGATCATGATCATGCCGATGACTGCACCCAGATAGGGGTTGCCGCCGAATACCTTGGCGGCAGAGTAGGCGATGAGGATGGGCAGGAAGGTGTAGGCCGTATTGGAGAACAGCTTGGCGAACACATACACCGAGCCGGTGGTGTCGATGTTCAGGAAACCGTTGTTCACCATGAAGTTCAGCGCTTCCATGATGCCCATCAGGAAGCCGGAAGCCACGATGGCGGGGATGATGGGCACAAAGATGTCGCCCAGGGTCTTGATGGCCCGCTGATACCAGGGTGCTTTGGCGGCGGCCGCCTGCTTCACGTCCTCCTTGCTGCCGCCCTCGATGCCGGCCAGCTGGATGAACTCGTCGTATACCTTGTTCACCGTGCCGGTGCCAAAGATGATCTGCAGCTGGCCCTGTGCCTCAAAAACGCCCTTGGCGCCCTCGGCGTTTTCCAGCTCCTGCTTGTTGACCTTTGCGTTGTCTGCGATGACCAGACGCAGGCGGGTGGCGCAGTGTGCGGCCGACAGGATGTTGTCTTTTCCGCCGATGCAGTCCAGGACCTGTTGTGCTGCGTGTTTGTGATCCATAGTGCACTTCTCCTTTGCTTGATGCTTCCTCTTTCTGCGCTGCAGGGCAGTTTTGGAATTGACTTGACGCGCGGGGTGTGCTACAATACCGCTTTGTGTATGACAATTTCCGGGAAAAAGGGAAAACCAAGATGAATCTGACAAAGCAGTTCTTTAAATATGTATCGCAGAATATTTTCGGTCTGCTGGGCACGTCCTGCTATATTCTGGCTGATACCTATTTTATCTCGCAGGCGGCGGGCACCGACGGCGTGACCCTGCTCAACCTTTGCCTGCCCATCTACAACTTCATTTTTGCCATCGGTTCCATGATCGGTCTGGGTGCGGCCACCCGCTACGCCATCCTCCGCGCACAGGGCGAGGAGTGGGCGGCACAGCGGTATTTCTCCAATGCCGTCTTTTGCGCCTGCCTGCTGGCCGTGCCCTTTGTGCTGGTGGGCATCTTCTGCCCCGGCACACTGCTGCGGCTCATGGGCGGCGATGCCGGCATCGTGGCGCTGGGCATCCCCTATGCGCGTATCTTTCTGCTGTTCACGCCCTTTTTTATGTGCAACTACATCGTGTCGGCCTTTGTCCGCAACGACGGTGCGCCCTCGCTGGCCATGGTGGCCACGCTGAGCGGCAGCCTGTTCAATGTGGTGTTCGACTACATCTTCATGTTCCCCATGGGGCTGGGGCTGGCCGGTGCGGCACTGGCCACCGCCGTTTCGCCGATGCTCAGCATCGCCATCTGCAGCCGCCACTTCTTCCAAAAAGACAACACGGTGCAGTTCGTGCGGCAGCTGCCCTCGGCAAAGCTGCTGGGGCAGAGCTGCCAGCTGGGCATCTCCGGCTTTGTGGGGGAGATGTCCTCCGGCGTGACCACGACGGTGTTCAACTTCCTGCTGCTGGGTCTGGCCGGGAATGTGGCCGTGGCGGCCTACGGCGTCGTGGCCAACTTTGCGCTGGTGGCCACCGCCATTTTCAACGGTGTGGCCCAGGGTGCCCAGCCGCTGGTGAGCCGCTGCTACGGCCACAGCGACCGGGCCGGAGCCCGGAAGCTGCTCATTCTGGGCAGCTGCACCGCGCTGGCACTGGCGGCCATGCTGTACGCGGTGGTGTTCGGCATGACCGACACGCTGGTGGGCTGGTTCAACAGTGAAAACTCGGCGCAGATGGCCCGGTTTGCCCACAACGGCATGCGGCTGTACTTCGTGGGCTACTTCTTTGCCGGGTTCAACATCGTGGCGGCGGGCTACCTGAGCGCCACCAACCGCCCGCTGGAAGCCTCGGTCACCTCCATCTGCCGCGGCGTGGCGGCCATTGTGGTCTGCTCGCTGGTGATGAGCGCCCTCTTTGGCATGAACGGCGTGTGGGCGGCCTTCCCGGCATCGGAGCTGCTGACGGCGCTGCTGACCCTGTTTTTGCTGTTGCGGAAGAAAAAGCAGACTGTGTGAGTTCCAGCGGTGAAATATCCGCAAAAAACAGAATGCTTGAGTAGAACGTGCAGACGCCGCGATGTACCGGGTGAAGAACGAGAAAAAGGCAGCGGCAAGATCTTAAATATAAAGTTCCTGCTCGCGCAGAGCTTCTTCGGGCGAAAGCCCGGACTGCGCAGTGTGACCGGCCAGCGCCCGCCATTGTGCGGGGGATTGGCCGGTTTCTTTTTTGAACACCCGGCACAGGTAGTTGGCCCCGGAAAAGCCGCACAGGCTGGCCACCACGTCCAGCGTGTACTCCCGGTGCAGCAGCAGCCGCTGGGCGGCCTCCACCCGCACCCGGGTCAGATAGCGCCCCGGCGGGATGCCCAGCGCGGCGGTGAAGGTGCGCACCAGATGGCTCTTGGACACCCCCAGCCGCTCGCTGAGCTCCTCCACGCCGTACAGGCCCGCGTAGTTGGCCCGGATGTCCGCGATGGCGGCCTGCACCAGCGGCGGCAGGGCGGGGGCGGCGCTGTCGGCGTCGGCCAGCTCACACAACAGGGCAAAGGCCAGCTGGCTGCGCACCCGGCCCGGCAATTCCTGCTCCGAGGCAAGGCGGTCCAGCAGCTCGGCGGCGGCGGGGCAGGTCTCGCCCCGGGCCAGAAAAGGCAGCTCGTGCAGCCCGGCCAGAAACTGGGCGCTGGCCTGCCCGGTGAGCTGGACGCACAGCAGGTGGCAGCTGCCCTCCGGCTCCAGCACCAGCGGGGCGCGGCTCAGCACCAGATGCCCGGCCGGGACGCTCTGGGGCGGCAGCAGCAGCGCAGCCCCGGCGGGCAGGGGCCCGGCCGAGGGCACACTGGCGGTGCACCGCCCGCTGGAAACAAGGCAGACCCACAGCCCGTCGCCGGTCAGGGTGAGGGGCGCGCAGGGCTGCACGTCCTGCACCTGCCCGGGCGCGGCCACGGCATTCCAGTCAAACAGCAATATCCGACACCTCAAATCAATAAAATGCTATTTTATATCACAAAATAATCTGTTATTATAATACCAACGAACCGAAGCGCCGTCAAGGGCGCTGCAAACACAAGATTATGGAGGCAAACGATTATGGCTTCGATTAGCTGCCAGCACATCTATAAGATCTACCCGGGCGCTACCGCTCCTTCCGTCACCGACTTCAACCTGGAGATCCAGGATAAGGAATTCATCATCTTTGTCGGCCCCTCCGGCTGCGGCAAGTCCACCACCCTGCGCATGATCGCCGGCCTGGAGGAGATCTCCAAGGGCGAGATGTACATCGGCGGCCGTCTGATCAACGACGTTCCCCCGAAGGACCGCGATATCGCCATGGTGTTCCAGAGCTACGCTCTGTATCCCCACATGACCGTTTACAAGAACATCGCATTCGGTCTGGAGCTGCGCAAGACCCCGAAGGACGAGATCGACCGCCGCGTCCACG
>OIWL01002722.1_pt1 | contig 13871 bp, 10 predicted proteins | sample 1587561 | NCBI WGS metagenome assembly OIWL01 (sample SAMEA3888903, study PRJEB22519) | human gut metagenome | biome: human gut; feature: human-associated habitat; material: faeces | place: Denmark | collected 2010 | reverse complement strand
GGCTCTACCCAATCATCGGCATCAATAAATATTGTATACTTACCTTTTGCTCTATTTATTCCGGCATTTCGTGCCTTTGATGGCCCTGCATTTTTTTGATAGATATATTGAAATCGATCATCACCCTCTATTTTCTCCTGAATAAAATCTTCACTTCTATCTTTTGATCCGTCATTAATCAAAAAACATTCAAAAAAAGAATAAGTTTGTCTCTTAATTCCGTCTATACATGTTTTTATATATTTTTCAGCATTATACACTGGAATGATAATACTAACTAATTCTTTTTCCATAGTTTCTCCCTTATTTCGTTCATTTTCTCTGGTCCTAAAATCTTTACAATTCTTTTCTTGATTTCCTTCTTCACCTGCTCTTTTTTTGACATCCAAGATACAGCAAAATAATGGACACAATAACTGTTTTCTGTAATATTATAATGGCAATTAATATAATCATATGGTGAGAAAAATTCCTTTGGGTAAATCTGAATCCCATTTTCCAGTTCCTGATAATGATTTTCCTGTACAAAACCTTTTTCTTTTAACATCTTTGTTAGTTTTGCTACGTTAGTTCCTGCGATGATCTGTCCTTTTTTATCCAAGAAACTTAGTTGCTCATAAAGATTCAAAAATTCTTTAACCAATGGATGTCCTTTTTCAAAAGCCATAAAACTAGTCGCAACATATTCTTTTTCTTCCATTCCTAAAATGCATTGTGCCTCTAATAATGGATTGAAAGATTTTAAGACTTCTACATCAGTATCCATGTAAACTCCCCCATACTGATATAATGCCTCAACACGAGCTACATCACTGACAAATGCATATTTCCCTGCTGTATATGCTTCCCGTGTATACTGCAACCGTTCAATATCAAAGTTATCCTCATTCCACTCCATTAATTGATACTCTGGAAGAAACTGTTTCCAGCTTTCAATGCATTTCTTTACATCTTCTGGTTTTTCTTTTCCTCCAAACCAACAATAATGTACAATTTTAGGTATTGCCATACTTAATCCCCCATTAATTGATAGATTTTCTTTACTTCTTCTTTATTACTATAATCTCTTTTTTTACAATTTATTTGTAACTTTTTCTGTAAATCAAAATTTTTAATAAGATTTATAATTCCTTGTGCACACTCCTTATTATTCATCGGTACAATAATGCCATCCACTCCATCTTCTAGCTGACTTGCTGCCGTTGTGAAGTCTGTTATAATAATTGGTTTACATAATATTTGTGCTTCTCTTACTGTTACTGCCTTTCCTTCATATCTCGATGGTTGAACATAGATATCACATTGTTTTATATACGGATATGGATTAATTTTTTTACCTAAAATTTTAACATTGTCTTCTACACCATACTCTTTAATTTTATTCCTAATTAAATTCTCTTCCCCTCCATATCCAATTAAATACCATCTTATTTCAATATTAGCTTCTTTTATAAACTTACATATTTCAGGCACATTATCAAAATTTTTCTGTTCACTAAATCTTCCTATTGACAATAACTTTATACATTCATTATTTTCCATATCTGTTATTGACTCATCCGCTCTTTTTCTTAAATAATCTGCCGGCAATAAATTTTCAATCACAATAGATTTATCTTTCAATGCCGGATAATTTTTATCAAATTCTTTTTTACAGGCTTCTGATACTTGTGCTATATAATCACATCCATCCCACATCTTATAATCTAAATTTTTGTCTACTCTAATTTTATTAAAATCAGTATGTAACCAACCGATTCTTATTTTCGCATCACATTTTTTTTGAATTATCCAATGTGGGTCAATAAAACTCAACGCAATGTCATATTTTTTTTCAATTTTTTTCAAAAATGGCATGACATTCAAATAACCATATTCTTTTATCATATATCCATCATTGTATTTTTTCGCCTTTATCTTTCCAAACATTCTGGCAAAAAATATTCCTATTTTTTTATTTTTAAGCACATCTTTTAGCGGAATCATTAACTGCTTGTAATCTTCGTCTTCCTGTAATATATTGACTTCTTCAGGAATGAACTCCATCAATTCCCCACTATGTTTTATTAAAAATAGATCCACCTGATATTTGGTATAATCTATTTCATTCAATAAGCCTAATAAACTCGTTTCTGCTCCACCTATTTCCATATTAGAATGTACAATTAATATTCTTTTCATATGCCTTATTTCTCCCCATTAATTAATGATTATCTATAAAAATTTCTATATAACCAATTAATTATCCGAATATACCATTTTTCTTGATTCTTTTGATTTTTTAAATCTTTCCACGGTGTCATGTTCAAATATTTCCAATAGAGTCCTTTCTTAGGATGTTTACAGCCTTTAATCCAAGGTCTTACAGTAAAACTTGGGGTATAATGCAAAATTGATGGTACTTCCTTTGCATTTTCAATTTCTTTTTCATTATAAAAACTGGTACTTTCTTTATAATATCTCATAATTTGATTCCGATTAAAAATATAATGTATTGTCATTACATTATATTTTAATGGTAATTTATAAATCTTACTTTTAAGAACACCATTTATTACTCCTTGATCATGATGAACTACTTTTCCATGATGCTTTTCAATAAATTGTAAAAATTTTTCTGATATATTATCCTCTCTCCATTTTTTTAGATTAATTAATAATACTCCTGAATTATAGTATGGTTGCCCGCTTTCTATTCCTACAGAATTTTTTGTATTATCATTTACTGCATCTTGAACAGCTCCTATGTAATATTCCTTAATATCCATATTCCATAAATCATATACTGATTGATTCACAATAATATCACAGTCCAAATATAAAATCTTATCTATATTCTTATCCAACATTTCACTTATAAATAATCTTGCATATGCACTTATGGAAATATCCCATTGCATATTTAATTTTAATCTCTTCAACCATTTAGAAAAATTAATCCATTCTAAAGATAATTGCTCGTATTTTTCTATCAAATTTTCTACTTGATTTCGTTTTTCTATACTTATTTTCTATCAAATAAATATTTATTGTTTTAAAATTTTTATTATTCTGTGCCAATGATACTATTGATGTCACTGCATGCTGAACATAATTATCATCACTTGAATATACTACATTCATAACTTCTTTTCTTTCCATAGTCTCTATCCCCCTCTCAAAAATTAATTTTATTTACAAAATGATGATACAAGGCTCCATATCCTAAACTAATATGCATTTCATAATAATAATACAATATATAACATCCTATACACATCAAATAAATAATCTTTTCATTTCTCTCATCAAACAAATATTTGATACACCATATTAATAACGTTACCATATATACAGAAAAATACATATTAAATCGTGCATAAATCCAAAATCTCGTAGCTAATAATATCGCAATCAAATTGATCACAGAAAAATTAACCACAATATTATAGTATTTTTCTTTTCCCCTTAAAAAATCTTTTCCTAAATATGACAAAACCACAGGTACTGCCATAACCAATACACGAATCATATTTGCTCCAGCGCCTGTTGACATTAATGCTTCTTTATAATTTCCGTATTGTGTTTCTCCTAAAATATTAGCAAGCATTGGACCTGTGATTGGATATGATACGAAAAGGAAAATTCCTGCAAATAATATCCATTTTGTCATATTTCCCCATGCTGGCTTATCTACAACAAAATATAATATCAAAAAGATCAATGCAGATTGATGAATTGTTGAACACAATAGAACAATTGGAATATAAAATTTCCACTGTTTTTTATGAATCATTGGAAAGCAAAAAAATAAAATTGCAGAAGCCAGATATTGTCGAACTCCATTCATTGTTACTAGATAACATCCTGATGTAATAAATAAAAATACTGCCATCTCTATCATATCTGTATTTTTATAATAAGTAATAAAAATTAAACCAATTGTTATGATTGCCATACACAATAAAATAATCTGTGAATCTTTTGATATAAACTGTTTTATAAACGTAGCAACTGCATAAAATCCTCTATCAGCTTTAATTGTCGGATGTTTCAAAAATCCAATAAAACTACTTGGTAGTTTATCAAAAATCTGGCGGTATGTCCCTGTATCTCCAATACCCTGCCGAAACCCAGACACAAATATCAAAACAGCACAAGCCATCCCCGCAAATAAAGCATTTGCGCGAAATACTCTCTCACCTTTTACATATTTATATTTTCCACTCATTCTTGCAAACAGACACAAGAAATACGTACTAAATAATGTTATCCACCAGACTGTCATATCCTATAACCTCTTTTACTATTAATTCATCTTTTTAACCTGTTGCTTTATATAAAATGTTAATGCGATTCCAAATGGAATTGCTAAGATTGTTAATCCTTTTTCTGGACTTTCTTTTAAAAATTTTTTATTTTTACTAATTATACTACTTGATACATAATGAATACAATTCATAAACTTTCTTTTGAATGTCTTATCATATTTCATATAAACAGTTCGTAAAAACGCAAATCCCTTTGGATTGTTTAAATACTGGCGGAACATATTAGCACTTGATCCATCTGCTTGGTATTCCACATTGCATAATATTTCATCCATAACAAGCAGTTCGTATTCCTGATCACAAAGAAGATATTTATAATTGAGTCCTACATATTTCTCTCCTTCAAACACTGGATATTCTGGATATTTTGTAATGACATCCGTTCGATATATTAATTTTTTATCTCCAGACCCACCTGCTTGATAATAACCAGATAATGTTGTACTTTTTAAATCTTTGGGAAATCTTTTTCCAATAATCTTCCCATTGAAATCTGCATCTAATCCTATGATTCCTGCGTATTTATTACTTCCATATTTTTTCCAGAATGTAATAATCTTCTCTGCTGCATCATCAGCAAGATAATCATCGGAATCAATACACACATTTAATTCTGTATCGATCAATTGATATGCAGCATTATGTGCAGTATGCATTCCGCCATTTTCTTTGTAATGATAGATAATCTCAAAACCGCTGTCTTCCTTTAGCCAGCTTTCAACCAATTCTTTTGTATTATCACTTGATCCATCATCTATAATCAGCCATTTAAACTGCTTACATTTTTGTCTGCATAGACTTTCATAACATCTATGTAAAGTATGTGCTCTGTTGTATGCAGGGGTAAATACTGTTAATATGATCTCATTTTCCATTCGTGTAAAACTCCTCTAACCATCTTGCATTCTTTTCTATGTCAAATCCATGTTCTATGATAGCTTCCATTGTATTTTTTCTTTTTGAATATCTGTATTTGACTATTTCCTGATTCCAAAGACTTGTATTCCCACTAAGAGATACTTTGCTGATCTGATCTGTGATCATAATCTCATCCGTGATCATATCCGATATCACACATGGAAGTCCTGCTGCCTGCGCTTCCACTAATGTCACTGGAAGTCCTTCAAACAACGATGGAAACAAAAATAGATCCATTGCTTGTAATAATTGCGGAATATCTTCTCTCAAACCAAGAAATTTAACTTTTGTTTCAATTCCATATTCCTTTGCCATCGCCTTAATCTTTTCCTGCAATTCTCCATTTCCAATCAGAACTAAAATGGCATCCTCATTTGTCTTCGCAAAATCAGCAAAACATTTGACTAAAAACTCATGATTCTTCTGAAGATTAAATCTCCCAACATGCCCAATCACAAATTTATCTTCCACTCCAAGTTCAGCTCTTTTTCGCTTTCTCACTTCTTCATTATAAATAAACTTCTTTGCATCAATCGCATTATTCATAATCTGAAAATTATGTTTTCCAAACATCCATTTACCAGCTTCTTTTCCACATGCGAATAAATGTGTCGCATATTTTGGAATCTGTTTCTTTGAATAATCTTTGATCAGATATTTCAAATTCTTTTCTTGACTTGTATTATGACTATGGGCAATTCTTACTGGCACCCCATTTTTCTTCGCTGCTTTTAATGGATATGCACTCAGACAATCTAAATGAGAATGTACAATCTTATATTCTTTATGTTCCTTAAAGAATCGGTCCAGACTTTTCATATAACTTGGACTAAAAGGATTCAATACTGGCATATGGTAGATTTTACCGCCTAAACCTCTGATTTCATCGTCATAATCTTTCTTTTCATTTTCTGGTCTGTGTGTCAGAAAATCAAACTGAACTTTATTCCTATCTATATTTCGATAATAATTCATAAGCATTGTTTCAAGTCCACCACGGTTCATGTGAGTGACAACTTGTAATACTCTGATTGGTTCTCCCATTTTATTAATTCAACTCCCTAACTATTTTTATAACTTATTAGTTACTATCTAAATAATCCTTCCAAAGTCATCTCAACAACCTTCTCCTTATCAAACCTCTTCTCCATCACTTCCCGTGACTTCTCTCCCATCTGTTTCTTCTCTTCATAGGAAAGTTCAATAAATTCCACCATCTTCTCTTCCAATCCTTTAACATCCTTCACATCCACCAGATACCCATTCTCGCCATCTCTTACAGCTTCCATACACCCATGAATCCTGCTGGTGATCAATGGTCTTCCCATGGCTCCACATTCTAACAGTGTATTTGCCATGCCTTCATGATACGACGGTAATACAAAGCAGTCACATTTCTTAATGAATGGTTTGACGTCTTCCTGATAGCCATAATAATAAATGATCCCATTTCTGACCAATGACTGGATTCGTTCCTTATAATCATCTTCCATTGGTCCTACGATATCAAACGATACTTCTGGGTAGATCTTCTTAATGTTCTTTGCTACTTTGAACAGTTCTTCGACTCCTTTTTCTTTCATCACACGTCCGATAAACAAGAATCGGATGTTTCTTGATTCTTCTGGGTATGGTGTCTTCTTGTATTCATCAAGGTCGATTCCTGCTCCTGGGAGGGTGCATGATCGGGATTCTTTGATAATATTATTTTCTATAAACACCTGCTTATTTCCTTCATTTTCAAAGAAGATCGTTTTTGCCTTTTTGCAGGATAGTTTATATAAAAATACGACGAGTTTCTTGATCATATTTTCATTCTGAAATGCAGTTCCTAATCCTGTGATGTTGACTGCATATGGAATTCTTTTGAATCTTGCTGCGATCCCTCCGTAGATGTTTGGTTTGATCGTGTAGGTGATTACAAGGTCTGGATTTATCTTGCCTAAGATGTTAAAGTATCTCATCATCAGTTTAAAATCTGTTGCTGGATTGATCCCTCTTCGATCTACCGGTGTTTCGATAAAATGACATCCCATTTCTTTTAAATTCTGTACTAACATTCCTTTTGGCAGAGATATATAGACTTCATTTCCTTGATCTATGAGCTTTTTGATCAGTGCTTTTCTGAATTTATATAATCCTACGTCTAGGTTTGCTAAAATTAATATCTTCTTATTCTTCATCGTTTACTCTTCTCACTGGTACTCCAACATAAGTTCCTGCTTCGTTGATATCTTCGATCACTGTACTTCCTGCTCCCATGATCACTTCGTCTGTGATATGCAGTCCTTGTATGATCTGGCTTCCTGTGCCGATCTCTGTCTCAGTCTTTAAATGAACATCTCCTGACAGTAAAACTCCTGGATACAGGGTATTATAATTTCCAATCTCATCATCATGTCCGACGATGCTTCGGTTGCAGATCAGGTTAAAATTACCGATCTCTATATTCGTTGTCATAATAACGGATGTACAAATGATATTTCCTTGTCCTAGATGCACTCTTTGTGATGTGATCACGGATGGATCGATCAGATTAGGATACCATAAGTTTGGATTTGGCAGACATTTTAAAACGAGTTTTTCACGGACTTTTGCATTGCCTATAGCGAAGGCGACGGCAAGTTTTTGTTCTTTGTCATATTCTTCGAGGTATTTCATTCCTCCAAGAATCGGATAGCCATCTATGATGCTGCCTTGCTGGATTCCATCGTCTATATATCCAAGAATCTCATATGTTGGTTCTTCTTCATTGATCCGTTCGATCAGCCACTGAGTATCTCTTCCCATACCACCGGCTCCAACGATCACGATTGGTTTTATCTTTGGTTCTTTACTCATATAACCCATCCTCATTCTTCTTCCAATAGCATTCCATTCCTAATGCTTTCGGTGCAATAAAATCTTTCTCGATATCATCTCCGACAAATGCCATGTTCCTGCATGGTATTTCTAATCGTTTTCTCATGATCAGAAATGGAATATCATTTGGTTTCCTGAATTCCATGACATTTCCATGTCCTGCAAGTTCGTCTGTGATCAGTATCTCATCTGCCATTTTATCTAACCCCAGGGCTTCTATCTTGGCTCGCTGTACTTTTGGTGTTCCATCGATCAAGATCCCGATACTTCGCTTTTGCGTGTGTAGTTCAAAGAATAATTCTTTGACTCCTTCATACAATGAAATCTCTGGTTTATGGTCCCTGATGGCTTCTCTGCATTTTAATAATAATTCATCCGAATACATTCCTGCATCTTTTAATACCGTTTCCAGTGGCGGCTGCCCTTTTTCCAGTGCTGCGCATAACTTATTAAAGATATTGTTCACTTCTGGAAGCATTCTTTCTACCACTCGGAAACTGCTTCGTACATAATCTTTCTCTGAGTATAATGTGTCATCCAGATCAAAGATCACTGAACCAATTCCCTCGTCTAAATGATACAGATCTTCAAAATCATGAATCTCTACGATCGGTTCTTCTCTTGTATTTAAACATACACTTTTTTCAAATCTTGTGAAAATAACATTGTCATCGGCTGCATCTTCTTTGTATTCCATTGGCTCACCTAACATCATGGAGAGTGCTGCATATGGTGCATCAGCTCCTGCCTTAATCGATACGGTGTTTGCCTGATGATACCATGGTTCCATTCGGATAAAATAATCTTTGTCTGTATGTTCTTCACGAAGCATAAAGATCGTCATCCATCCGGATGGCCTTAATTTCTTTATCACTTTCTTTGCTTCTTCTACGATCTTGTGATCTCTTACAACTCTGTATCTTGCACTTTCTTTTCCCTCGACTTCTTCCTTTGCCCTTGGTGTGATGTAAACCGGGCTTCCGTCTAGATTGCAGAATACGTCGATCTCATACATCTTCCCATTTAAAAATGGACGTATCGTGTAATTCGCGTATTTTGATGCATGAAAACTTAATTCTTGTTCATCATGGATCATGATGCTTTTCTCCAGATTATCCATCTCATCCAATACTGCAAACATTGCTGGGAATCCTTGTGTATAGTCATTGGCACTGCTTACGACCTGTGGTGCGTTAAGACCACATTCTTCAAAGAAACGAGCTGTCCAGCGTTTGTTGCTGCACAGCAGAGCTAATTCTTCATTTGCAATGAGAACTTCTGTTCCAACAGCTTCAAATTCGCTGGCTCTTTGTGACAGGATAAAGACGTCTTCTTCTGTTCTTGGAATGAGCAGAGCGATCTTCTCCTGTTTACAGATATGTAAGAGTTCTGTGACATAACCTTCTTCCCCTGGCTGTGGAACCTGATAGTGCTTATGGCAGCGATATAATGCTGGCGCTTCCAGTGAATGATCGCAGCCGACAAATGTTACTTTCACCCCTAATCTGCCGGCAGCATAGCGGAAGGTATCGATAAATTCGACCTGATCTGCCACGCTTGAAAATAAGATCTTTAAGTGTCCTGCTTTCTTGTATTTGGAAAACTGGTCTTTCTTTGTTCCCTGAAAGGCATACATTGTCACAGATTCCTGTGCACTGATTCCTGCTCTTTTTAAGACTTTGGTCACAGTCTTTAATATGATCTTGATGTCGGTAAGAAATGAAATGTTATCCACATATTCAAGGTCGAATTCAAACTTTTCTTCCCAGCTGATGGCATTTCTCCCATTCACCTGTGCAAGTCCAGTCAGTCCTGGTCTTACATCTGCACGTCGTTTCTGTCTTGCACTGTAGAAATCTATGTATTGTTTCAATAATGGTCTTGGCCCGACAAAACTCATATGTCCAAATAAGATGTTGAAGAATTCAGGTAATTCATCAAGACTCGTGGATCTTAACATCTGACCAAATCTTGGAAGACGTTCTTTGTCTGGCAGCAGATCACCATTCTCATCGACGGCATCTGTCATACTTCTGAACTTGTAGAGTGTAAATATTTCGTTATGATATCCCGGTCTTTCTTGTTTGAAGATCACAGGGCTCCCTAATTTGATCCTTACTAACAGTGCTGTGACAAGCAGAATCGGGCTTGATACAATGATACAGCACAGTGACAATATGATGTCAAAAAATCGTTTGATATATTTGTGATACATCTTTATATATACTCCGTTTACATTTTGTTCTTATCGGTCCAGTACGGATCTTATTATCCCTATGATCCGATCCATATCTTCTTTTGTGTTCTTAATATCACTTGGAAGACATAATCCGCGGTCAAAGATATCTTCTGATACTGGCTTCTTATCATCTTCGTAATGAGAATAGAATTCGCACCCTTTAAATACTGGTTGTTGATGTAATGGTTTCCAGATCGGACGGCTTTCGATATTCTCTCTTTCCAAAGCTTCTATGATATCTAATGGTTTTGTCTTACTGTCTTCATCGATCGTCATGCATGATAACCAGAAGTTTGGTTCACTGCATGTTTCATATGGATTCATATGCACTTGTTTATAATCTTTGAAAGCATCTTTGTATGCCTCATAGATTGCTTTTTTCTTCGCAATGTGTTCATCCAAATGCAGAAGCTGACCTCTTCCAACTCCCGCTGTGATATTAGACATTCGGTAATTATATCCGATCTCCTTGTGTTCATAATGTCGGACCGGTTCTTTTGCCTGTGTTGCCAGGAATGTTGCATGCTTGATGTATTCTTCATTCTCTGATGCGATCATTCCACCGCCTGATGTCGTGATGATCTTATTTCCATTGAATGAAAATCCTGCCATGACTCCGAATCTTCCTGTCTGAACTCCTTTATATGTTGCTCCCAGACTTTCTGCAGCATCTTCGATCAGTGGAACTTTATATTCTTCACAGAGTGCTTTGATCTCGTCTACCTTGGCTGGTGTTCCATAAAGGTGTGCAACGATCACTGCTTTTGCTTCTTTATGTTCTTCCAATGCTCTTTTCAATGCCTGTGGTGACATATTCCATGTCTCTGGTTCAGAATCCACGAATACAATCTTGCCTTTTTCGTAGGCGACTGGATTCACAGTTGCAGCAAAAGTCAGTGAAGGACATATCACGGTATCTCCTTCCCCGACTTCTAATAATTTCACCGCCAGATGCAGTGCTGCGGTTCCTGCGCTTAGTGCACTGCAGTGTGCGATTCCTGTATACGCTTCCATCTCACGTTCAAAGCCATTGACATTTGGCCCAAGTGGTGCGATCCAGTTGGTGTCAAATGCTTCCTGCACAAACTTCTGTTCTTCCCCATGCATCGTTGGTGATGCCATATATATACGTTCTTTCATGCTGTCTCATCCCCCTGTCATTTTGTCTGTTTATATGTATACTCTGGAACTAATTTTTTTACAACTTCACGAATATTCGGATCTTCGGAAAATGCCGCATGATCTAATTCAGCGATCAGTTCACTAAATTGTTCTGTCTCCATCATCCTTGGACTTCCAATGAAAATTCGTTTGTTCTTTGTCTCTTTTTTATTCTCCTCATCGATCAGAAGTTCTTCATACAGCTTCTCCCCTGGTCTTAAGCCAGTAAACTGGATTTCTATATCTTCTCCTGGTGTAAGTCCTGATAAACGGATCATATTCTTCGCAAGATCTAAGATCTTGACTGGTTCTCCCATATCAAGGATAAATATTTCCCCGCCTTCTGCGTAAGCTCCTGCTTCTAACACCAGACTGACGGCTTCTGGGATCGTCATAAAGTATCGGATGATCTCTGGATGTGTAACTGTTACCGGACCCCCATTGGCAATCTGCTTCTTGAACAACGGAACGACACTTCCGTTACTTCCAAGAACATTTCCAAATCTTACAGCAACATATTCTGTATCGTATAAGCTATTCATGTATTGAATGACCATCTCACAGATCCGCTTGGAAGCGCCCATGATATTTGTCGGTCTTACTGCCTTATCCGTGGAGATCAGTACCATTCTCTTTACGCCGCTCATTCCTGCTTCTTTGGCTATGTTAAATGTGCCAAATACATTGTTCTTGATCGCATCATGCGGGCTGTCTTCCATCAATGGCACATGCTTATGTGCTGCTGCATGAAATACGATATCAGGCTTATAATCTTCGAAAATATTGTGTATTCGCAGATGGTTCTGGACAGATACGATCAATACTTTCAGATCTAGTTCTGGATGTGTTCTCTTTAATTCCATCTGAATCTCGTAGGCGTTGTTCTCATAATTATCAATGATCACTAACTTCTTCGGCTGATATCTTGCAATCTGTCTGCAGATCTCACTTCCGATCGATCCGCCTCCCCCTGTGACAAATACGACTCTGTCTTTGACATAGCTCATGATTGATGGAAGATTGGCTTTCACTGGCTCTCTTCCAAGCAGATCTTCAATCTCTACTTCTCTTAGAGCAGATACTGTAACTTCACTGTTGATCAGCTGATATAAGCCCGGAAGAATACTCAGACGGCATCCTGTCTGCTTGCAGATCTCAAGGATGTCCTTGCGATCCTTGGGTTCTATTGTCGGAATTGCCAGAATGATCTCTTCAACATCAAATTTAACTGCATTGCGCAGGATCGTATTACGATTGCCAACCACTGGTATCCCAGATAAATATGTTCCTTTCTTCGCTGGATCATCATCTATGATGCAACGGATCGTTTTAGTCACATATGTACTCTTTTTGATCTCATTTAAAATGATGCTTCCTGCTTCTCCTGCTCCGATCAACATTACCGGAACTTTCTTCTTGCCAATATCATTCACTTTGAGTGGTTCACTTCCCTGAATCAATCGGACAAGTAATCGGATAAAAAACATTCCCAACAGCAGATATACCAAATACAAGAAATAGTAACTTCTTGGTATCTCCCATTGTAACATACAAATTCCGATCAGCTGGAAAGCTGCTGCGATCACAACTGCTTTAACGACATTAATAAAATCGGAGATTCCTGCATACTTCCATTGCGTTGAATACAATCGATATGCCATAAAGATCACAATACTGCAAAAGAGATTCAACGGCATGTATTTTGCAGCATTTTTCAAAAAAATCGATGCGATCTGTGATGGATAGAATTCAAATCGCGTTAATAATGCAAGATATGATGCTATGATCATCATTATGATATCTGAAATCCCAAGTATCATATTCCATTTCTTTCTTTGGATGATTATTTTTAATTTCTTCATATACTTTCCCCTAACATATGCTCTCACATATTTGTTTTAAATCTATTATACCATTCCTTTTCTTAATTTCCTATATCTACTCCTGCTCATTTCCTGCTTTTTGGTAATTTTTTCTTAAAATACAGCAAAAAGAGATGGAAAAATCTATATTGTTTTGATCTTTCCATCTCTTTCTATGTTAAAATTTTATCTTATTATACGTTGATCTCAGCTGTTAATCCGAGTACTTCTTTATTCTCTTCCAGAATTGGATTGATCACTTCATTCACAAATTCTTCTGTCTGCTGTGGTGCACGTCCTACGAAGTTCTCTGGTTTCATGATTGCCTGTAACTGCTCCATGTTCATACCAAATGCTGGGTCTGCTGCGATTCTCTCTAACAGATCGTTTGCTTTTCCTTCTTCTTTGACAACTTTTCCTGCTGCCATAGAATGTACACGGATCTTCTCATGAAGTTCCTGTCTGTCTCCACCAGCTTTTACTGCATCCATCATGATATTCTCTGTTGCCATGAATGGA
>OIWL01002710.1_pt1 | contig 13933 bp, 11 predicted proteins | sample 1587561 | NCBI WGS metagenome assembly OIWL01 (sample SAMEA3888903, study PRJEB22519) | human gut metagenome | biome: human gut; feature: human-associated habitat; material: faeces | place: Denmark | collected 2010 | reverse complement strand
CAAGGTATTCTCAAGACAGGATTTACTTAAGATTGTCAGAGGTGAAGTTGATAAGGCCGATGCAAGATCTATTGATGTTCATATCAGAAGATTACGTGAAAAGATTGAAGAAAATCCAAGTAGTCCAAAATATGTACATACAAAATGGGGAGTAGGATATTATTTCAATGCATAAGATAAAGTTTCAGGGAAAATTTTTCAAAAGTCTGAATTTTCGCATTATGCTTTTTCTTCTGCTTATGGGAACAGTTCCGGCGTTAATCATCGGCGGAGTATTTCTTATGTCCTATGAGCGGCAGGCCATGGCGCAGCTGAGCAATGATGTGAAAAATCAGTGTCAGATCCTGTCCACCCAGCTCAGGGACGGAGAGAATCTGCTGAAGACAGAAGATGAGGTGCTGCAGGGAGAACTGACCCAGCTGGCTTCTCTTTATGATGGAAGGATCATTATTATTGACCAGAATTTTCAGATCATCGAGGATACGTCGCAGCTGGAAGAAGGCCGGATCATGGTGGCAGAAGAAGTGGTGCGCTGCTTTAAGGGGGAGAATACCAGCCACTATGTGAGCGGTCGTTTTATTGAGATGACCGTTCCGATCATTGTGGAAAACAAGGATACTAAGACCGTGATTGGCGTGATCCTGGCAAGTGCTTCTACAGACGTGATCCATGTGCAGATGGAGGGACTGACAGCTTCTGTACAGATGTGGATCGTAGTAGTGATCATCTGTGCACTGGCACTCTCGATCATTCTTGCCAACTGGCTGGTACGTCCGCTGCAGCATATGAACCGGTCTATCGGAGGACTGGTAGAAGGATCACTGGATGGGGATCTGGATATCCATGATTGTACAGAGACGGAAAATATTTCTGATACATTCAATCTGATGCTTGCAAAGCTGAGGCTTGTGGAGGAATCCAGGCAGGAATTTGTATCCAACGTGTCCCATGAGCTGAAGACACCGCTGACTTCCATGAAGGTGCTGGCGGATTCTCTTCTCACGCAGGAAGAAGTGCCGAATGAATTATATCGGGAATTTATGCAGGATATTGCGGAGGAGATCGACAGAGAGAATTCCATTATTTCGGATCTGCTGACTCTGGTAAAGATGGATCGAAAGACCCAGGAACTGAACATAGCAGTTACAGATGTGAACGAATTTATGGAGACAATCCTGAAGCGTCTGCGTCCTATTGCAGAAAAAGCCAATGTGGAAGTAGTATTTGAGAGTAATCGAAGTGTCAGTGCAGAGATCGATGCGTCCAGACTATCGCTGGCATTTTCCAATCTGGTGGAGAATGCCATCAAATACAACAATGAAAATGGATGGGTTCGGGTGACTCTGGATGCCGACCACAAGTTCTTCTATGTGAAAGTGAGTGATTCTGGTATGGGAATCCCACAGGAGTCACTGGATTATATTTTTGAGCGTTTTTACCGGGTAGATAAGTCTCATTCCAGAGAGATCGGCGGTACAGGACTGGGACTGGCGATCACAAAGAGTGCAGTTGTTGCCCACAGGGGAGCTATCAAAGTGCAGAGCAAACTGGGAGAGGGAACAACCTTTACGGTGCGTATTCCACTTCGATATATTGTATAGGAAGGATCATTTATGAGAAAATGGTTATGGATTCTTCTGCTGGCAATTCCGCTGCTTATGGCGGGGTGCAGAAAACAGCAGCAGGTGGATGAGAGTGGGTATCGAATCTGGTATATCAACCAGGATGAGACCTGCCTGAAATATGAAAATAAAGAACTGCAGTCCAAGAATGAAGAGGGATTGCTCAGGGAAATGATGGAAGTCATGCGGGAGACACCGACAGACGATGAGCTGAAGCCGGTGATCCCGGAGGATGTTGAACTTCTGGATTTTGACTTTGAGCATAATCAGCTGTATCTGGATTTCTCGCCGGAATACAAGAAGATGCCGAAGGTCTATGAAGTGCTTTGCCGGGCGGCAATTGTACGTACCCTGGGACAGATCGATGGTGTGGAATACGTGGACTTTCAGGTCAACGGAGAGCCACTGACCGATCTTGAGGGAAAAGAGATCGGTCTTATGAATGAAGATCAGTTTATTGAAAATGCAGGTGAGGAGATCAATGCTTATAAGACAGCGGATCTGACCCTTTATTTTTCCAATAAAGCAGGGGATAAGCTGGTAGAACAGAGGGTTGCTATGGAGTATAACAGCAACATTTCGCTGGAAAAACTGATCGTGGAGCAGCTGATCGCAGGGCCGCCATTTGAGGGTGCTTATCCGACCATTCCATCAGAGACCAAGCTTTTAAATATTTCCATCAAGGACAATATCTGCTATGTGAATCTGGATGAGGGATTTCTTGGAACCGGTTACAATGTGATTGAGAGTATTCCGGTCTATTCCATCGTTAATTCTTTGATTGAAAATACAGATGCACAGAAAGTACAGATCAGTATTAACGGTGAGACCAACCGGATGTTCCGGGAGAGCATTAATTTTGATACGATCTTTGAAAAGAATGAGGGGCTGATCGAACAGTGAGACAACGACCAGTAGCGTGCGCGGCGTTTTTGCTGTTCCTGATCCTGCTTCTGATGCCTGCGGAGTTTTTTTACAGGACTCCGCGGCTGACAGAAAAGTGTAAGGCAGAAGTGCTCGGTTATGTGGAACGCCGTACATGGAAAAATGAAAAGATGCAGCTATTGCTGGAAGATTGTCAGATCCGTACAGGGGAAGACGAGTTTCAGGAGGATCGGCTGCTTGTCTATACGAAAGATCCCACGGAATATGAGGTGGGAAGTATTCTTTCCCTTTCGGGAACTATTTACCCAATAGAAGAACCAACCAACCCAGGACAATTTAACAGCAGACTATATTATGCGGGAAAAGGGATATCCTATACATTGTACGCAGATCAAGTGAATCATATGGGCGGAACGGTGCATCCTGTGAAAGAGCAACTGCTGCGGCTTCAGAAGCAGATCGGGCAGATCTATGAGACAGTGCTGGAGGAGCCGGAAGACGGCATTCTGAAAGCTATGGTGCTGGGAGATAAGACGGAACTGGACAGCGAGGTGCAGAAGCTTTACCAGCAAAATGGCATCTCTCATGTGCTGGCAATCTCAGGACTTCATATTTCACTGATTGGTATGGGACTTTATAAAATGCTGAAGAGGATTACAGGATATGGGATGATATCGGCAATCCCAACGATGGCTTTGCTCATGGCGTATGGTTGGATGACAGGTGGTTCTTTATCCTCGGTGCGTGCTGTCGGCATGTGCGCCATTGCGATCCTGGCAGATTTGGTGGGAAGGACCTATGATATGCTGACTGCCATGGGCGTGATGCTTCTGGTGATCGCCAGAACCAATCCTCTGGCAGTGAAGCAGAGTGCATTCTTGCTGTCCTTTGGTGCGGTGCTGGGAATTGCATGGTTTGGTCCGCTATGGACACTGGAAGAGAAAAAGAAGAAAAAACGAAAGTGGAGGGAAGGGCTTCAGACCAGTCTGTCCGTGCTATTGATGACATTCCCTGTATTGCTGCAGTTTTTCAGTGAGTATGCTTTGTATTCAACTTTTTTGAATCTGTTGGTGATTCCACTGATGAGCGTGTTGATGGCAGCAGGAATTCTCTGCGGTGTGGTGGGACTTCTGAATCTTCAGGCGGCAAGACTGCCGGGACTGGTCTGCCATGGAATCCTGTCGGTCTATCAACGGATGGGAAACCTGTGCCTGCGATTGCCGGGTTCGGTGTTGACTATTGGAATCCCTGATCCTTGGAAAGTGCTTATCTATTACCTGACTCTGGCACTGGCACTTTTTCTTCTATATAAAGAGAAACAGCGTAAGAAATACTGGAGAAAGCAAGAATCATTCAGGATCTCCAGACGGATCCTCTTCTGGTGCCGGGGAAGCGTACTTTTTACATTGCTGCTGCTGTGCGTGCATTATCAGAGTGGAATGGAGATCTGTATGCTTGATGTGGGGCAGGGGGACTGCCTGTTCTGGGAACTGCCGGATGGGACGACGTTTTTGTCAGATGGAGGCAGTACCAGTGTATCAGATGTAGGAAATTATCGGATCGTGTCATTTCTGAAAGCCAGAGGAGTGCACAAGATTGATTATCTTCTCATTTCTCATATGGATCAGGATCATATCAACGGTATTAAGGAAGTGCTGGAGGATGGAAGCATTCAGGTGGAGCAGGCACTGCTGCCGGGACTGCAGAGGAAAGATGATGCTTATTTGGAGATGGAAGCACTTCTGGAAAATGCAAATGTGGAGAAGCTCTGTCTGAACAGTGGAGATCTGGCGGCGCAGGGAGATTATTCCATGCGATGTCTGTGGCCGCCTGTGGAAGGACAGACGGATGACCGGAATAAAATGTCATTGGTCATGGAGGTGGAATACGGCGAATTTCGTATGCTGCTGACCGGAGACATTGATGAACAGGTGGAGCGTCAGCTGGCAGCAACGGGACAACTGGAAACGGTGGACATTTTAAAGGTGGCGCATCACGGATCCCGTTATTCCAGCAGCTCTGAATTTCTGGCGCAGGCCACCCCGGCGGTCAGCCTTATCTCTTGCAGTGCCACCAACCGATATGGTCACCCGGGGCAGGAGACCCTGGAACGTCTGCAAACTGAAAAAAGTGCAGTCAGAATAACAAAAAATTGTGGTGCGATCTGTTTATGGACCGACGGAAGTGTAATTAAATTGAAAACTATGAAATAATTTCAATTTAAGCCTTCCATTTGTGAAAAATTTTTAGTATAATGGGGGATGTTACACTGGTCTGAAAAAGATCAGGAGAAAAAAGAAGAATTGAGGAAAGACAAATGGAAAACAAAACAGACTTCAAACCGTATATTCCGGCAGACAAAGTGATGCCTGAATTTTCGGTGACGGCTGCAGTGCTGGGATGCCTTCTGGCAATTCTCTTTGGAGCAGCAAATGCGTATCTGGGACTGCGTGTAGGTATGACCGTATCTGCATCGATCCCGGCAGCTGTAATCTCCATGGGAGTGATCCGCATCATCCTGAAAAAGGATTCCATTCTGGAGAACAACATGGTACAGACCATCGGTTCTGCAGGTGAGTCCCTGGCAGCTGGAGCAATCTTTACTCTGCCGGCTATTTTCATGTGGGCAGTAGAGGGAAAATGTGATGCTCCTGGTATCCTTTCTATCGCACTGATCGCACTGTGCGGAGGAATCCTGGGTGTACTTTTCATGATCCCGCTTCGTCAGGCACTGATTGTAGACGAGCATGGAACCCTGCCGTATCCGGAGGGAATGGCATGTGCAGAGGTACTTCTGGCAGGAGAAGAGGGTGGCGAAAAATCTACCGTTGTGTTCAGCGGACTTGGAATTGCAGCTCTCTATAAATTCATCACAGACGGACTGAAACTGTTCCCGAGTGAGGTGGCATTTGATATCAAAACACCTATCTACACCGGAGGAGTTGGAATGGATGTACTTCCGGCACTGGCCAGTGTTGGATATATCTGTGGAATCAAGATTTCAAGCTACATGTTTGCAGGTGGCGTTCTTTCTTATCTGGTGCTTATTCCGGCTATTGTATACTTTGGCGGTGAAAGCCTCTCTGTAGTTATGGACAGTGCTGGAAATGCCATCGCGTTCAAGGCAATTTTCCCTGGGACCGATCCGATTGCCCAGATGGCTCCAAGTGATCTCTGGGGAACTTACATCAAATATATCGGTGCAGGTGCTGTTGCGGCAGGTGGTATTTTAAGCCTTGTAAAATCTCTTCCGGTTATGATCAAAACCTTCGTAAAAGCAATGAAGGGATTTGGTAAAAACGCAGAAAGCGGAAGCAGAACTGAGGTAAATATTTCCACAAAAACAGTATTGATCGGTGTGATCGCAGTAGCAGTTGTAATGTGGCTTCTTCCGGAGATCCCGATCAGCCTTTCCGGTGCATTGATCGTTGTAGTATTTGGTTTCTTCTTTGCATCTGTTTCTTCTCGTATGGTTGGTCTGGTAGGAAGCAGTAATAACCCGGTATCCGGTATGGCTATTGCAACCTTGATCGCAACAACCATTATTTTCAAAGCAATGGGTGTAACTGGTGTAGAAGGAATGGTTGCAGCAATCAGTGTGGGAACTGTTATCTGTATTATCGCAGCAATCGCAGGTGATGCATCTCAGGACCTGAAGACGGGATATATCGTAGGTGCAACTCCGAAAAAGCAGCAGATCGGTGAGATCCTTGGTGCAGTTGTAGCTGCATTTGCAATCGGTGGTGTTATGTACCTGCTTCATGCAGCATGGGGATTTGGTTCTGAAGCAATCCCGGCTCCGCAGGCTTCTCTGATGAAGATGGTTGTTGAGGGCGTTATGGGAGGAACTCTTCCGTGGACACTGGTACTGATCGGTGTGTTTGCAGCAGTGATCGTTGAGATCCTTGGAATCCCGGTTATGGCATTTGCAGTTGGTCTGTATCTGCCGATCTACCTGAGTACCCCGATCTTCATCGGTGGTGTGATCAGATGGTTCCTGGAGAATAAAAAGAAATTTGCAGATGATGCAAGCAGAAAAGATTTCATTGACCGTGGAGTTCTGTATACTTCTGGTATGATCGCAGGTGAGGGTCTGGTTGGAATCCTTCTGGCAGTATTTGCTGTTGTGGGACTGAACTTTGACTTCTCTGGTATCTATGGTGGAAGCTTTGAGACAGTAGGTGCAATTGTTGGAGTGATCGCATTTGCAGCATTACTGGGAAGTATGATGTATTTCTGTAAAGGAAAGAAAAAACAGAATGCCTAAAAAGAAAAAAGAGTCAGTAAATTATCTGGATCAGATTCCAAGGATCTCCGTCCCCAAATGGGAGGTCCTGGAGGATGGTCTGGTGGAAGTGACGGTGGAAAATAAAGGATTTTTCAATGTGATCGCACAGAAATGTTTTCACCGCCCGCGAACCAGCTACATTAAGCTGGATGAATATGGAAGCTGCGTATTTCAGCAGATCGACGGGGAGAAGAGCATCTATGAGATCGGACAGATCCTGGAACAGACCCATGAGGGGGCTTCCAATCAGCTATATGAGCGGCTGTCTGCATATTTTGAGACGCTTCGGAGACTGCATTATATTCAGTTTCACTGATTGTTCAGAGTCCATGTAAATGGGCTCTGAAATTTTCTGGGGAAATATTCTGGAAAACAAGGGATTGACCAGAAGCCGGAAAACGAGTACCATCAACATAGACAGGATTATATGACAGGAGGACTTACGATGAGTATGGTATCTATACAGAAACCCGAAAAAGTATTTCAGTATTTTGAAAAGATCTGTTCGATTCCACATGGTTCCAGAAATGTAGAGAAGATCAGCAATTATCTGGTATCATTTGCAAAAGAGCATGGTCTTAAATATCGTCAGGATGAAAAATATAATGTGATCATCTGGAAAGATGGTTCCACAGGGTATGAGCAATCTGAGCCGCTGATCATTCAGGGACATATGGATATGGTGGCAGTGAAGACCGCAGATTGCGAAAAGAATCTGGAGACCGACGGACTGGATCTGGAGATAGATGGAGATTATCTGCAGGCAAAGGGAACTTCTCTTGGCGGTGACGACGGAATCGCTGTTGCTTATGCGCTGGCGATCCTGGATGATGACAGTCTGGCACATCCGCCCATTGAAGCTGTATTTACCGTAGATGAGGAGATCGGCATGCTTGGTGCTGATTATATGGATGCTTCTGATCTGAAGGGACGTCTGTTCCTGAACATTGACTCTGAGGATGAAGGTGTGTTTACTGTAAGCTGTGCAGGTGGTGTGATGGCAGTCTGCACGATTCCGGGAAAGAAGGAAGATGCAGAGGGCAGTGTGATCCGCATTTCTCTCAAAGATTTCCGCGGCGGACATTCCGGTGTGGAGATCAATAAAGGAAGATATAATGCAAATATAGTCATGGGCAGACTGCTGATGACTGTACAGAAGAAGGCAGATGTGCGTCTGGTGACGATCAACGGCGGTGAGAAGGACAATGCCATTGCAAATTTCTGTGAGGCAAAGATTCTTGTGGTAAAAGAGCAGGAGCAGCAGGTATGTGACTGCCTGAAAGAGACCTTTGCAATCATCAGCAAAGAGTGTCATGTGACAGATCCGGATGCATTGATGGAGATGGAAGCAGCAGAGGCAGAGGCTCAGGTATTTGATGTAGAAAGTACCAATCGTGTGATCCTTGCACTGGTGCATATGCCGAATGGAATTCAGAGAATGAGCTCGGAGATTGAAGGGCTGGTGCAGACTTCTCTGAACCTTGGAGTTCTGCAGACGGTGGAAGATCATGTGGACTTTTCCTGGGCAGTAAGAAGTTCTTCCGGAGATGAGAAGCAGTATGTTCTGGATAAGATCATTTCCCTGGCAAAGCTGCTGGGCGGCAGTGTTACTACACAGGGCGCATATCCGGGATGGGATTATCTGGAGGATTCCAGACTTCGCAAGATCATGATCGAAGCATACAAGGAGCAGTATGGAGAGGAGCCGGTAGTAGAAGGAATCCATGCTGGTCTGGAGTGTGGACTGTTCGCTTCCAAACTGGAAGGACTGGATGCTGTGTCCATAGGGCCGCAGATGCATCATATCCATACTACAGAGGAGAGATTATCCATCTCTTCTACATTGCGTACATGGAACCTGATCGTGCGTACTCTGGAACTTCTGAAATAGGATACATGCTATGAAAATGTTGATGGAAGACATCAAGAACAAGCAGTTTAAAAATATTTATCTTCTGACCGGAGAGGAAGTCTACCTGCGCATGCAGTACCGAAAGAAACTGAAAGAAGCGCTGGTGGAGGATGGCGACACCATGAATGTAGCCATCTTCTCCGGGAAGGGCACAGATCCCAAGGAGATCATTGATCTGGCAGAGACGATGCCTTTCTTTGCAGAGCACAGAGTGATCCTTATTGATGATAGTGGATTTACCAAAAATGCCTGCCCGGAGCTGGTGGATTATGTGGCGCAGATTCCGGAGAGCACCTGCATCATTTTAAATGAGGCAGAGGTGGACAAGCGTGGAAAGCTTTATAAGGCCATCAAGAGTAAAGGCCGTGTGGTAGAGTTCGAGAGACAGGATGAGCGGACACTTATGCGCTGGGTACTGACCGTGCTCAAAAAAGAAGGAAGAAATATTACGGAAGATACCATGAAAGCATTTCTGGGACGAACCGGCGCAGATATGGAAAATATTTCCAAAGAGCTGGAAAAACTGATCTGTTATACCATGGGTCAGGATACCATCACCACGGAAGATGTATATGCGGTCTGCACGGAACAGACCGAGAACCGGATCTTCGAGATGATCCAGTCGATCACGGAAAAGAATCGCAGGAAGGCCATGGATCTCTATGCAGATCTGCTGGCCATGAAGGAGCCGCCTATGCGGATCCTGTTCCTGATCACCCGGCAGTTCCAGCAGCTTATGCTGCTGAAGCAGATGTCAGCGGAAGGACTGGACCGTTCAGAACTGGCAAAAAAAGCTTCGATTCCGCCCTTTGCCCTTGGCAAATATCAGGCGCAGTGCCGAAAATTTACTTTGGCGGATCTTCGCCAGGCAGTAGAAGACTGTGTGGATACCGAAGAACAGGTCAAGACCGGCCGCATGGGCGACCAGCTGGGGGTAGAACTGCTGATTATGAAGTATACAGAAAAGAACTCAGGGCACTGATCTTCAGTTAGCCTTTTGTAATCTGTGTGATATATAAATATACAAAAAAACGACTGGCATGACGGTACCAGTCGTTTTATATTTCATATATTTATGCTATTTTGATTCCAGCCTTATGCCATTTTGTTAACAGCAGTCTGCAGACGGGAGATCTTTCTGGAAGTAGTATTTTTGTGATATACTCCCTTGGTAGTAGCTTTATCCAGGGTAGAGATAGCAGCTTTCAGAGCAGCTTTTGCAGCTTCCTGATCTTTGGAATCGATTGCTGCGTATACTTTCTTAACCATGGTCTTTACTTCAGATTTGATTGCTTTGTTTCTTGCAGTTCTGGTCTCAGTTACCAGGATTCTTTTTTTTGCGGATTTGATATTAGCCAATTTCGTGCACCTCCAAAATTACTTTACATCCCAGACAAATATGCCGGGAATCTATGATATCGTTTCTCTTAAGTCGTGGTTCCTAAAAGCGAGACACGGTGGCTTTTCGTGGAAACACACAGATATTATAGTAATCGAAAGTATGACTTCTGTCAATACATATTTTCACTTTTTTAGGGGAAAATATACCGAAATATACCATGATATTTGGAAGGGAGCAGATGACATGGAGCGCATGAGAGTAAGGACAGATCTGGCGCTGGAGGCGAAGGAGAGTTTTTCGGGAAGCGATGTGGAGGTACATGGGGTTGTTGTGGAAGAAGAGTATGACAAGGAACAGAATCTTCGTCTGACCAGAGTGAGGATCGAGTCAGAGCGGGGAGCGCGGGAAATGGGAAAACCCATCGGTACCTATCTGACATTAGAAGCTCCCGGTATGGCTTCCCCTGATGAGGATTATCATCGGGAAATCTCGGAAAAGCTGGCAGAGTATCTGAAAGAATTGATGGGTGGACAGAAGAATCCGTCTGTTCTGGTGGTGGGACTTGGCAACCGGGATGTGACGCCGGATGCGCTGGGACCGAAGATGGTTTCCAACCTGTTGATCACAAGACATCTGATCCGGGAGTATGGTCGGGAAGCCATGGGCGTGGGAGACTGTTGTGAGATCAGCGGTCTGGCACCAGGAGTCATGGCACAGACAGGTATGGAAACGTCGGAGATCATCAAAGGCGTGGTGCAGGAGACATCTCCGGATCTGCTGATCGTGATCGATGCGCTGGCAGCCAGAAGCACTCGCAGGCTTTGCCGGACGATCCAGCTGACAGACACGGGGATCCATCCAGGTTCTGGTGTGGGTAATCATCGGGCAGCACTGACGAAAGAGACACTTGGTATACCGGTGATAGCCATTGGTGTACCGACGGTCGTAGAGGCAGCAGCGATTATTTATGATGCGCAGGGAAACTGTGAACAGATGCCGCCCCATCTGAATGGAATGTTTGTCACACCGAAAAATATCGATGAACTGATCAAACAGTTGAGTTTTACATTATCCGAGGCATTGAATATGGTGTTTGCACATGGAGAACGTTGAGGGTTACGATTCTTTATGTGAGCAGGCATATTCCACATATTTATGGGTATGTGCATGGCTTTGAACTGTCTCGCATATAATATCAACGGTGGAGATGCGAAGATGGATCGTTTCATGAAGGCTGTAAATCGACTGTTATGGGTTATATTTCTGGGAATGGGAATTTATTTACTGGCGGCAGGGAGCAGCCGTTTCTGGACCGGGAGTGTGCAGGAACTGCTGGTGAAAGGCTGTCAGGCACTGGAGCGTGCTGCCTGGCAAGGGGCGGCACGCAGTCTGTATCCGGGGCTCTTTATGGAATATGAGGAGACGGATACGCAGTCTTTGGAGGACTGGTACATAGAGTGGGCGTTGTGGATGCATCCGCTTACAAAATTGTCAAAAGCGGCAGGAAACAGTCAGGCACTGGAGAGTACAGCTACCTATGAGATGCTGGTCAGTGGCGGTGTGCATGATGAAAATGAGACCGATGCTTCCGGGGAGGCTTACGATCTGGAAACACTGGCTGAAAAGGAAAATGAGCAGGCAGCAAGCGAGGCAGATGTGTACGTACCCGAAGAAGTTCCGCAGGAGACGGAAGATATCGCACAGGCAGAACCGAAGCCAGATCTTATAGAAGGCGGAACGATTTATAATCTGGAAGAACTGTCAGATTTTGATTTCCTAATCAGTCATTTTTACACGGTGGAATCTAACACCAGTATTTCAGCGGCAGAGCTTAATGTAGAAAAGTTGCTGGATAAGGATATGACCATTGACTGTGATGTGGATGGACCACAGATTCTGATCTATCACACCCATTCCCAGGAAGGTTTTGTGGATTCCGTGCCGGGGGATAATTCCACCACCATTATGGGAGCCGGGGAGTATTTGTCGGAGCTCCTGCGGGAGAAGGGCTTTGAAGTGATGCATGTGACCAGTGTCTATGATCTGGTGGATGGGAAACTGGACAGAAATGAGGCATATAGCCGGGCAGAGAAGGAGATCAGCCAAATTTTGGAAGAATATCCGTCTATTCAGGCAGTGATCGACTTGCACAGGGACGGAGTCAATGAAAATACTCATCTGGTGACGGAGATCAATGGCAAGCCCATGGCTCGTTTTATGTTTTTTAATGGTCTGAGCCGCACGAAGAAAAATGGTCCTATTGATTATCTGTACAATCCTTATATTGAAGATAATCTGGCATTGACTCTTCAGTTGAAGCTGCTGTGCGATCAGTATTATCCAGGCCTCTCCAGAAATATTTATCTGAAGAGCCTCCGATATAATCTGCATCTGTCCGATAAGGCATTGTTGATCGAGGTGGGCGCGCAGACCAATACCCTTCAGGAGATCCTGAATACGATGGAACCATTGTCAGTGTTACTTGCGAAGGTTTTCGGAGTATGATATATTACAAGCAATGAGCAGTGCATGGATGCACGAAAACATGGGATTGTCGCGCCTGCACGTAAGAGACTATGTTTTCGTGCAGACATATGGGGCATGGGGCGAATGCCCCATAGCGAGATGGAGCGTCAGCGGAATCGAGCTTATGCACTGCGTAAGAGGCATATACGCAGTACACTGCGTTTTGAAGAGACACAACGGAGGATAAGGAATGGCAGAAATAGATCAGAGCAAGATCCGCAATTTTTGTATTGTGGCGCATATTGATCACGGAAAGTCGACACTGGCGGACCGTATTATTGAGATGACAGGACTGCTGACCAGCAGAGAGATGCAGGCGCAGGTTCTTGACAACATGGAACTGGAGCGGGAGCGTGGAATCACCATCAAAGCGCAGGCAGTTCGTACCGTATATAAAGCAGAAGACGGCGAGGAGTATATTTTCAACCTGATCGATACACCAGGTCACGTGGACTTTAACTATGAGGTATCCCGCAGTCTGGCAGCCTGTGACGGAGCAATCCTGGTAGTAGATGCGGCGCAGGGAATCGAAGCACAGACTTTAGCCAATGTATATCTGGCGCTGGATCATGATCTGGATGTGATGCCGGTCATCAACAAGATCGATCTTCCCAGTGCAGAGCCGGAGCGAGTAATCGAAGAAATTGAGGATGTGATCGGAATAGAGGCACATGACGCACCACGGATCTCTGCAAAGACCGGACAGAATGTGGATCAGGTACTGGAACAGATCGTAAAGAAGATCCCGGCACCAAAGGGTGATCCGAAGGCACCTCTGCAGGCATTGATCTTTGACTCTGTCTATGATTCCTACAAGGGAGTTATTATTTTCTGCAGAATCAAAGAAGGAACGGTCCGCAAAGGCATGCCGATCCATATGATGGCGACCGGGGCAGATGCGGATGTGGTAGAGGTTGGTTATTTTGGAGCAGGTCAGTTTATTCCCTGTGAGGAACTGAGCGCCGGCATGGTAGGTTATATTACCGGAAGTATTAAAAATGTAAAAGACACCCGTGTGGGTGATACGGTCACTGACCAGAACAATCCCTGTGCAGAGCCGCTGCCGGGATATAAAAAGGTACAGTCCATGGTATACTGCGGACTCTATCCGGCAGATGGAGCTAAATATCCGGATCTGAGAGATGCATTGGAGAAGTTGCAGCTTAACGATGCATCCCTGCAGTTTGAACCGGAGACTTCTATTGCACTGGGATTTGGTTTCCGCTGCGGATTCTTAGGACTGCTTCATCTGGAGATTATTCAGGAGCGTCTGGAGAGAGAGTACAATCTGGATCTGGTAACAACGGCACCGGGCGTTATTTACCGGGTGCACAAGACCAACGGTGATATGATCGAGC
>OIWL01002685.1_pt1 | contig 14061 bp, 9 predicted proteins | sample 1587561 | NCBI WGS metagenome assembly OIWL01 (sample SAMEA3888903, study PRJEB22519) | human gut metagenome | biome: human gut; feature: human-associated habitat; material: faeces | place: Denmark | collected 2010 | reverse complement strand
TGTATCTGTTGCAATGTCTACCGCACTCTGGAATCCGAATGTCATGTCCGTTCCCCAGAGATCGTTATCAATCGTCTTCGGAAGTGTTACCACATTAAGTCCTTCTTCTCTCAGCATATTGGCTGATTTGTGTGTTCCATTTCCCCCAAGGATTACCAGGCAGTCCAGATTCAGCTTGTGGTAAGTGTGTTTCATTGCCTCTACTTTGTCAATTCCGTCCTTATCCGGTACTCTCATTAACTTGAACGGTTGTCTGGATGTTCCCAGAATCGTTCCACCAAGTGTCAGAATCCCCGAAAAGTCTTTTGACGTAAGCATCTTAAAGTTCGAATAGATCAAACCTTTATATCCATCTTGAAATCCATAAATCTCTACATCATCTCGTTTCGAAAAAAGCCCCTTTACGACGCCTCTCATCGCTGCATTCAGTGCCTGACAGTCGCCGCCGCTTGTAAGCATTCCTATTCTTAACATATGTCTGCTCCTTTCTATGTTGCCTGTGTATAACTTTATCATTACTATGAACCATAATAGTTTATCCACATTCTGTATACAATACCAGTAAAATTATAACTTATTTTTATGGTGGAGACAATAAGGGACAAAGGATTTTTCATTTGCGGCAATCCTATTGACAAAAATTCCCCTGTCTCTTTTTCCAAAACGTGCTATAATACATGTGGAAAATTTGTTTAGAAAGCAGGTAGTATTGTGGATAAGTTAGATATAAAATTGTGGACACTTGCGTCCAAAGGCCAGATCGTTCCTGACCGTTCATTACTGAAGACACCGGAACAGATTGAAATGATCAAAAAAAGTGCAGAACTGAACACCGCAGTTCTCGACCATGTAGCAGCTCATATTCATGCAGGAATGAGCACTGCCGAAATTGACAAACTTGTATATGATTTCACAACAGAGCACGGAGGAATCCCGGCGCCTCTGAATTATGAGGGATTCCCGAAGAGCGTGTGCACCTCCATCAATGATCAGGTATGCCACGGAATTCCGTCCAAGGATGTTGTCTTAAAAGACGGTGATATCATTAACGTGGATGTCTCCACGATCCTTCACGGATATTTCTCTGATTCGTCCAGGATGTTCCTGATCGGCAATGTGGACCCGGAGAAGGAAAAACTTGTCCGCGTCACGAACGAAGCTGTGGAAAAGGGTCTCGAGCAGGTAAAACCGTGGGGATTCTTAGGAGATATGGGGCAGGCAGTCCATGACTATGCGAAGAAGAACGGATACACCATTGTCGAGGAAGTCGGCGGCCACGGTGTCGGTCTTGAGTTCCATGAAGACCCGTTTGTAAGCTATGTGACAAAACGGGGCGAGGAGATGCTTATGGCACCGGGGATGATCTTTACCATCGAGCCGATGATCAATATGGGCCGTCCGGATATCTTTGTGGATGACAGCAACGGCTGGACGATCTATACCGATGACAGGCTTCCGTCTGCCCAGAGGGAGATCATGGTACTCGTGACAGAGACCGGACATGAGGTCCTTGCGTGGTAGAAAAAAACGGGAGAAAAACCTGATGAAAAACAGGAAAATTCCTTGAATAGTATCTGAAAATTCGGTATAATATAGTCAAATAACAGTAAACGTGAGATTTGAATAAGGAGGATCGTGTATGGAGTTAAAGTATGACAAAATTCAGACGACCGGTACAGATACCCCGTTAAAAATCGTAAAGGGACATTTTGCAACGAATCATGCCCACACGAATTACTATTTTGACCTGACGACGGTAAAGAGCCGTCTGAGTGAGGCGGGAGGAATTGCCCAGGCACTCGTACATATGTATCTGTACGATATGATCGTCGATACAATCGTATGCATGGAAGGGACCGAAGTGATCGGAACACTTCTTGCGCAGGAGCTGACAAAAGGCGGTTTCATGTCGAAGAACGCCCACAAGACGATCTACGTTATCAAACCGGAGTTCAACAGCAACAGCCAGATTGTGTTTAAGGACAATTACCGCGCAATGATCAACGGAAAGAATGTGCTGATCCTCACCGCGACCGTGACAACAGGTCTGACGATCAACAAGGCGATCGAGGGTGTCCAGTACTATGGAGGAATTATTCAGGGGATCTCCGCAGTATTCAGTGCGCTTGAGAATGTCAATGGGATTCCGATCAAGTCGGTATTCGGATTAAAAGATGTTCCGGATTACCAGTACAGCGATTACAGGAACTGTCCGTTATGTAAGGAAGGAAAGAAACTGGATGCGCTGATCAATCCGTATGGATATTCAAAACTGTAAAAATAATTTGAAATAGAAGCAGCTCTGCAGGCCGGGGAAAATCCCGGTGTCTGCAGAGCTTTTTCTTTTAACAGGAAACTCTGCGGAATTCCCTGTTAAACAAAAAGGCATTTACGATCGGGTAATGTTGCATAACTCTGGTTCATACAAGCTATAAAAAGAAACTACTTGCAATTTTTGACAAAGTGCTTATAATAAAACATAGCAACATTGCTGAAGGGCAACTGGAAAGGAGACGCAAAGATATGACGAATCTTATTCTACTCGCAGTCGTGATTCGAATTATCGTCAGCATTATCGTCGTGAACGGGAATGCTTATTTGCGTTATACTGAATCTGGGATTGCCTGATAGAAACTTGAAAGAACAAGTTACGAAAGAAAGCAAAGCCTTACAGTGTAACGCTGTAAGGCTTTTTTATACCTGAATTTTGATACGGACATTTGTCCGTACCGAAAAAAGAAAAGACGGGAATGTCTGACAGAGTCGGACATTCTGAAAGAAATAAGATGAGGGGAAAAACAGCTATGAAAATGAACGGAGCGCGGATCCTGGTGGAAGAGCTGATCCATCAGGGCGTGAGAGTGGTCTTCGGATATCCGGGGGGCGCAGTGCTTGATATCTATAACGAACTCTATCTTGCGTCTGACCGTATCGGACATGTCTTAGCGGCCCATGAGCAGGGAGCTGCCCATGCCGCTGACGGATATGCGAGAGCAAGCGGAAAGACCGGCGTGGTCCTGGCGACAAGCGGTCCCGGTGCTACAAATCTGGTGACAGGGATCGCGAATGCCTACCTCGATTCCGTACCGATGGTCGCGATCACAGGAAACGTCGCGGTAAACAGTCTCGGAAAGGATTCTTTCCAGGAGGTGGATATCGTCGGGATCACACAGCCGGTAGTAAAACACAACTTCATGGTCCGGGACATTAAGGATCTTCAGAAGACGATTATTGAAGCCTTCGAGATCGCGAATTCCGGACGTAAGGGACCGGTTCTCATTGATATTCCGAAGAACGTCCAGTCTGCGGAATACGAGTATGTGGAGGACTTAAAAGTCCCAAGTGTTGTAAAGAAGCCGAGAAAGTCCGAGTGCGGAGACATTGGTGAAGTTGTTGAGATGATCAAAAAGGCGAAAAAGCCGTTTATCTACGCAGGCGGCGGTGTCGTGGCAGCAGGAGCCCAGAAAGAAGTCCTGGAGCTCTCAAAACGGGTCGACGCGGCGATCGGTCTTTCGATGATGGGAATCACCTCCGTTCCGGCCTCCTATCCGCTGAATCTTGGAATGTGCGGCATGCACGGAAAATATCCGTCCATCAAGGCCCAGTCCGAATGTGATCTGCTTCTGGCAGTTGGTGTTAGATTCTCCGACCGCGCGACAGGTGACTTAAACGAGTACACAAAGAAATGTATGACGGTCCATATCGATATCGACCGCGCGGAGATCGGAAAGAACGTCAGCCCTGACGTGAGCCTCTGGGGCGATGTGAAGGAGATCCTTACGAAGATTCTGGAAGCGCTCCCGGAAGAACGGCATCCGGAGTGGGTGAGTGAGCTTGAGGGCTATAAGAACGAGATGATCCTCCCGGCACCGAAACCTTACGGACCGGAAGCCATCATCGAGGAAGTTCACAGACATTGTACCGAGGACACAGTGGTCGCTACCGACGTCGGACAGCACCAGATGTGGACCATGCAGTTCTACCCGTTTGAAAAGCCGCATACGCTTCTCACTTCCGGCGGTCTCGGAACCATGGGATACGGTCTCGGTGCAGCCATCGGCGGATGCATCGCAGCGAGAGGCAGAAGAACCGTTCTCTTCACCGGAGACGGAAGCTTCGGAATGAACTTAAACGAGATGGCGACGGCGGTAAGCCAGGAGCTTCCGATCACCATCGTCCTCTTTGACAACGATGTTCTCGGAATGGTAAGACAGTGGCAGACAATTTTCTACGACTGTCACTATTCCCAGACGATCCTGGACAGAAAGACGGACTTCCCGGCTCTGGCGAAAGCCTTCGGTGCTGACGGATACGCGGTCTACACGATGGAGGATCTAAAGAAAGCCCTTGATGTAGCTGACAAATCCCAGGGACCGGTTCTGATCGACTGTCACATTGATATGGATGAGAAAGTCCTGCCGATGATTCCGCCGGGACGATCCATCAAAGACATGATTGTGGAAGGATAAGGTGACCATGGAAAACAAAGTTGAAAAGTTTGCGGTCGCCATGATCGTAAACAACCGCTTCGGCGTTTTAAACCGCATCGCCGGTCTTTACGCAAAGCGCTGCTATAATATCGATAATATCTCTGCAGGAACGCTTGATGATCCGAATTATACAAGGATCACCATCGTCTCCACAGGAGATGAATATATGAAGGATCAGGTGGTCCGTCAGCTGGAAAAACTGATCGATGTCCGCGCGGTAACCCTTTTGGAGCCGGAGAACACCGTTTTTGCCCAGCACATGTACATTAAAATGCACCTGACAGGGACCCACAGAGGTTCCAGTAAGCATCAGGTACTGGATCTGATCAACGAGTACGGCGGAAAAGTCGTAGACTTCGGTGAAGAGCATCTGACAGCCGAGATTACCGGAGACAGCAAAAAAGTTGAATCTTTTATTGAAAAAGTCAGAGATTTTGGTATATTAGAACTTAGCCGGTCGGGAGAGATCGCGATCGGTTTAGGAATAGACAACACATTATGTGTCGATCACAATGAAGAATAAGGAGAAGAAAACTATGGCAACCATGTATTATGAGAGAGATTGTAACTTATCACTTCTTGACGGAAAGAAAGTAGCTGTTATCGGCTACGGTTCTCAGGGTCATGCACATGCTCTGAACTTAAGAGATTCCGGCGTTGACGTAGTAGTAGGTCTTTACGAGGGCTCCAAATCTGCTGCAAAGGCAAAAGAGGATGGCTTCACAGTTATGCTCACAGCAGACGCTGTTAAGGCAGCAGACATCATCATGATCCTTGTAAACGATGAGAAGCAGGCAGCTCTCTACAAGAAAGACATCAAAGATAACCTGACAGCAGGCAAGACACTTGCATTCGCTCACGGCTTCAACATCCACTTCAAACAGATCGTTCCGCCGGCAGATGTAAACGTTATCATGATCGCTCCGAAGGGACCGGGACACACCGTTCGTTCCCAGTATGTTGGCGGCAAGGGCGTTCCGTGCCTCGTAGCTGTTGAGCAGGACCCGGCTAGAAACTCCATGGAGATCGCAAAAGCATACGCTGCAGGCATCGGCGGAGCAAGAGGCGGTATCCTCGAGACAACATTCAAGGAAGAGACAGAGACAGACCTCTTCGGTGAGCAGGCAGTTCTCTGCGGCGGCGTTTGCGCATTAATGGAAGCTGGTTTCAACACACTTGTAGAAGCTGGTTACAAGCCGGAGAACGCATACTTCGAGTGCATCCACGAGATGAAACTGATCGTAGACCTGATCTTCAACGCTGGTTTCGAGGGAATGAGATACTCCATCTCCGATACTGCTGAGTATGGTGACTATGTAAGCGGTAAGAGAATCATCGGCGACGAAGCTAAGAAGGCTATGAAGCAGGTATTAACAGAGATCCAGGATGGTACATTCGCTAAGAACTGGATCCTTGAGAACCAGGTTGGCAGAACAACCTTCAACGCAGCAAGAGCAGCACACGCTGAGACACTTGCAGCTAAGACAGGCCGCGAGTTAAGAGCAAAAATGGGCTGGAAGCAGACACAGGATCTTGACGAGGCTAAATAGTCGCGTAGGAAAATGAGCAGTGCAAAGGCGGCGGGGAAAGATTCACGTTGTGCTTGCACATAAGTGAATCTTTGCCGACGGCTTTATAGGGCGAATGCCCGCGCACGAACGGACGCAAGTCCGTGAGTGTGCCACTGCGGACTAGCGGAAAACGCAAGTCCGCGAGTGTGGCACTGCGGGGCAGCGAAACCCTAAAAAAATTCTTCAGGGCCAGGCATCACCGCCTGGCTCTGGATTTCATAAGGAGAAAAACAATGAATTCAGATAAAGTAAAAGCAGGCGTAGAACATGCGCCGCACCGTTCCCTGTTAAAGGCAGACGGATACAACGATGAGCAGATGCGCCGCCCGTTCGTCGGCGTCGTAAACTCTTTCAACGAGATCGCTCCGGGTCATATGCACTTACAGAACATCGCACGTGCCGTAAAGGACGGTGTTCTCGCTGCAGGCGGAACCCCGATGGAGTTCGATACGATCGGTGTCTGTGATGGTATCGCCATGGGACATGACGGAATGCATTTCTCTTTGAGCTCCCGTGAACTGATTGCTGATACCATCGAATGCATGGTAAAAGCACACTGCTTTGACGCTCTCGTATTTATCCCGAACTGCGATAAGATCGTTCCGGGTATGTTAATGGCAGCTATGCGTCTGAACCTTCCGTGTATCTTTGTATCCGGCGGCCCGATGCTCTCCATCAACCAGAGAGACTTAAATACTGTATTCGAGGCAGTTGGCGCGAGAAAAGCAAACCTGATCAACGATGAAGAGCTTGCTGAGATCGAAGGAAGCTCCTGCCCGGGCTGCGGTTCCTGCTCCGGTATGTTCACCGCAAACTCCATGAACTGCCTGACAGAGGTTCTTGGCCTCGGTCTTCCGGGCAATGGTACGATCCCGGCTGTATACGCAGAGCGTATCCGCCTTGCAAAGACAGCTGGTATGCAGGTTATGAAGCTGCTTGCCGATGATATCCGTCCGCGTGATATCGTAACACCGGCAGCATTCGAGAACGCGCTGACAACCGATATGGCTCTCGGCTGCTCCACAAACTCCGCACTTCATCTTCTTGCGATCGCTCACGAGGCTGATATCGCTCTTGACCTTCATATGATCAACGACATCAGTGAGCATACTCCGAACCTGTGCCATCTTGCACCGGCCGGACATCACCACATGCAGGATCTGATGGAAGCAGGCGGAATCTCCGCAGTATTAAAAGAGCTTCTCGATGCAGGAATGATCCAGGGACAGTGCAAGACTGTAACAGGAAAGACGGTTGCTGAGAACGTTGCACATGCAGTAAACCGCAATCCGGAAGTTATCCGTCCGATCGACAATCCGTACACAAAGACAGGCGGACTTGCCGTTCTTTTCGGAAACCTTGCTCCGAACGGCGCGATCGTAAAACGTTCCGCTGTAAAACCGGAGATGTTAGTCAACACAGGTACTGCAAAGTGCTTTGACTCCGAGGAAGAGGCGATCGCTGCGATCTACGCAGGAAAGATCGTTCCGGGCGACATCGTTGTCATCCGTTACGAGGGACCGGCAGGCGGTCCGGGAATGAGAGAGATGCTCTCCCCGACATCCGCGATCGTTGGCATGAAACTCGATACGACCGTTGCTCTCCTGACAGATGGCCGTTTCTCCGGCGCATCCTGTGGTGCAGCAATCGGACATATCTCTCCGGAGGCAGCTGCAGGCGGCCCGATCGCTTACATCAAGGACGGTGACAAGATCGCGATCGACATCCCAAACTACAGCTTAAAGCTTCTCGTTTCTGATGAAGAGATGGAAGAGAGAAAGAAGACCATGAAGATCCGTGAGCCGAAGAAGCTGACCGGATACTTAAAACGCTACGCAAAGAACGTATCCTCCGCAGATAAAGGTGCGATCGTAGAGTAGGCGAAGGATTCATAGGGCGGACGCCCGAAGCTTCCTGACCGCGAAAGCAGACAAGAAGATGTACATCGAAATTGAAGAAAATGAAAAAGGGCGGCGGGCTTGTTGAGAAGCTGCGCCGTCCTTTGCATCAAGAGAGGAAACCATATGAATGAGATCGTATCAAACCTGCTCGTATACGGCAGCCTGCCGGAAGACTCGATCCTCTGGCAGCTTGCGGATATCTGCGAAAAATTAAAAAATCAGACAGAGTCCAAAGACGCACTGCGCGGACGCGTATTCCATCAGGTAAAAAATCTTCTGACGGTTGCGACAGACTATGCATTTGATAAAAATTTATGGCATAATTACCTGACTTTCCTGCTGATCACGAACGAGAATCCGTTCAGCCTCGTCTGTGAAAAGATGGGGGCTCAGGACGGAACGGTCAACAACTTTGTGACTCATGACTTTGAGATGTTTAAAAAGCTGTTCGACTATGATTTCTCCTGGATGGAAAAAGAACTTTCCATCGACTGCTTCACCCAGCTGACTCACTATAAGGCGATCCGCAAAAAAGAGCTGATGTACAATAAAAATGTCAGCGAAAAGGTGAGAAATTTAAGTGAACAGCTTGAGACGGCTGAGTCCGGAGCTGATTTCTTCAAATATGTGACGGAATTCTACAAGGACTTCGGTGTCGGCATGTTCGGTCTCAACAAGGCGTTCCGCATTGCTGAGAATGGAGACGGCTCCGTCCGCTTCCTCCCGATCAACAACATGGATGCCGTGATGCTGGACGACCTCATCGGATATGAGCTTCAGAAGAAGAAACTTGTGGAGAATACCCAGGCGTTCTGCGACGGAAAAGCGGCGAACAACGTCCTGTTGTTCGGCGACAGCGGTACCGGTAAATCCACGAGCATCAAGGCGATCGTCAACCAGTTCTATCCGCAGGGCCTGCGCATGATCGAGATCTACAAGCACCAGTTTAAGGATCTCTCGACGATCATCGCCCAGATCAAGAACCGCAATTACAAGTTCATCATCTACATGGATGATCTTTCTTTCGAAGAATTTGAGATCGAGTACAAGTTCTTAAAGGCCGTTATCGAAGGCGGCGTTGAGACGAAGCCGGACAATGTCCTGATCTATGCGACATCAAACCGCCGTCATCTGATCAAGGAGACATGGAAGGACAGAGAGGATATGGAGCACAGCGAAGATCTGCACCGTTCCGACACTATGGAAGAAAAACTCTCCCTGGTCAACCGTTTTGGACTTTCCATCTACTATGCGAAGCCGAACAAGGAAGGCTTCAACGAGATGGCGATCGCACTTGCGAGACGTGCAGGCATCACTCCGGATATCATGACGGACGAGGAGATCTGCTACGAGGCGAACCGTTTCGAGATGCGCGGCGGCGGACTTTCCGGCCGTACTGCCCAGCAGTTTGCGAATTACCTGCTCACGATCAAATAAGAATACTCACAGAGTACGAAGCCCTGGTATGGAGACATGCCGGGGCCTTTTTTGTTTAACAGGAAATTCCGAAGGAACTTCCTGTTAAACAAAAAGGCGCTACGTGCCTAAGATGCACACTCGCGCGAAGATGAAGATTGTCGCAAGCGACCGCGCGAGGCGCCCGAATGTGCCGAGGCACATTCTATTTAACCAAACTTTTACAAAACCCTTAAGAAAATGCGGCAATATTTGGAATTTGTGTGAAGTTTTCCCTGCGCGGTTGACAGAAAAGTGCCTTTGTCATTATAATGGGTATGATGTCGGTTTTATGCAAAAAATCACGAAACCGGCAGTGGGAGAGAAGAAAAACATGACAAAGAGACAAAAAAGATTTCTGGCGCTGATGCTGGGGGCGGTCCTTTTGGGAGATTGTGCGGCTCACACCGGAACGATGATATCCGGGCTGTCTTCCGTATACGCGGCGACAGGCTCGGCGACAGTAAATGCCACGACCCTGAATGTGCGGAGTACACCGGGGACGACGGGATCTATCGTAAAAAAACTTGCCTACGGAGCTGCTGTGACCGTGGTTTCCGAGACAACGGGATCCGACGGGAAGATCTGGTATAAGATCCAGTTTTCTTCCGGATCCGGGACGCAGGAAGGCTACGTCCGGTCAGATTATATTAAATTCCCGGTGTCCTACAGCTATGACTCCACGTTTGAGAATTATCTGAACAGTCAGGGATTCCCGGAAAGCTATAAGGTGTCTCTGCGGACACTTCACACGGAGCATCCGACCTGGGTCTTTCAGGCTCAGAAGACGGGGCTGAACTGGAGCGACGTGATGGCGGCGGAGGGAGCTGTCGGAACGAATCTGGTATCAAAATCCAGCATTTCTTCCTGGAAATCCACAGAGTACGGTGCCTATGACTGGAATACCGGAATCTGGACAGGCTTTGACGGATCGTCCTGGGTGGCGGCATCAAAAGATATTGTCGCCTACTATATGGATCCGAGAAACTTTTTGAATGATACTTACGTGTTCCAGTTCCTGCATCATGCTTACGACAGCAATGCGCAGACGAGAGAGGGACTTACAAGCCTGATCACCGGAACATTCCTGGAAAAAACACCGGAGTCGACAACCGCGGCGACCCAGAGCGTGCAGGAGACCACCGGTTCCGGAAACTCTCCGGTCGTCAATAACAGCGGAAGCACAGGGACTTCCGGCTCGCTCCAGCAGGGAGAGAGCTATGGACCGGGAATGAGCACGGGCACATCCGGAGGAACTTCTTCGGGAAGCAGCTCCGGCAGTACCGGCAGTCAGGGCGTGAGTCTTGAGGGCCCTGGTTCCACAGTGAGCTCCACGATCAGCCAGAGAAAAGTGATTACGACGGCACTCCCGGAGGTCGAGTACGGCCCGGGAATGGATGCATCCTCGATCACCGATGACAATACCGGTGCGTCAAACACATCTCCGGTACCGACCGGGCAGACTTATGTGGATATCATCATGAAGGCGGCTGCGCAGACCGGTGTCAATCCTTACGTTCTCGGAGCGATGATCCTTCAGGAGCAGGGAACCGGAAAGTCGGGAAGTATTTCAGGAAAGACCGCAGGCTATGAAGGATATTATAACTTCTTTAATGTCGGCGCTTTTGCGTCGGGATCCATGTCTGCAATTACAAGAGGACTCTGGTATGCATCCCAGTCGGGAAGTTACGGCAGACCATGGAATTCCATTGAGAAGTCCATCATTGGCGGAGCGACCTACTACAGCGAGAATTTCCTGAAAAACGGACAGGATACCTTCTATTTAAAAAAGTTTAATGTGCAGGGCAGCAATCTGTACAAGCACCAGTATATGACCAACGTGGAGGGCGCGGCCGGAGAGGGCGCGAAGCTCGCAAGAGCATATACGGATGCGATGAAGAAACAGGCACTTGTCTTTAAGATCCCGGTGTTCAATAACATGCCGGAAACAGCGTGCGCGAAACCGACCGTGAACGGAAGCCCGAACAATAAGCTGTCCGGAATCACGATCGACGGATATTCCCTGACACCGACTTTCAGCAAGGATACGGAGAAATATGACCTTGTTGTTGATTCTTCCGTTTCCTCCGTCAATATCCGCGCGACGGCGATCGACTCCAAGGCAACTGTCAGCGGAGCCGGTACGATCAGTCTCGGCAGCGGAACGACAATCGTTAAGATCGTAGTGAAGGCAGAAAACGGTGATACGAGAACATACCAGGTTTCCATTGCAAAAGGAAACGGAAACGGCAGTACAACTGTTGTCTCCCCGTCAACGGGCAGCTCGGCGGGAAGTCAGTCCGGATCAACGGTGGGACCTGGCGGTTCGACAGGTACATCGAGCTCCGGAAGCACTCCCGGCAGTAGTTCCGGAACTTCCGGTCCGGGAAGCAGCACTTCCGGGACACAGAGTTCCTATCCGGAAGGCGCTTCCGGCTCCGGAAAGCTCGTGACGACATCTTCGGGCACGACCGGTACCTCCGGAAGTACGAATCCGGGAAGTACAGGTTCGTACCCGGAAGGCGCCTCCGGCAGCGGAAAACTTGTGACAGCGTCAAGATAGAACAAAACGTATTACAGGTCTGTTTCTGGAAAGACTATGCCTGGATCAAGATGATATAGGAGCTTATTCTGACAGGGACCGTGATTTACCCATTGCCTTTGCGGACAGGAGATCAGGTATTTGTCTGAATGAGCTGGAATAGGAGAAGAATATGAAACAATGTATGAAAAAACTGGCGGCAGGACTGCTGGCGTTCGCGCTGATGGTCATGCTGCTGCCGGCAGGATCCATGGTCTCTTTTGCGGGCTCCGGGAAACTCTCATTTTCCGACCCGACCGTTTCGGTGGGAGATCAGGTATCTGTCACGATGAAGATCACTTCGGACGGAGCTCTCGGTTCCTCGGACGTGATGCTCCAGTATGATGCGGATGCCCTTGAATTTGTCAGCGGAACAAATGCAAACGGCGGCGCCGGTTCGGTCCGCGTGACCGGTTCTGCGGAAGCCGCAGACCAGAAGGTATTCAGTTTTACACTGAAATTTAATGCCTTAAAGGCGGGAACTTCCTCCATCACGGTGACATCCCAGGAGGTTTATGATGCAGATTCCAAGGCTGTAACACTTGACCATGTCGGAAGTGCTTCCGTGAAGATCAATGCGGCGGCGTCTTCCTCCAAAGATGCGTCCCTGTCATCCCTTGAAATCTCACCTGGTACGCTGAAACCGGCGTTCTCCGCTGATGTTACGGAGTACACGGCTGCGGTTTCCAGCGATGTGACTTCCATAACGGTCAGTGCACCTGCAAAAGATGGAGCTGCAAAGGTTGCTATCAGCGGAAATGATGATCTCCAGGACGGGGAGAACACGATCACCTGTACCGTTACGGCGGAAGACGGGGAGACAACAAAGACGTACACGATCGTTGTGACAAAGTCTGACGAGGCGGCATCTTCCGATGAGGAGACAACTGCGGATTCCACTGAGACAAGCGGCGGTGTTGTCGGCGAGGAAGGCAACTGGACGGTTGCGGATACCTTTGATGATTCGGAACTCCCGTCCGGCTTTACTGCGACGGAGATCGAGTATGAGGGAAGAACCGTAAAGGCAGCGACAGATGATTCTGGAATGACCCTGCTTTACATGACCGATGATACCGGCAAGGGAGATTTCTTTGTATACAACAGTGAGACCGGAACATTATCCGCATATGTGGTCGTCAAAATGGCGGAGAAGACGGTTGTCGTTCTTCCTCCTGAGTGCATCCCTGAGGGAACAGCTCTTCCGGACGGATTTGCCGAGTGCACCATCGATATCGGAGATCATACGGTTCACGGCTGGATCTGGAAGGACAGCGGAGATTCTGCTCCGGAATACTGTGTAGTCTACGGCCGGAACGAAAATGGCGATGAAGGCTTCTACCGCTATGATCAGAAAGAGATGACGCTCCAGCGTTATTTCCAGGATCCGGATGCGGCAGATGCGCGCAGCAAGTACTTAAAGGTTGCGGAGGATTACAACAGTCTGTTAAAGGACTATGAGATTCGCGGATTCTTTGTGATCGGACTCTTTGCACTCTGCATTATCTTAGTGATCATTGTGGTCGTTCTTCTGCTCAGAAAGCCGAAGGCACCGAAGAACCCGGGCCGCGACAGATACGATGACGAATATGATGACTACGAAGACGGACGGAAAAACAGAAAGTCCGGGAAGCAGACAACGAAAAAGTCCGGAATGACAGCGAAAGCACCGGAGAGAAGACCGGCCGCAAGACCGGCTGCCCGCACAGAAACACTTCCGTGTGAGGAAGAGGAAGAAGCGCCGCGCAGAAGACAGCCGGCTGCACAGACACGCCGTCCGGCGGTACAAACCCGTGAAACGGTGAGAACGGAAAGACCTTCCGCAGAAACCGGAACAGCAGCACCGGAGAGACCGGCAAGACCTGTCAGAAAGAATGTCACAGATGTGGAAAAAGATCTGTCGAGAAATCTTGCGAAGGAAGCGGAAGCCGCGAAAGCAGCTCCTGATAAGAAGACAGAGAATGATGATGGCTTCGAGTTCATCGATCTGGATCTGTAAGGAAATGTAAAAAACAACGAGCCAAAGTCCGCGCTTGCGCGAGACCTTGGCGACTGTCGCGATAACA
>OIWL01002674.1_pt1 | contig 14123 bp, 10 predicted proteins | sample 1587561 | NCBI WGS metagenome assembly OIWL01 (sample SAMEA3888903, study PRJEB22519) | human gut metagenome | biome: human gut; feature: human-associated habitat; material: faeces | place: Denmark | collected 2010 | reverse complement strand
AGGAGAAAACTAATGAAATATGATGTAGCGATTATAGGAGCTGGGCCGGGTGGTATTTTCTCGGCATATGAGCTCCTGAAGAAAAATGAAAAACTGAAAATTGTAGTATTTGAAGCGGGATATCCGCTGGAAAAGAGAAAATGTCCTATTGATGGAGAAAAGGTAAAAAGCTGTATCAAATGTCCGGTCTGTGCAATCATGAGTGGATTTGGCGGAGCAGGAGCCTTTTCTGATGGAAAATATAACATTACCAATGATTTTGGTGGAACATTATATGAGCATATCGGACGTGCAAAAGCTATCGAATTAATGAAGTATGTGGATGAAATCAATGTTGCTCACGGTGGAGAGGGGACAAAGATGTATTCCACTGCCGGTACCCAGTTCAAAAAACTTTGTCTGCAGAATAAACTTCTTCTTCTGGATGCATCGGTTCGCCATCTGGGAACAGATATTAATTATGTGGTTCTGGAAAATATTTATAATGAATTAAAAGATAAAGTGGACTTTTTCTTCCGCACCCCGGTAGATAAAGTAGAACTGTTGGAGGATGGATACAGAATCTGTGCAGAAGGACAGAACACAGAGTGTAAAAAATGTATTATCTCTGTTGGTAGAAGTGGAAGCAAATGGATGGAAAACGTCTGCAGATCTCTGGATATTGAGACAAAATCTAATCGTGTCGATCTTGGTGTCCGTGTAGAACTTCCGGCAGTAATCTTTTCACATCTGACGGATGAACTCTATGAGAGCAAGATTGTATATCGTACTGAAAAATTTGAAGATAATGTGCGTACTTTCTGTATGAATCCATATGGAATGGTCGTAAATGAAAATAATAATGGAATCGTTACGGTAAATGGTCATAGTTATGAGGGAAAAGAAAAACGGACAGAGAATACCAACTTTGCTTTGCTGGTATCAAAACATTTTTCAGAGCCGTTCAAGGACAGTAATGGTTATGGAGAAAGTATTGCAAGATTGTCCAATATGCTGGGCGGTGGTGTGATCGTACAGCGATTTGGAGACCTGGTGAGAGGAAGAAGAACCAATGCCCGCAGATTGGAAGAGAGTACTGTGATTCCAACATTGGCAGCTACACCTGGTGATCTTAGTCTTGTACTTCCTAAACGAATTTTGGATGGAATCATCGAGATGATTTACGCACTTGATAAAATTGCACCCGGAACGGCTAATGATGATACATTGCTGTATGGCGTGGAAGTAAAGTTCTACAATATGGAAGTTGATATTGATGAACATCTGGAGAGCAGACATCGTGGACTTTATATCATTGGTGATGGAAGCGGGGTCACCCATTCTCTTTCTCATGCATCAGCCAGTGGAGTTTATGTGGCAAGAAGAATCGCAGAAGAATTAAACGAAATCTGTACGAATTAAACATTGAAAAATCCCTTTCTTGTGATATACTGGGAAAGTTGTGTTTGACAACCGAGGATATCCAACAAGAAAGGATTTTTAACTGATGAGTTCTTTGAAACCAATGTTACTAACATGTATGAAAACGTATAGCCGGGAACAGTTTGTCAAAGATGTGACAGCTGGAATCATTGTGGCGATCATTGCCCTTCCGTTGTCCATTGCACTGGCACTGGCATCAGGCGTCGGTCCGGAGGCAGGTATTTTTACCGCGATTGTGGCAGGATTTGTGATCTCTGCTCTAGGTGGCAGCAGCGTACAGATTGCGGGACCGACAGCTGCATTTGCGACGATTGTAGCTGGCATTGTGGCGAAAAATGGTCTGGATGGACTGGTGATTGCGACGATCCTGGCAGGAATCTTTCTGATTCTGATGGGACTGTGCCATTTTGGTACACTGATCCGTTTTATTCCGTACACCATCACCACCGGATTTACAGCTGGAATTGCTGTGACCATCGTGATCGGTCAGCTCAAAGATTTCTTTGGCGTGACTTATCCGGACGGAGTAAAACCCATTGAGACCATGGAAAAGCTTCACGCTTTTGTTGAAAATTGCGGCACTGTTAATCTGTCTGCAGTGATTGTTGGTGTGGTAAGTCTTGCAATCCTGATCATTTCTCCTTATATTTTCAAAAAGATTCCGGGTTCTCTGCTGGCTGTGGTCGCAGGAATCCTGATGGTAAAATTCCTTCCGTTGAAGGCTTCTACCATTGGAGATCTGTATTCTATCAGCAATGCACTGCCAGGCTTCCATCTTCCGGCATTGAGCCTTGCAGCCGTGAAGGATGCGATCCCCAACGCATTTACCATTGCGGTGCTGGCAGCTATTGAGTCTCTGCTGTCTTGTGTGGTTGCAGACGGTATGATCAACGGGAAACACCGTTCAGACATGGAACTGGTAGCTCAGGGAGCAGGAAATATTGCCTCTGCCCTGTTTGGCGGAATCCCGGCCACAGGAGCCATCGCACGTACAGCAGCCAACATTAAAAATGGTGGACGTACTCCCATAGCTGGAATGGTGCATTCTATCACATTGGTACTGGTACTGGTAGTTCTGATGCCATATGCAGGAATGATCCCCATGCCGACCATCGCTGCAATTCTGTTCGTGGTTGCTTACAATATGTGTCAGTGGAGACCGTTCGCTCATCTGATTCAGACCGCACCGAAGAGTGATATTCTTGTGCTGCTTGTGACCTTCTTCCTGACCGTTGTATTTGATCTGGTAGTTGCTATTGAGATCGGTATGCTGCTGACCTGTCTGCTGTTCATGAAGCGTATGAGTGATGAGACACATGTGGACAGTTGGACTTATGTGGATGATGATTCTGATGCAGTCAACGATCATATGCAGAAACTTGCGAAAGAGATTCGTGTCTATGAGATTACCGGACCGTTGTTCTTTGGGGCTGCCAATGCGATTGAACACATTGTAGTGAAAGATTTTACCAAATGTCTGGTGCTTCGTATGAGAAGTGTTCCTGCACTTGACAGTACCGCTATGAATGCCCTTCAGAATCTTGTGAAATACTGTGAAGCGAAAGGCATCACACCCATCTTTTCTCATGTGAATGAGCAGCCGATGCATGTGATGGAGAAGGCCGGATTTGTGGAGCTGGTTGGAAAAGACAATTTCTGTGCCAATATCTCAGATGCTCTGAAGCGTGCGGAAGAACTGATCAAATAAAAGAAAATGTAAATATTTTTGAAAATATAATATAGAACTTAAAAATATTTACATAGAAAGCTGAAAATAAAAAAACATTCAGAAATATCTGAAAAACTTGCATTTCCTAAAGTCTGGATATATAATCATTGCAACAAATGAGTGAAATGCAAGCGTAACAAAGATGTTACTTGGCCTGGGGGCCGGGCAGCATCTTTTTTTGTTATAACGGATAAGAAAAGAGACATTGCGCTTGCGCACCGGAGATGGAGGAATATATGATGCAGACTTTAGGTTACTATGATGGAAAGTATGACGAAATCGACAAAATGGTGGTTCCTTTTGATGACCGTTCTCATTACTATGGTGACGGTGTATATGATGCCACCTGTGCAGGCAACCATGTGATCTTCAATCTGGATGAGCATGTGGATCGTTTTTTTAACAGTGCAGCACTGCTGAAGATCGAGATTCCGCATACGAAACAGGAAGTAAAAGATATCCTGAACGAGATGGTGAAAAAAGTTGACGGAGATGAGCTGTTCGTATACTGGCAGGTAACCAGGGCCGTTGCACCGAGAAATCATGTATTTCCGGAAGGACAGAAAGGACGTCTGTGGATCATGATCCGTCCGTCCAAGATCGGTGATCCGTCCAAGACTCTGAAACTGATGACCGTAGAGGATACCCGTTTCCTGCACTGCAACATCAAGACTTTGAACCTGATCCCGAACGTTATGGCTTCCGAGCTTGGTAAACAGCATGGATGCAACGAGATCGTATTCCACAGAGGTGATATTGTAACTGAGTGTGCACACAGTAATGTACATATGATCAAAGATGGTGTATTTATCACACATCCGACAGATCATTATATCCTGCCGGGTATTTCCCGCGTCCATCTGATCAAGATGTGTAAAGTAGCAGGCATCCCGGTTGATGAAAGACCGTTCACTGTAGCAGAGATGATGGATGCAGATGAGGTTATCGTAAGCTCTTCCAGCAACTTCTGCCTGAGTGCTCATGAGATCGATGAGAAACCGGTAGGAGGAAAAGCTCCGGAAATCCTTGCAACATTAAGAAAACTTCTGATGGATGAGTATCTGACAGCCATCGGCAGAAAGTAGGTGGAACCTATGTGGTCTGTATTCCGTTCTCTTTTCGGAAAGAAACTGGAAGATGGAAGAAAGATCCTGCCGGCTGGAGACTGTGCTCTGGTGGTAGAATTTGGAAATGAGATCAATGAGGCACTGAACCGAAAGGTTCAGTGTCTGAATGAAAAAGTGGCAGCAGCCCATGTGAAAGGAATCGTGGAGACGGTTCCTACCTTTCGTTCGCTGATGGTGACCTATGATCCGTCAGAGATCAGCTTTGAACAGCTGAAAAAAGAACTGTCCGGTATTTCCGTAGAAGAGTCTGCAGGACAGGAGACACCTCATCATGTGGTGGAGATTCCGGTATGCTACGGCGGCAGTTACGGAGAAGATTTAAAAGATGTGGCAGCTCACGCAGGTCTTACCGAGGAAGAAGTGATACGCCTTCATTCTTCTGTAGACTACAATATCTATATGTTGGGATTCCTTCCTGGATTTCCGTATCTGGGAGGACTGGATCCGAAGTTATTTACCCCGCGTCTTGATAATCCGAGGACCAGGATCCCGGAAGGAAGCGTGGGAATCGGCGGAGAACAGACCGGTATCTACCCGCTGGAATCTCCTGGCGGCTGGCGGTTGATCGGAAGAACACCGCTGAAACTTTATGATCCTGACAGAGAACAGCCATTTCTCTATCAGGCAGGAGACTATATCCGCTTTGTACCGATCACAGCGGAAGAATACGAGGCATACCTATGAGTCTGGAAATAGTAAATGGCGGCGCCCTGACAACCGTTCAGGATCTGGGGCGCTTCGGATATATGAATAAAGGATTTCAGGTGTCAGGAGCTGTGGATGACCAGGCTATGCGTCTGGCAAATATTCTGGTGGGAAATGACCAGAAGGAAGCGGTTCTGGAAGCAACGATCATGGGACCTTCGATCCGGTTTACTGCTCCGGCAGTGATCGCCATGGCGGGTGCCAACATGACACCGAAACTGAATGGTACAGCGATGCCATTGTATGAAGCAGTGGAGGTTCATGCAGGAGATACGCTTGTGTGTGGATTTGCCATGACCGGCTGCAGAGGATATCTGGCAGTGGCTGGCGGATTTGCTGTGGAACCGGTGCTGGGAAGCCGTTCCACTAATCTGAAATGTGGACTTGGCGGATATGAGGGACGTGCACTGAAGACCGGTGATGTGTTGGACCTTCGGACAGAAAAGGCGACTCTTCCGCATATGGAAAAACGAAAAGTAAATGCGGCAGAAGGAAGTTTTCAGACGCCTGTATCAGCGGATAAACTTCCGGTGCTGCGGGTGGTTCCAGGACCGCAAAGTGAGTATTTCACAGAAAAAGGTCAGAAGACCTTTGCAGAACAGGCATATACGGTTACGCAGGATTCTAATCGGATGGCATGCAAGCTTACCGGAGAAGCAATTGAATTTGTGACCAGCGGAGATATTATTTCGGATGGAATCACAACAGGTTCTGTTCAGATCTCATCCAGCGGGATGCCCATCGTGATGCTGGCAGATCATCAGACAACTGGCGGATACGCTAAGATCGGAACCGTGATCTCCACGGATATTCCGGCTATCGGACAGCGGAAACCGGGAGAAAAAGTGAGATTTTCCTATATATCAGTAGAAGAAGCTCAGAAGCTTAATCTGGAGCGGAAAAAATATCTGGATACATTGGACAAGAAGATCAACGGCTAAGGGAAACAGAGAACAAGGAGGAACACAGGGATGGATTACAGCAGTATGTCACCGGCAGAGGTGAGAGCACTTATCAGAGAAGGAAAGATCACAGGACCCACAGCAGGAATGTGCGCAGGTTATGCTCAGGCAAACCTGGTGATCCTGCCCAAAGATCTGGCATATGATTTCTTATTGTTTACACAGAGAAATCCGAAATCCTGTCCGCTGCTGGAAGTCAGTGATGTGGGTGGAAAAGGTCTGTCCTATCTTGGCAAGAATGTGGACATCTACAAAGACATTCCAAAATACCGGATCTATGAAAATGGAGAACTGACAGGAGAGTATACAGATGTTTCCTGGTTCTACAGAGAAGATCTGGTCAGCTTTCTGATCGGATGCAGTTTTTCCTTTGAGTCAGAACTGCTGGAAGCTGGTATTCCGGTACGCCACATTGAAGAAGGCTGTAACGTTCCTATGTATCTGACCAATATTCCCTGTGAGTCTGCAGGCGCATTTTCCGGAAATATGGTCGTAAGTATGCGTCCGATTCCTCATCATCTGATTCCGGCTGCAGTGACTGTGACAGCAGCGATGCCGAGAGTCCATGGAGCACCGGTACAGATCGGTTATCCGGAAGCAATCGGTATCAAAGATATCAATAAACCGGATTTTGGTGATATGGTGACCATCCGCGAAGGCGAAGTGCCGGTATTCTGGCCTTGTGGTGTGACTCCGCAGGCAGCAGTGATGAACAGCCGTCCGTCATTTGCCATCACCCATGCACCGGGACATATGTTTATCACAGATGTGAAAAATGTGTCATTGAAACTGTAAGGATATGAGGAGAGAAAGTTATGAAAAGCGTTGATTTGAACTGTGATCTTGGCGAGAGCTTTGGAAGATATACACTTGGACTGGACGATCAGGTGATTCCGCTGATCTCTTCAGCAAATATTGCCTGCGGATATCATGCATCCGATCCTGTAATCATGGAAAAAACGGTTAAAATGGCGAAAGAGCATCAGGTGAGCATCGGTGCTCATACCGGATTCCCGGACCTGATGGGATTTGGCCGCAGAAATATGGCAGTCTCCAACGAAGAGGCAAAAGCCTATACCAAATATCAGATCGGAGCATTGCTGGCATTCTGCAAAGCAGAAGGTGTAAAGCTTGCCCATGTAAAACCTCATGGTGCTTTTTACAATATGGCAGCCAAAGATTACGATCTGGCAAAAGCCATCTGCGAAGGCATCTATGAAGTAGATCCGTCCATCAAGCTTCTGGGCTTAAGCAACAGCAAGATGATCGAAGCAGCCAAAGATACGGGTCTTGCCTATGCACAGGAAGTATTTGCAGACCGTGCCTATGAAGAAGACGGAACTCTTGTGAATCGCCGCAAACCAGGTGCTATGATCACTGATGAAGACGAAGCCATCCGCCGTGTGATCGGTATGGTAAAAGATGGAAAAGTAACCGCCATCACCGGAAAAGAAGTTGCTATTCAGGCAGATTCCATCTGCGTTCACGGAGACGGTGAAAAAGCACTGGCATTCGTCAAGAAGATCAGAGAAGCACTGACCAAAGAAGGTATTGAGATCAAACCGTTCTAAATACGTATCGAACATAAAACTTTTCTGACCCGAAGGGACTTGAAAGTTCAATAGTTGTATGCTGTGAAAAAGATAAGAAGCCTATCTTGTGTGGCACACACGGACATCGTATATGTCTGTTGGGTGACATACGGGATAGGCTTCTTATCTTTTTCTCTGCACTACAACATGAACCTCAAGTCCATTCGAGCGGGAGTATGATATGAGTCTGGTTCATGCCCCGTTCACAAAAATATTTCAGAATGGAAAGATCAGGAATTCGACATCCTTCGGTTGTATTTTTGGTGGAAACCAGTATACTGTAAGGTACGAACAGAACCGGAGAGGATGAGGATAAATGAAAAAAACTGGAATTGGAATCAAGATCATATGTGCATGTGTACTTCTTTTACTGGTTGTCTATGCAGGAGGTTGCTATTATTACGGAAACCATTTTCAACGGGGAACTCTGATCGATCAGGTGGATGTCTCCAACCTGACGGTGCAGGATCTGGCAGACCGGGTAGATGCGTATTTCCTCCGGATTCAGGAGCGAAAAAGCGACGGTAGCAGTTATGAGGAATCCATCGATGGAAAAGCCATTGATCTTTCTTATGCATCCACAGAACCTTTGCAGCGGATCCTGAGAGAGCAGAACCAATATCTGTGGTTTCTGCCGCAGCATGAAGAACATGAAACGGAAGCCCTTCTTTCCTATAATAAAGAAAAACTGACACAGGCGGTTCAGGCATTAAAAGGTTTTGAGGAAGATTTTGCACAGGCGCCCACGAACGCACACATCAGTGAGTATACCCCGGAGACTGGATTTTCCATTGTGGCAGAGACACAGGGAAATGAGCTGGATCAGGCAAAGACACTGGAAGTGATCAGCAATGCAGTGGAAGAACTTAAAGGTCTGGTGAATCTGGATGCAGAGGGCTGCTATGAAACATCTGCAGTAACATCAGACAGCGAAGAGCTTCAGAATACATTGCAGAAGCTTCAGAAGTATGGGACAGTTACGATTACATATCGGTTTGGAGATAACATAGAAGTTCTGGATGGAAGCACCATCAGTACCTGGCTGGAGGTTGATGGATTCGCTGTGACGCTGGATCAGACGCAGGTGGAAAATTATGTGGCGACTTTGCGGAAGAAGTATGATTCGATTTTCCGTTCCAGAACGTTTATGACCAGCTATGGGAAGGAGATCACAGTAGATGGCGGCGATTATGGCTGGTGGATGAATTACCAGCAGGAGGCTAAAGAACTGGCAGCACAGATCGAGACCGGAGAGAGCGGAGAGAGGACACCGGTCTATTATCAGACAGCTGCTTCTTATGGAGCACCGGATTATGGTGATACCTATGTTGAGATCAATCTGACTGCGCAGCATCTGTTTTTCTATAAGGATGGGCAGCTGGTGATGGAGTCTGATTTTGTGTCCGGTAACTCGGCGAGAGGTTATGATACTCCGGAGGGCACTTACAGCATCACTTACAAGCAGCGAAATGCGACACTGGTGGGAGAAAACTATGAGACGCCGGTATCTTATTGGATGCCGTTCAACAAAAATATTGGTATGCATGATGCTACCTGGAGAGCCAGCTTTGGAGGAACTATTTACAAGACGAAAGGGTCACATGGCTGCATCAATATGCCTTATGAAAAGGCACAGGAGCTTTACGGCTATATTGAAAAAGGCACACCGGTGATCTGTTATCATCTGGCAGGAACAGAACGTTCCACTGAGTCTGAACTGGAAAAATGATGGATGATATGGTAAGATAAAGAAGACTGACAACTTGTGTAGAATGCAGAAGAAAGGAGATGTTATATGGGATATAACAAACAGTGGGAGAATTATACGGAAAAATATCAGAAATTATGTATGGAAAATGATGTGATCCCGGATAGTCTGTTCAAAGAATATGGTGTGAACCGAGGTCTTCGAGATATTAATGGAAATGGTGTTCTGACCGGCCTTACCAATATTTCAAGAATCGATTCCTTTTGCGTAAAAGACGGAAAGAAAGTTCCGTGTGATGGAAAGCTGTGGTACCGTGGATACAATGTGACAGACTGGATCAGAAATATTCCAAAAGATTCTCTTGGTTTTGGAAAGACTGCCTATCTTCTGCTCTTTGGAAAGGCGCCGACAGCAGAAGAAGAGAAAGAATTTAAGGAACTGATGGGTAAGTGTCGTACACTTCCTACCAATTTTACCAGAGATGTTATTATGAAGGCGCCAAGTAAAGATATTATGAATTCTATGACCAGAAGTATTCTGACCCTGGCATCATATGATGAAAATGTGAATTCCAATGATATCGGAAATGTGATCCGTCAATGCGTGAACCTGATCAGTGTATTTCCAATGCTGGCAGTATATGCTTATCATGCATACAACCATTATGAGAGAGATGAAAGTATGTACATCCATCGCCCGGATCCGAGACTGTCTACTGCAGAGAATCTTCTGATGCTGCTGCGCCCGGATAAACAGTACAGTTTTCTGGAGGCAAAGGTTCTGGATGTGGCGCTGATGCTTCACATGGAGCATGGCGGTGGTAATAACTCTACCTTTACGACCCGTGTGGTAACATCCTCCGGTTCTGATACTTATTCTGCGGTGGCGGCGGCCATGTCTTCTCTGAAGGGACCACGGCACGGCGGAGCCAATATCAAGGTTATGGAAATGATGGACGATATCCGGGAGCATGTGAAGGACTATGAAGATAAAGACGAGATCAAAGCGTATCTGACAAAGATCCTGGAGGGACAGGCATTTGATCAGAAAGGCCTGATCTACGGAATGGGACATGCAGTGTATTCTCTGTCTGACCCAAGAGAGCGGATCTTCAAAGGCTTTGTGGAGCAGCTGTCTGCGGCAAAACACCGGGAGAGGGATATGACTCTCTATAATAATATCGAAGAGCTTGCACCGGAGATCATTGCCCAGAAGCGGAAAATCTACAAAGGTGTCAGCCCTAACGTGGACTTCTATAGTGGTTTTGTCTATGATATGCTTGGTATTCCGGTGGAATTGTACACACCGATCTTTGCGGTAGCCCGTATTGTGGGGTGGAGTGCTCATCGCCTGGAAGAGATTGTTGGAAATGGAAAGATCATCCGTCCGTCTTATAAGAGTGTAATGGAAGAATTATAGAATTTGAACATCAAAATAATCCCCGACCGCGGAACTGCGGATCGGGGATCATTCTTTTTCGGGATGATTTATTTCAGTACAAGGTCATTCCATTTTGCAGAGTTTACAAGACCTACATAGGTTTTACCGGTGTTCAGTTTGATCTCATTGCCGTCTTTATCAACAAATTTGGTGATATCAACGTCGCCGCCCTTGGACCAGGTGATCGGGATCGCTTTTCCGCCGGTGATATAGTAGCCCTTACCGCTGCTCTTCAGAATATTGTACTGCATATAACCATGATCATCATACTGGGTGATCGGTGCACTCTGAAGAATAACATTGGTAAATGCAAGCTGCTTGTTGCCGTTAGCCGGATCAGTGTGTTTCATATTGTATTCGGAATACAGATATGTGTTGCTTGCTGCATCGTAGTCAAGCTGAGATCCGTTGTGCTCGAACGGAAGATCTACCAGTGTACAGTCGATAGAATCAGCTGCAGCAGACAGATCGGTCGGATCAGCTTCACTTGCGAACTGCCAGTGTGGTCCCTGATAGTAATCATCATAGCTTTCAGAGATGTTGGCAGCTTTCAGACGGCTTGCAACTTCACCAGTCGCTACGTACTCAGTGAACTCTCTTGCTTTACCGTTGTTGATTCGTTTGAATCCGCCGCTTAAATGTTTAACCCACGGGTTCTTTAAGAATGCATCAATATAGTAAGGACCTCCGTCATGGATCACGACTGCATCATACTCTGGTGCGATCATGAAGTTAGTCGGACGGACACTTCGGATACTACCGAACTGAGTGATGCTGTCCCAGTCTTTTACGATACACATAAAACGGGTAACTCCTCCGTTCATGGTACTGTTCTGCATCTCATAGATGATGTCTGCCTGAGTCAGTCCATAGTGAAGAAGTGCAGTCTTCTCGTTGTCGACCATAATTGCTACCGGGCGCTGACTCTGGAGACTATCGTCGATCCACTCGTTGGTCATCTCGCTGCGGTACATTCCTTCACGGGTTTCTTCTTCTACGGCAGGTTCTTCCTCTTCCGGTTCTTCTGCTTCTACTTCCTCTTCTGCTTCAGAGACATCTGTTACGGCCGGTGCTGCAGCCTCTTCAGTAGAATTTCCACATCCTGCCAGTGTAGTGGCAGCCAGTGCGGTGCTGAGGAAAAGAAGTAACAATTTTTTCTTCATGCAATTGAATCCTTTCTGTTTTTTCTCAGATTCTTATAGTATACACTACTTTTCTTGTGGGTTCAAATTTTTTTCGCTATTTCATCACATTTCCATCACAATTGACTGTTATATTGTAATCACAAACAAAGAGAACAACAGGAATTGTGAAAGGAGAAAGTAATTATGTATGATGATATAAATAATAATGAACAGGAAAACATGAATCACTATGATACAGGAAGTACTTACACCCATTACGATTCTTCCGAGGCGATGAATCAGGGATCAGCTCCGAAAAAACGGAAAAAAGGCGGATTTGGCAGAACTGTTGCAAAATGTCTGGTTTTGGCATTGGTATTCGGAAGTGTTTCCAGTGCAGCCTTCATGGGAGTGAATTATGTGGGAAACCAGTATCTGGGAAATTCTGTGAAAAGTCAGGTGTCCCTGAGTAAGGCAGGCAATAATCTGACGACTACAACTACGGCGTCATCCGCTTCTGATGTATATGATGTATCTGACATTGTTACAAATTGCATGCCGTCGGTAGTATCCATCACGAATGTAGGAACCCAGGAGTTCCAGACGATCTTTGGAAATTATGAACAGGATACACAGTCCAGTGGATCAGGTATTATTATTGGAAAGAATGACACCGAACTTCTGATCGTGACCAACAATCATGTAGTATCCGGAGCAAAAGAACTGAGTGTTTATTTTAACTCTGACGGAGATGCCGCTGATGACAGTAATGTGATTTCTGCTAAGATTAAGGGAACTGATCCGAATAAAGACCTGGCTGTTATCGCTGTCAAGCTGTCTGATATTCCGGATGAGACCATGGAGAGCATCAAAATCGCAACAGTCGGTGATTCTTCCGCATTGAAAGTCGGTGAGCCGGTAGTTGCTATTGGTAATGCATACGGTTATGGATTGTCTGTAACATCCGGTATTGTCAGTGCACTGAACCGTGAAGTAACCGTACAGTCTGACGGACAGAATATTACCAACAAACTGATCCAGACCGATGCGGCCATCAATCCTGGCAACAGCGGCGGAGCTCTTCTGAACAGCAAAGGAGAGCTGATCGGCATCAACTCTGTAAAATTCATCTCAGAGGATGTGGAAGGCATGGGTTATGCAATCCCGATTTCTGATGTAGAGTCTATTATTGGTAATCTGATGAATAAAGAGACCAGAGATAAAGTAGACGATGCACAGAAAGGTTACCTTGGAATCAGCAATATGGTAGATGTTACCGATGATGTATCCAAGAACTACAATATGCCGGTAGGTGTTTATGTAAAGACCGTTCTGGAAGGACTGGGATCCGACAAAGCCGGTATGCAGGATGGAGATATTATTACTTCTGTAGATGGAACCACGGTAAGCACGTCTGATCAGCTGAGAGAGATGATGAGCTATTATTCCGCAGGAGAGACCATTGAGGTAAAGGTACAGCGTCTGAATGGCAATGCCTATGAGGAGCAGACTCTGCAGGTGACTTTAAGTACACAGGATGAGACGACAGCTCAGAGCCAGATCCAGAATAAGCAGGAAAAATAATCCAGAGGAAATAAAAACAGTGAAGAGGGCTGAGGCAGTTACTGCCGCAGCCTTTTTTCAACAGGTTGTTTATAAAAAGTTCACTTGCGGATGGCAAAACGGTACTATATAATTGAACCAGTGAAAAGAGGAGAATAACAAGTATGAACATAGACGAAAAAGATACAGAATTAAAAGAAGGACAGAATCCGGAGGACAACAGCAGCCAGGAGGCGTGTTTTGTCTGCCACAGACCAACCAGTAAGGTGGGAAAGATGATCCATCTGACTGATGAGATCTGCATCTGCCAGGACTGCATGCAGAAGACGCTGGATATGATGAATAATGGCAATGTGGATTACAGTAAGATGGATTTCTCCAGAATGCCCAATATCAGTATGGTGAATCTGTCGGATCTCCAGAACATCTTCCCGGGTCGTCAGAAAGTAAAGAAAAAAGCACCGGACAAGGAAAAACAGCCAGAAAAAGTGCTGGATATCCATTCAATCCCGGCACCTCATAAGATCAAAGCCAGCCTGGACGAATATGTAGTGGGACAGGAGCAGGCGAAAAAAGTGATTTCCGTGGCAGTGTACAATCACTATAAAAGAGTGGCTGCAGGTCCGGATGCAGATGGCATTGAGATCGAAAAATCAAATATGCTGATGATCGGGCCGACAGGTTCCGGTAAGACTTACATGGTAAAGACATTGGCAAAATTATTAGATGTGCCGCTTGCCATCACGGACGC
>OIWL01002666.1_pt1 | contig 14185 bp, 12 predicted proteins | sample 1587561 | NCBI WGS metagenome assembly OIWL01 (sample SAMEA3888903, study PRJEB22519) | human gut metagenome | biome: human gut; feature: human-associated habitat; material: faeces | place: Denmark | collected 2010 | reverse complement strand
ATACATGCCTATTACCATAACTGCGGAATGAGTTAATCCTCTATGTTGCTTTTTAAAGAGTTTTGGTATTATCGGCACTCTCTGACCTACTATACTCGTTGATTTATCTATATCTGGTAAGACTGACCCCATAATCAATCCGGTTAATGTTGCTATATCCGCGCATTGCGGAACTCCCATAAAATGTCCAGCTAATGCGACCAGGATTCCAGAGGCCAAATGGGTTGAACCTTTCACAAAAATACCCCAAAACTCGCTTACGCGAGTTTGTCGAACGAAAAGAGAGTTGTCGGCATATGCAGCGATAATTCTTCCGCGCCTGGAACGATGGATAGTGTCGTTACGCATCTGATACGTACATCCCAAACGAGAGTTAACACGGTTATTTCGGACCATTCCTTCTTGCCCGCGATACGGCAGTAAATACTGATTGCATCTCTTGGACAAAAAGAGCACGGCCCCCACCGTACGTCCATTGCGGAAGCACTTAGAGTATCCTTCTGTAAATGCGCACTTAATCGGTCGCAAACCAACTGTATAATCGCGCTACGATGATGAACATCCGCCGGAAGCAATCCCCTCTGCAGTTCAGGAATAACTTCTCGCAAAACCACAAGCTCTCCCCCTAACAATATTTTCTTTTATGCGCTTATTATATCACTAATTGATTATTTGTGCAAGTCTTTTGCAGCATATCGCAGAATTAGGAATTTATGATCTTGGACGAAAAAAAGAAAAACGCTTAGCAATAGCTGCTTTATCGGCAACTGCATTCGAGCATTTTTCTTGTCCCCGCAAATACAGGGGCCATGTATTTCGTTCTTTGGCAATAACCAATGCATGCCCAACTTCCTGCTTTTCGCAAAAGTAGCTCTGGCCGATGTTTCGCACGAGATCCCCGCTTACGCGGGGGAAACTCAAGTTTCATCCACTCATCAAAGCTAATATCGGGTCCACCCCCGCTTATGCGGGGTAAACTCCATAATGATGTATTGGTCTTCGCCGTACTCAGGTCCACCCCCGCTTACGCGGGGTAAACCACTGTCCACATACGCTTAATTCCCACTCTCAGGGTCCACCCCCGCTTACGCGGGGTAAACAATTCACAAACCGCTTCTGTGAAACTCTTACTGGGTCCACCCCCGCTTACGCGGGGTAAACCGTGGTTCTGGGTTGGCGTTGCGTCGGTTGCTAGGTCCACCCCCGCTTACGCGGGGTAAACACTTGGGATAATTACAGAAATAGGGTGGATACTCACGCTTAACCAATAATTCGCTTGGCTCCAACATAAACCGAAGAATAATATCCGTCATTCAGAGAGCTGATTTTAATACCACTCGCGCGGCTCGCTGCATGGATGAATACACCATCGCAAATATACATACCAACATGCGAAATCTCGCTGGCGGAGCCGTTCTGCGGATGGAAGAAAATCATATCTCCTGCTTGTAGATGATTGATATCCACATATGTGCCGCTGTCATGGTACTGATCTTCAGCTACACGCATGATATTGTAGCCGAATTTGCCATATACATAGTACATCAGGCCGGAGCAGTCGAAGCCTTGTTCCGGTGTAGAGCCGCCCCATACATAAGGACCGCCATTAAACTGAAGCGTATATTCTACGATTTTGGAACCGAGTGGATTTCGCTGCTGTTCGCCGCTGTCTACGATGTACTTCTTGTACACTTCTACTGCGTCATTGGAACCATTGTAACTCTGTCCGGAAATGCTGGATATCATGGAGAAGCCTTGACGAATCAATTCCGTATATTGATCTGTATAAGACTTGTTCTGCGCCTCAGTCTTTTCGATTTCAGCAGAGCGTTCTTGGATCTGAACACCCAGCTGCTTCTGAAGTTCTTCCAGTTTGTTATTAGCTTCTGTGCGTTCATCCTTGAGAGACTTTACCTCTGTCTCCTTCTGGTTCAACTCATCAATAGCCTTCTCGATTTCATCCATGGTATTCTGGTCATAATCCATAACTTCGCTGATGAAATCAATGCGGCCCAACAGGTCAGTCAAGCTAGTCGACTGGAATATAATTGACCAATAATTCGATGTGCCATACTCCTCGAAATTACGCACGCGATTGCAATATGCATCGTATTTATCATCCAGTTCCTGATTGGAGATTTCGATGTCATTCTCCAGAACTGCAATCTGCTGATCCAGCTTGGCAATTTCCTCTTTCAAATCCTTCACCTGAGCAGTAACATCGTCATATTGCGTTTGTAGCTTGCTCTTTTCTTTTTGGATATTGTCTATCGTTGTCTTATTGGCATCGATCTTTTGCTGCAACTCCTGTCGCTGCTGGAAGTTGTTCTCGTAGTCACTTGCCGGCGTAGCTGATGCAGGAACTACGAATGTAGTTGCAACCATCAAAGACGCCACCGCACCAGCGGTGAATTTTTTTACCCATTTCTTTTCACTTGCGAATATCATTGGGGGACAGTCCTTTCTTTATGGTATTTTATGACCCCCGCACTGGCGGGGAAAACGTTAATGAGGGAGTACGCCAAGCAATGCGCGAGGGTTGACCCCCGCACTAGCGGGGAAAATAAAAAGGCAGATAAATGTTGCAATCTTGATCAAGGTTGACCCCCGCACCGGCGGGGAAAACGATGGTCATAGATGCGCCCAGCGGGGTTCCACAGGTTGACCCCCGCACTGGCGGGGAAAACCAGATGTACTCTGATAAAGGTCTTGAACTTTAAGGTTGATCCCCGCACTGGCGGGGAAAACGGCAACAGATCACCATCATGCAGGGGCAGCGGAGGTTGACCCCCGCACTGGCGGGGAAAACGTTGCCGTTGCAAGAGAATAGGGACGCTCCCTGGGTTGACCCCCGCACTGGCGGGGGAAACGTATGCATACGCCTATTCAACATCGATCGTATGGGTTGACCCCCGCACTGGCGGGGAAACACTTCAAAAAGTGCAGAAAAATCATGTAATTTCTTATTCATACGCGGAGATGCTTGCGGATAGTGATTACACTTCCGATGATGCCAACGCCCAAGCCAAGCATCAACATCAACCCTGCCAGAGGAAGAGCAATATCCTTGTAAGGCATAAACGCAACGATAGAAAGCGCACCTGATTTCGTCATCATGTTGGAAACCGCCGTATAAACGCCAGAAGAAAACAAGTATGCTATGACAGCACCGATGATACCCACTACGCATCCTTCTACGATAAATGGAAATCGGATAAAACCGTCGTAAGCGCCCATCATCTTCATAACAGAGATTTCGTCCTTACGCGCCAGCATTGTCAGGTTGATGGTATTGGTCATAATAACGATAGCAATGGCCAGAAGCATAATGGCCAATACAATGCCAACAACCGTTACAACTCTCTGTACTGCCGAAAATCCGTCCGAAACCTTTTCGTCTAAGCGGATATCGTCAATTCCATCAATAGCTTTGACCTGCTTAGCAATTTCGCTAATACCACCGTGATCATCTACCTCAACCGAATAACGATCTCTAAACACCGACGGGCTGAGTCGAGAAGTAGTTTCATCATCTTCTCCGTACTCTGCCATGTAAGTTTTCATCGCTTCTTCTCTAGTAATAAACGTGGCAGATACTACATGATCAATCTGCTCAATAGACGACTGCAATGCCATTGCTTCATCTTCCGAGAAAGTCTCATCGACAAATGCAAGCATTGTGTTATCTACCTGAAACTCCTCTACATTTGCTTGCAGGTTATAACCCAACATGAAGACTACAGCGATCAGCAGCAAACATGCCGCCGTAGTAATCATCGACGTAATCGACATGGCTTTATGTTTACCAATGGAGGACGCCCCAGTTTTAAAACCGTATCCAATCTGTGAATTCTCAAATAAACGCATTAACGGTGCCTGCCTTTCTTCTGCGGTGCTTGCGGAGGCATCTGCATAGAGCCTTTGTATTTACCGAAGGAGTCATCTACCAATTTCCCCTTTTTGATCGTGATAACTCTTTGTGGGAACATATCAACCAGCTCTTTGGCGTGCGTAATAATAAGGGCCGTTGTACCCATTTCGTTAATGCGCAGGAACAGCCTCATTATATCGATGGCCAGCGTGGGGTCTAGGTTGCCCGTAGGCTCATCCGCAATTATCAGCGAAGGCTTGTTGACGATGGCACGGGCAATAGCAGCTCGCTGCTGTTCACCACCGCTCAATTCGGTGGGCAGGCGTCCGCCCATACCTTTCATCGAAACCAGTTCCAGAACCTCTTCAATACGGGGCTTGATAGAAGAAACCGGTGCATTTATACAGCGCATAGCAAATTCCAGATTTTCATCTATCGTCATGCTGGGAATCAAACGGAAATCTTGGAATACCATGCCCATACTGCGTCGAGCGTCTGCGAGCGCTTTTGACTTCAGATTACCCATATCATATCCATTAACGCAAACTGATCCCTCCGCAGCCTTGAGCTCGCCTGTTATCAGTTTGGAGAATGTAGATTTTCCGCTTCCTGATTTGCCAGTAACGAAACACAATTCACCATCATTTATCTTAAATGAAAAATGCGTAAGTGCTTCTACTCCGTTGTCATACGATACGCTTACATTACGCAATTCAACCAAATAAATACACCATCTTTCTTTTTTAGTCTTATCGTTCATTCCATTTCGGTATTATATCACTAATTGATTTGTTATTCAACCCAAATATGGCAGTTTAGGTGCATTGTTCAGGGTTAGTTATAACATTTCAGCTATTAAAACCGCATAAATGCACAAAAACAAGGGTGAATATATCATCCACCCTTGTTTGCCTTCATTTCGATTAGAGCTTGAATACCGCAAGCTGCACTTTGAAGAAAAGTTACTAGAAACACCATGATGACACTCCACACAATCTCCATCTGTAAAACAGAATTGAGGATTGGGTACGGTGTATGGAATAAAGCCGTTCCTACGCCGTATATGCCATCTGTTGTCTGTACCCCATAGGCTGCAACAACCAGGAAATAGAAAATGTCGGATACAGCCCATTCGGACGCCCTGACATGTAAATACTTCGTCCAGATCCAGAAGATAATAAATGCCGTTCCGAAGAAAAGGATATACGCAATCACACCGCTAGGATAAAACCAAGGCAGGAGCGTTGGCAGAACATGAAACTGTATTGCGTACAGCATCAGATCTCCTACTATTGCTTTTATCAGCATCGCCCATGATTGAATTTGAATCTGCATCGCTATCCCCTTTACTACGGTTAATTACTACGGGCAATAAGGGCGCAAAGGAAAAGCGCTGCATCTTTATTGACGGTTATAGGCATCTGAAGATAGTACCCGTCATCACCGCTCTCATGAGCATTGGCCCAATCAACGAAGATATTAGTTGCTCCGGTCCTTTCGAAGGTTGTATAAATCTGAGGCTTATCTGTTTCCAAATCGTACACGTTTGTATTAAAAATGCCTTTTTCAGCACATGTAAGCGGCTGGTCGTCGTAATATGTAAAAATTCGTTTCGTGGTCTTGATGACTGCTCCGCATGGCACATTTTTGATGTGTTCACGGAACTTACGCACTTCGGCATCTCCACCTTGTAGGACGCCCATCAGTGCTAGCTGAATTGTTTCGTCTGTATCCAGCTGTGCGAAAACAGAATCAAAAAACCGATACGCATTTCTTCTCGACAGTATATCTCCCTCAGGCAGCTGCTTCGTCTTAGTTAAGAAATCAACCAAATCAGAAATATTGCGCATCGGGCCAGGATTATACGTCTCCAGATCTGTGTCGTCGTGCTTGGCAAACAGGCGCGAATTAGGCCAGCTCTCGACAAACTCATGCTCGGTACGCTCGGCCACATAGCCCAGTTCCTCCAGTTCAGCCTTCACTGCATCAACCTGCCCCGGGACGACACCTTGCATCAAACCCAAGAAGTCTTTTTGTGACCAGACACGCCTGCTTTGCAGCGCCCGCATAACCTTCTTCCCTTCGGCAGACAATTCCGGGTCGATGTCAAATAATTCTTTCCATGCCATATCATACTTTGCCATACTTCACCCTCTTCGACATTTTCGACATGTAATTGTCGCTCTATGACGAAGCACACCCTCCTTTTCATAGCACTTCCAACACAAGAGAAAAACTAAAAATTATTTTTATGTTATTAGTCTAATCCCAAAATCACATAATTGCAATACTTTTTCAGCACTTAAATTATACTATTATACGCGCTATTATTCAACCTGTATTGGTTTTATATTCTTATGGAGGGAAATCATACCTTTTGTGCATTTTGCACAACACCAGAACAAGGTCACAAGAATGACGGCCTTTAATAAACACAGAACAGGTCCTCTCGGACCTGTTCTGTGTTATTGCGAAGCGGACGAGAGGAAATTCAACAGATCTCCTACGTTTGCGATATGCCGCATATCTACGCCTGCTCGCTGATATTCTTTTGTTGCCGAGTCGCCTTTTCCCCATTTCTGTGGGGGATCCGGATTTAACCACCATACTTTTCGCGCTCGAGTACAGAAGTATCGAACATCTTCTTCTCGGCTTGCATTCCGGTTATTTCGTGCATCACCCAGAATAATCAGAGTGGTTTCTTTTCCAATCAGAGAGCTGTACTCCTCTTTTAGCTGGTGCAGCGTCCGTCCATAATCCGAATAGATGCCTCGTGAAGGTACTTTATCATTTACGGCATTTACAGCAGCAGAGGTGCTCTGAGAGCGAAAATACTGGTCCACCAGGACCAGATGATTGACGAAGGCAAACTTGTGACATCCGCCCGGGAAGGCCTCATCCATCAATGCCATGAAATACAAAGCCACACTTGCGGCCTGCCGGCAGGAACCCGAAATATCGACGAGACATACGATCTTTGCATGGCTCTTAATCGGCTTCTTGTATTTAATCATCATGGGCTCTCCGCCTGTCTTAGTCGCCTGCGTCATGGTCGCTCTCATATCAATCCGTCGCTTGGTTGGAGTAGCTGCAGTCCGGCGTAAGGTCTGTCGAAACGCTCGGGCATTCGTGCGGATGTATGTTGCAACCTGCTGCATCTGTTCGGGTGACAGTTGGGCGATGGGTTCAGAAAGCAATTCCGCTTGCTCCGCAGTTGTTTGTACTGCTTTTGCGTTGATCGCCGTAAAGATATCTCTATGATGCTGGGATTGCTGCTTGATGACAAGTTCGTTATGCATTTGGATCTGTTCGATCTTTTGCAGTTGTTCGTCAGCCTTTGCTCGGGCTGCTTCCAATCTCGTTTGTGACAGCTTATTCATTTCTTGGCGCCACTTAATTTCATTTTCCAAATCAATTATATGGCTGCGAGCATACCGTTTCTGATTCTCGCATGCTTCAAGCGCCAGCTGCTTTTCTTTTAGTTCTTTATACCCATTTTTACCGATGATATTATCACACAAATTAGCCAACATAGAAAAACTCTTCACAACTGGAGCAACGTCTCGAGCATATTGTAGATCTTGCTGTGTTGCTTCATTGAGTAGCTGAAGGATGATTTTTCTTAGGCTGTAGCTTGCCATAGGAACTGCTATGATCGAGTCCAGTTCACTATCATCTGCGTTAGTTGCCGAAGGGTCACGACGCTGTATCGACTCCTTTGCTGTAACGAACGAAGTCCTTGCCTTATCGAGCATCCTGTTTAGCTGTCGTTCTATGCGTGGATTTTGTTTAGCCAATTCTTTGGGCGAGAACGATTTTATTTCTTCTTTCAGCTGCTCAGCCTTTTGCCGCAGGTTTCCGTGGGTAGAGTCAAATTGTTTCTCTTCCCCTGCAATCTGCCCTTTCAGACTTTGAATGTGCTTTTCGGTAGCTGAGATATTATCCGACAAACTCACTACACTGGCTTGGAAGGAACTTAGCTTTCTGTGAGCATCTTGGAGTCCCGCCTTTCCGGGGGCAGTCGCGAGTAAATCCACATATGAACCAAGAAAGGTCTGACCAAAGGCAGAGCGGAAAATGCTGATTTGTTCTTCGTCCTTGCAGATCATCGACTGTAGACGATAGACAACTTCCTCTACATCCGTAATGTCATGAATGCAGGCAAGACTATCTTCCAGGCGGCCCACATCGATAATAAAGCCATATTGGTCTCGCAGCCCAAGGAGAAAGTCCTTGAGTTGTAGGACAATGTTATTGCTCGGCATTAGAGATCACCAATCTTCTTGTTGGGAGTAGAGTTCGAAAAAACCATACGAAGAATGGTATTGCGATCTGCATTATCCTTGGCGAGGAAACCAACTGTATAGTTGATATTCTCATTGATGGCGTCCCAGTCTTCGTTATAGGTCGTTTTCAGGAACTTCGCCCATGCGATACCCTCACTAATGCTTGCGGTATGGTTCAGTTCAAGCTGGCCGATCTGGAAGAGATAATTTGCGCAGCGAGTGCAGAATTCTTCATTGTCAGAAACCTTTGCCAGAAGGATTTCGGTGATTTCCGCAGCACTCTTAGATCTTACATACAGGTATACGCAGCGACGCTTCATCGCCTCAGAAAGGTCTCTGTACTTGTTAGATGTAAGGATTATGATAGGACGGTCCTCCGGCGCACACTTTACGGTCTCACCCATCTCCGGGATGGTAATTGCAAAGTCACCCAGCATTTCGAGAAGCGTATGTTCGATTTCTTCAGATGCCTTATCGATCTCATCAATGAGCAGCACCTTTCGTCCCGGCATAGTAAGCGCGTTCAGGATCGGGCGCTGCAAAAGAAAGTTCTTGCCGTAAAATGCAACATTGCCGGCTACATAACGGATACTCTCTTCAACGCTCATGGAGCTCATAGCCTCATTCAGTTTGTCGCGGATAGCGGACACAACTAAAAGCTGGCGCTGGTAGTCATAGTCATACAGGATGGTTTCCGGACTGATGCCCTCGTAACACTGGATACGGACGAGCGGGATACCTTCTGCCTGTGCCAGTGCTACGGCCAAAGAACTTTTACCTACGCCAGGATCACCCTCTACGAGCAGCGGAGATCCCGTTTCCATCGCTCCCAGCAGGGCATATGCGATTTCTTTATCGGCAAAATAGTCTGCCGTCTTGAGTTTGCTAATTAAATCGGTTGCGGTCATGCTTATTTCTTCTCCTTCTGTAACATCTTCTCTACTCTTTTGTATAGCGTTTTACAACCGTCCGCGCAGAACAAGGCGTCCGCGAGGTATTCCAGCTGCTTGGGTTTGCATTCAGCCAAGAACCGTGTACCAATATCCTCCTTGAAGAAGGTATTAACGGTCTGTGGCTCCACTTCCATAATCATGTCTGCAATCTTCTCTACTCGACACTGGGTAACAGAAGCGGCCAGTTCCTCGAGCTGCTGATAATCCCGCTCGGCAAAAATCTTTTGAACGGTTTTATCGCCCACGGCCGGGCATAACATAGTCCGGATGAAATCAATATCTCGTGCCGGCATTGCGAAGATCTTCGAGCGGATTACCTCATCTTGGCACAGTTCTTCGATGGCCTTTTGGGGCAGCCTCCACATTGCGTCAAATACAGGCAACGCCTGCTGCAGTTTCAAAGACTTCCTTTCAAACTCACGCTTGATGATTTCTTTCTGAGTGTCTGCATTGAGATATGGAACATCTTCCAGTGTATACGATGTAACGTAGTGATCAAACGGCACATTGACATACTTGGGGGTTACATAGTATGCCTCATATACAACATATGTACCAGTCACGCTTTTCGCAGAAATTACGTCTTCTTGAAGCAGTTTCTGTATATAGTAAGGATAACTCTTTGCAAGAACATCAGCTGTCTTCAAACTCGAGCAGATAAAGGTCATGCTTGAATTCGGATTATCCCGAAGAAAAGAAAGTATCTTTGCTTCAATCGGTCGCAAGTGCATATCGGCTGCTGCTTTATTTGCCTTATCCGTTGCCATAATTGCCTGTCTGATGATTGCATCCGCCAGATCATAAGCATTATCCGGATTTTGCCCCTCAAGTGTAGGAAAAGTATTATTTTGGAATGTTATACCTCGAGGTGTAATTCGCGCTTGGTACGAGACTACTATAACCGTAACAACAGTGGTATTAACATTCACTTGTATTCTGGGGTATTGCGACTTCATTTTCTTTTTAGACAAAACTCGTTCGTACACCTGCGATAAGTATTGGCTGAAAAGACACCACTGCATCATATTAGCGGGAATGGGTTGCTTCTTTGGTGATGTCATCACATTATAGTAGTTCGCTACAACATGCTGCTCCATCAGCTTTCCGTTTGAAGGCTTCAACGGAATATCTTCGCCTACCGGCAAGCAGATATAAAACCCTTTCTCCTTCTTCTCAATATAGATATTTTTCATGGAGTATTTAATGGAGCAAGTTATATACTCAGATTTAAACCCACTGCTATATGGCTCCAGAGTATCAGTGATAAGATCATCTACGAACGCATGGGTAGCACTTTCGTTCCGCCTTTTATGGCAAATTTGAAGGTCATATTTTTCAGGGAACTCTCCTTGCCATATCCGGCTGATGATAGTCGGTAGAGCTTCTTCTATCTCTGCATCAACGTTTTTGATGAGTTCTTCCATATCTTCTGTCAGCTTCAGTTTGAAAGTCATTTTATAGATGAACTCTTTTGGATGGATATAATCATTGCAGAGATTGCAGATTATCTTTAGAGAGACGCTATCATTCTCCTTCTCATTGCTAAACTCAGACATGATACAAACCGCGTAATAATCCTTCCTCTTTTTTGCTGCCTTAGCAAGCGTATCTGTAATCCTTTGTTTTAACTGGGGGATGCAGTTGAAATTGTAGTATTTCGCAAAAACACTAGCTGAGATGGCCTTTTGATATGGGAAGATCTCACCTGCAAGAAGCGGTTGCAGGTGTTCAATGTCAGGATTATTCGATCGAAGAAGAGTTCTTCTTATAGCATCTGGCAGCTTCCCTTCTACCATTGAAACTAACTGGTCTTTTAGCTCTTCTTCATCCCAATCGATATTCTTAAGATCCGTTTTAATATGCTCCTTGCGAACCCTATGATAATGCGGGGATGCCAGAATATCCATTGGGATGTCAAGAAGTCTATTCTCAAAGTAAAAGAACTCACCCTTATATTGCAGAACGCATGCGATAGAAAATGCTATGGTTGCGTCTCCGTACATATCTCTAATGTATATTTTCTCGACATTATCCTTGCTAATATCTGAAGCGGTTACTAATTCAAGTGTTTTCTCTTGCAATTCCGCACAAATCTCATCTCGGTCTAATCTCAATCGACTAACCACTTCACATTGAATACGCCGTTTTATTTTCTTCGAGACTGATTTCATGCGTCCGCCTCCTTAAATGCACATATAATATATTTATTGTCATTATATCGTTTTTTGAATATTTGTGCAACCTTTACTTTGTATGTTATACAAATGATGGCAACAAAAAAACGACCCTCGTAGGGTCGTTTATACCGGCAATTAGATCGCTAATTATATGGGTTATATGACAGAATTTTTCGCAAAATAGAACCAATAGTCCGGGTAGTAGTTTCCTCGTAAATCTCTCGACAGTATTTCTACTGGGAGAATATTGCCATATAGCTTATACATCGCATCGAGGCATTCTGTCGGTGCTGATAGAAGTAAATGATTGAAGTGATCCCATACACAAGCGGCTCATGCTCATGGTTCCTAATTTCCCATTAAGAAGTACATTGCATAATCCGGCATTACTTCAAAAGAACTGCCATCTGGCAACGCACTTGTCCCTACAACCAATATACCGGCAAAAACCAAAAGGATAATGGATATATCCATGACAACTCCACTTGCCAATTTGACAAAAGATAGCGTTTTTCTGGTCTCCGGTATCACTGTGCGCATAACACCACTGATTACGACAATGATTGCAAGAACAAATATCCAATATTCCATTAAGTTAGCCCCCTATCAGATTGCCAGTCTGAGAACCAAATGCACTATTTCTAGCAAACCCACCATTGCAGATGCAATTCCACAAGTGAGTGTCGTATAATAGGCCATCAGGCTTCTCATCCGGAATTGCCTTGCATTCAGCGCAGCAACAACGCCCGAAAAGATGGTGATAAAGGCAACGCTCAGCTTCATCATAGGAGTCGGCATTAAGCGGGTGATATATAACCAAAGCTCACAGAGCGAGAAACTCATCAGTAATGCAAATAAACGCAGCCCTATCATTCTGTTCAGCCCCCTTAATATATGATATATTATAACACAATTTTGATATCAACCACAAATATTCTTATCCGAAATCATGGTGTAATCTATCAATTATTTCTGTTAAATTGTAAAGCAAAAGAAAAAGCTGTATACAATCTCTCCAAACAACAGAGTTCTGAAACATTCCATGAGCGACAAGGTGTCTATTTATTACCGTCGGGTTTAATTTGAAATCATTTGTATCGGAGAAAATCATCTTTAGGCATGCAATTACGTTGATCTGATACAGTCTCGTTGCATAGAATTCACGATAGTTTTCATCCAATTTTGTATTCAAATAATCTGTGGCTTTGCCTCCTGTATAGCGTCTTTTTTTCGCCGAAAGATTGACACGTTATCAATTTAGAATCTATCATACCAAATAATAAAAGCGAACAGGCTTTGTATTGTTGGGCATGGAAGCACCATATAGCTGACAATAAATCTTTCTGGTGACCGCATTGCTCTTTTAATTTATCAAATAATAAATATTCTCCATATTGAGAAACTGATTTATCCATTATTAAATTTGCATTTTCAATATCTCCAGGATCTGATGAAAAAACCGTTTCTTCATCTGGGAGCATCGTCCATCCATACCTACCCCACTTACGAAAGTTTGAAATCGGCGAACCAGTGTCTACTTCACTTAAGCCAGCCGATTGCGCAATCTCTTCTACAGGATGTCTGCCACTGCGGCCAGTTTTTCGCAAAGTTTTATAAGATCAGGAGATAATGTTTCGATCTTTGTCTTTTCTTCGATATTTAAGTCCATATGCAGTCTCTTTCATTCCGTTATTATATATTGATTATATAATTGGTGCGCTTTTATTAAATCACATATCCTTAAAAAAGTATTCCGGCACCCCCTTATTAGGGGTGCCGGAAACCCAGAACAAATTACCTGAGGCCAGTCCAGCTTTCTACGCCAGATGACGTCTTGTAATCATGTGCATTGGACGCCTCGAGGATATCGTAGTACGCCCAATAAGTGTTGGACAAATCATTGTAAGAGGTCAGCTTACTGATATTCTTTGCAGCGTAATCCTTATCACAGGAACGTCCCAGAACAGCGTTAGTGATCTTTACAACCTCCGAGCGGGTGATAGCGTTGCTCGGGCGGAAAGTGCCGTCAGAGTAACCATTAACCCAACCCTTCTCAGCTGCAGAGGTGATTGCCGCATATGCCCAATGATTGGTCGGAACATCGGAGAAGGACTTGGTGCCACCAGACAGCTTGTCGAAACGAGCTGCGATGGATGCAAACTCAGCACGAGTGATTGCTGCATTCGGACGGAAAGAACCGTCGGTATAACCCTTAAGAATGCCAGCGTTAGTCAGAGTTGCAATCTCTGTTGCAGCCCAGCTCTTGTTTGCATCTGCAAAGCTAGAAGAAGTAGCTGCGTACTGCTTGCGAGCGTCGTCGGAAAGCAGACGGTAGAAGATTGCGGAAACTTCTGCACGGGTGATATTAGCGGTCGGATGAACGCCGCCATCCGGATAACCCTTGATGTAAGCGATGTGGTCGCCGGTAAGGAGCTTAGCTACCTTAACCTCAAGAGTATGATTTTCGCGGATGTTCTTGAACTCATAGGAGTCCTTCGGGCCCTGAGACTTGCCGTCAACGATTACATCAGTAATAGTATAGCCATCGTCAGCCTTGATAACAAAATTCTTGTCGGAGCCGGTCGGAACAGTTACCTTGCCGTTGGTGTCGCCCGCCGGAGTAACAGTAGAGCCTTCATCCTTCTTAACGGTAATGGTGTTGGTAGATACTCCACCGCCGCCACCGCCGCCACCGCCGCCGGTGGAGCGAACAGTATAATGTGCGTATACAGTGGTCGGCACATTAGCAGACTTGAGAGCATCCAGAGTTACCTGAGTGCCGCCATTGGCCTCGGTGAACCAACCGTCGAAATTGTAACCAGACTTGGAAGCGTTCGGCAGAGTGGTGATCTTGCTCAGGCCTACAACATAGGTTTCAGCGTTGTTAGTAGTAACTAC
>OIWL01002663.1_pt1 | contig 14190 bp, 6 predicted proteins | sample 1587561 | NCBI WGS metagenome assembly OIWL01 (sample SAMEA3888903, study PRJEB22519) | human gut metagenome | biome: human gut; feature: human-associated habitat; material: faeces | place: Denmark | collected 2010 | reverse complement strand
TACCTTATTTGACCAAGGATTGCAAGGAAAGAAAGACACACAAACAAAAATCCCCGAAAACTGGCTTCACAAGCCAACTTTCGGGGATTTACTTTTGGAGCTACTGATCCGATTCGAACGGACGACCTGCTCATTACGAGTGAGCGGCGATATTGTAATTTATATCGCATTATCATTATTTATATAAATTCATTGCGCCACCTCTCAGCCACCTGTTTCATTTCAGCGCCACTTTTTATTTCTGCTCTTCTTTCCCTTTCTTCCGCAGCACGTCCACCGCCTGGGTGATCGTCTCCGGGATGGGCACTCCCATCAGCCCGGCATTCTCAATGATCGAGATTGCCTCGTTCGCCATAAAGCCGATAATGGCCGCATCCCGGATGAAGCTGGAGCCCATCACCTTGTCCAGCTGGCAGGCCACCAGCACCACCAGCAGCGTCACGCCCTTGCGGCAGAGTCCTTTCCAGCCTGCCAGGCTTTCCAGTGCTCCGCTCTCCGTCTTGGGGCTGGTGTGGAAGATGCCCGCCACCATCAGCCCGGTAATGTAGTCAATGGCCATAAAGGTCACAAGCGCTGCCAGCGCGGTGTCCCAGCCGCCAAAGGCAGTGGCAATGGCCCCGCCTACAATGCCAATGATCGTGCATACCTGATTTTTCATGGTTCTTTTCTCCTTTACAATGTCCATCTGCTCTTTTTCGGCCGGGTATCCACATGCACCCAGCCCGTTTTCCGCTTGGGGTGGGCTTTGTCCTTGGGGTAGCGTCCAATGCCTCCCCGCTCCGGCAGCAGCTTCTCGGCGTAGTCTGCCACGGCAGCGATCGTCACACCCTCCACCCAGAAATCTGCGGCCCGTCCCAGCAGGTGCTGGCTGGTTTTGGAGCCGTTCACGTCCGGACGGGCGTTGTAGCTGCCGGTGCGGTATCCGCTGGTAATGTGCAGCGGTTTACCAAAGTGCTCCCGGATGCACTGCAATACCACCACCAGCTCCTCGTCGATCATGACGGGGTCGCTGCCGTCGTTGCAGGCAAACTCCCTCACTCGGAAGCTGGGGCTCAGCTTTTTCTCGCCGTCTCTGGCACGGCTGTACTCTTTGATTGCCATTTTGATGTTCCTTTCTGTTTTGTTTTTTCCAGTATCCTGCTGCTCAGCAGCTTCCAAATCTCTTTCCCCCAGCCTATCACACTTCTCCCCGCAAAAATACTGCGGACATTTGCAAAATCCCCTCTGGCAGCACAAAAGGGAGGCACCCCCGCCGGGTGTCTCCCTTTTCCTTGTGCATTTTAAAACTGGTTCAGAATATCCTGGTGTCCAATGTCCAGCAACAGGATCAGCGTCTCACCGTCGTAAGACCAGATCACCCGCACGTCCATGTTCACGCTAAATTCAAACAGATCACTTGTGCCCTGAATGCGCTTTGTCCGCAGTGAGGGGTAAAGTGGGTCCTGCATCAGCAGCTCCAGCTTTTTCTTGAGCTGTGCCCGCTCCGCCCCATTCAGCTTCTTCACGTTTTTCAAAAACCGTTTGGTATATGTGATCTTATATGCCATCAGCTTACACCATCCAGCATGTCAAACAGCGCATCCACAGAGTCAAACGTGGGCTGCTCCCCTGCTGCCACCCGGGCCTTTGCCTCGTCGATCTCTCCCCGCAGCTCCTCCAGATATTTCTTCGGGTATACTGCCACCGGGATGATCTGGATCACGCCGTCCTTTTCCACCACATCCAGCTTATCACCCTCGGCAAGGCCCAGGTGCTTCACGATGTCTTTCGGAATCGTGATCTGTGATTTGGTCCTCAGTTCGGTCAGCATTCTCATCCACTCCTTTGCGCATTTTTTGAAAGTTGGATTTTCTCACTTTCTCACTTTCTCACTTTCATTATACACGCTTCCCGTTCAAAATGCAACTGTTCACCGCAGCCTTGCCCACTCGTCCGTGGTCTTTTCAGCCTGCTCCTCCTTTTTCTTGGCCTGCTTCACCCACTGCTCAAAGGCTTTTCTGTCGTACAGCTTTCCGCCGCTGTCGTCTTCCAGTTTCAGCAGCATGGCCTCCATCTGTGCCCGGTCGTGGTCGTTGCCCGCCAGGTACACCGGTTTCACCAGCTCTGTCACCTTGCTCTTTAAGCTTCCGGCTTCCTTGCCTGCGGTCATCAGGCGGTCAAGCTCATCCTGTACCTCTTTCACCCGGCCGGAGTCCAGCGCGTCTGCCAGGTCATCATACAGCCCGTCCCGGCTGCCGCGCAGCTGGTCATTGGCCACATCGGTGATGGCCCCGGTCACCAGGTCGATCACCTGCTCCCGCTTTGCCGCGTCGGCCTTTGCAGTCCGGTCAATGCCCAGCGTCTCGTACAGTTCCAGCACCATGTCCTCGGTCAGCTTCCGCCGGGTAGCATCGTCTCCGGCCACCTGGGCTTTGGCCGCTTTCTGGATGGTGCCGTCGTACTTTTTCAGCCGGGTCTTGAGCTGGCTGTAAATGGTCTTGTCGTCCTTGCCCATGGCTTCCAGCTTGGCCCGGGCCGCTGCGGCCTCTTCGGCGTCCCCACTCTGGATGGCGTTGTAAAGGCGGTCATACTGGCCCGTGGCACTGGCGGGCAGGCCGTTCAGGCTGAGTTTTTCGCCAGCTTTCAGCCTCTTGGCGTCCTCCCAATATCCCATGATGGCCTGCCGCATCTTCTCAGCATTCCCCAGTGGCACACCCAGCAGCTCAAAGCCATACTCGAGTACGTCCATGCCGGCTTTCATCAGTTTCTGGTGGTACTTTTCCAGCTCTACTTCATCCATCCCGCTGGTATCCCGCTTCACCAGGGTGATAAACTTCGATACTGCCGCAAAGGTATCATTCACAGCGCTGATGTTGGTGGCGCTCACCACGTCATAATCGGTGCCATTCAGAGTGTTGCCCACCAGCGTGTACAGCTCAGAGCCAAACAGGAAGTTGCCCGCAAAGCTCTCCGTGTAGAGATCCAAAAAGCGCTTGCCCATGCTGGCTGCCGTCACGTCGCCGTTTTCGTCCCGTTCCCGGTCCCAGCGGTGGAGCAGGAAGTCCGCGCCAATTTTCATCAGGGCAAACACAGCCGTCTGGGTCAGCTGGCTGGCCACGGCCCGGTTCAGCTGCTTGCCCGCCCGGTCCAGTTCAGCCTTATTCGCTGCGCTGGCTTCTGCCTTATACCGGGCCCGCTGGGCGTTGTAGTCGCCCACCGCATCGGCCAGGATGCCGTAGTTCTGGAAGCGCTGGGTGGTAAACATGGTCAGCGTTTTGGTGATCTCATTGTCACTGCGCTGGATTCCCGCCCGCTGCATGGTGGTGTAGTTAGGCTGTGTCTCCTCAATGACTCTCTGGTACATCTTATTGACCGCATCCCAATAGGCATCATTGCGGTTGACCTTGGCCGCAGGGCCCGCGCTTTCACGGCCCACAAAATCCTTTGCGTCCTGCTCAGAGTTTCCCGTCCTGCCAAGGGCTCCCCTGTCAGGGGAGCTGTCGCCGTAGGCGACTGAGAGGTTAAACTCCTCTGCATGGCGCTCCACATATCGCTTTGCGCCCTCCCACAGGGCCGCCACCGTGATCTCGTCCATGCCGTTGATCCAGCCCGTCAGGCTCTTGGGCAGCTTGTCCATAGCGTTCTGCGCCAGACCCTTGTCCGCACCAATGGAGGCAAGCTCTCCCTCCTGGGAGCCTCGCATTCGGTAGCGCAGCAGCACGTCCCCGTGCTGGCTGATCTCTGCTTCCAGCGCAGCCCGCTGCTTTTTGGAAAGGTTCTTGACGAACGGCACCACCGCTGCCATGGTATCTGCACCCAGCACCGCGCCTGCCGTCGGCAGAGAGGCTGCCTGCGCAATGGCCACGCCCGGGTTCAGCGTCAGGATAGCCCCGGCGTAGTTGCCCCGCAGCTTGCCCAACACCCGGCCCACACCGTCCATCCGCTTCCGCTGGGTCGATTGCAGGTCGGTGAGCAGATAATCAATGTAATCCACGGCTTCCCGTCCCCAGTGCTCTTTGATGATCTTGTTTTTCAGGATGCCAACGCCCTGGGCCGTTTCCACACCACAGTTCAAGATTTTCTGCACATCCCGGATGGGTGCTGCCAGGCCTGCATAGGCTGCCGTATCCCGCAGGGAGCGCTGCACCACATTGTTGCACTCTTCCAGCAGGATGGGCTGGCTGCTCTTCACACGGTTTTTCAAGAAGCCGCGTCCCTCGATGGTGGCATCCAGCTTCAAGCCCTCGATCTGGGTCGCCAGCTGGCTCTTGTCCACCGCAATGGGGTAATAGTTCTTCACGGTGGCCCGCTGGTAGCCCAGCAGCTTCATGCTGGTCTCGTTGATGAGGTTTGCGGTGTACCGCCCAAAGAAGTCTTCCATGTCCTTGCACCATGCCCTGTCGTAGTCGGTCATGGCCTTTTCGACGGTCTGCACGATGGTGTCCGCCATCGGGGTGCCGTCGGCGTTCAGCAGGCTGCCCAGCTGCACGGTCTGGCCTTTCTGGTAGGCTGCCTCAATGTTGCCCTTGTGGTAGTAGTTCACGTCCGGCAGGGTCAGGCCGCCCGTCAGCAGGTGGTTCCGGCTGTCCGCATTTTTCAGGTGCATGTACAGGCTGCACAGCTGGGCATGGGTCAGGGGCACCGCGTTCCCCTTGGTGTCTTTCAGCCCCACATCTACCTGTTCCGCGCCAGGGCCTGCAAACCGCTCCATGTTCTTCACATTGGCTTTGCCCGTCACGTTGTCAAACAGGGCCGTTCCCTCCACCGTGATCTGGGTCTGTTTTCGCTGGCCCTCATTCAGGATGTCTGCCAGCTGCTCTATCTGGCCGTTCTTGGTATAGCCGCCCAGCATCCGGAACACCCGCTTGGCTCCCAGCATGTCCAGGTTGTACAGCGTCAATGCCTTTTGCAGGCGGGGGCTTCCCGGCTCATTGCCTTTCGCTGCCAGCACCTCGTGGGCTGTTCTCTGGGCAAAGGCGTCCACTTCCTTGGCCTTTTCCAGGCTCAGGGTCTTGTTGGCCGTCCGGATCACATGCAGCGTGCTGGCCGTAATGGCTTTCAGCATCCGCATCTGGTCCACGGTCATGGGCAGGTATACCCGGTTTTCCGTCTCATTGATCCGCTGCTGCAAACGGTCCCGCAAGGCCCGGGCCTTTTCGCTGTCGGGCAGGGCCTTGGCCTCCTCCATCTGCTGATGCAGACGGTCCAGCTGTGCCTGCTTGGTAGCCGTCAGGTCAATTTCCAGTGTGTCGATCAGCTTCACCACGCCGCTCTGCTCCCAGTCCACGCTCACACCGCTGGCACTGCCCTCGGTGCCCTGTGCCACCTGGATGCTGGTGCGCAAAGCTTCCAGCCTCTGCACGGCCTTAAAGTTCATCACGGTCAGGTCGGCCAGCTTCGCCACCTCTGCTGCCTGTACAATGAGGCTCTTCTGCACATACTTACCCGGTGCAGGCCGCAGCACCATCTGGTTCAGCTGGGCCGCGTTCCGCTGGATGCTCCGCCGGAGCTCGTCTTTCTGGCGTCCCTCCCGGGCTTTCTGCACCCGCTTTTCAGCCAGTGCCTTGGCCACGGCAATGTCCTCATCCCGCTGCTGCCGTGCCGTCTCAATGGCAATTGCATTCCGCTGGGTCTGTTGCTGCTGCCAGGCGTCCGCCTTGCGCTGGTTCTCCTGCTCCCATTCCAGGATGTCGTTTTCCTGGAAAATGAGCTGCCGCTCGGCCCGGTCTGCCCGGCGCTGCTCTCCTGCCACCTGCCGGGCCAGCTCTGCGTTCTCCGCTTTCAGCTGTCGGCGCTCCAGGGCAATGTCGTCCAGCATCTGCCGCCGTTCCTCCCGCATCCGCTGCTTTTCGGCTTTCCACTCCCGGTCGTAGGTTTCCCGCAGCACTTCCAGCTTCTCATTCAGGTCGCCTATGTTCGTGATATCCACACCCAGCATGTCCAGGTTCTGGTCCAGCAGCTTCTCAGCCGCCCGGTTCTTCTGCTCCTGCCGGGCAAAGGCCTTTGCCTCGTCGCTCTGGGCAGCCGCCTTGCTGTTCTCATACAGCCGCCGGTTAAACTCCCGGGTCTGCTCTTTCTGCACGCCTTTCAGGCTCTTGAGCACTTCGGCTGCCCGCTCCTCACTGCCTGCGGCCGCGGCAGCCACTTCCCGGTTGTGCTTCTGGATGCCATGGAAGATGGTCTGCACGTCGGTCATCTCGTTCAGGTTCATCACCTCGCCCAGCATCCGGCCTGCCAGCTCCACCTTGGCGTCCTCATACTCGGCCACGTCGGCAAAGCGGCTCATCATCCTGGGCTTGATGGCGTCATGCACGTTCATCAGCACTTCCAGCCACTCGGTGCTTTCCATGCTGGCGGCTCCTGCCACCCCTGCGTTTTTGGCCGCCGTGCGGAACAATGCCGCTGCTCCGTCTTTCATTCCGCCCACACTCCGGGTGTCGTTCACGATGCTCTCATATTGTTCCACCGGGTTTCCGTCCCGGTATCCGGCCTCCCGCCGCAGCTGCACGCCGTGGCTTCTGGCGTCTTTCACCGCCGCGCCCCAGGTGCCATACCGCCGGGCAAGTTCTGCCTCTGCCTGGCCGCCCTTGGCCACGGTATAGCTCAGGTTGTGCAGTTCCGGGTACTGGTCCCACAATTCCGTATTGCGGTAGGTCGCATGGTCCAGCACCTCTCCTGCCAGCACTTCGGCCATGCTCTGGGCCTTTTGCATGTCCGCGCCGTCCGCTTTCAAGTACTCCACCAATGGCCGCAGCTCCTTGGCAAACTCGCTGGAATGCAGCTTGCCTTTTGCCCCGCTGGTGTTAATGATCCGCAGCGCCATCCCCTCCAGGCTGTCGTCCGAGATTCGCACGCCCCGGGTGATTCCAAAGAAATCCATCAGGGTCTTGAGGGAGGCGTCCCGCTCCGCAATGGCCCGGCTGGCCTGCCGCTGGGTGTTCTTCCGGGCGTCCCTGTCGGCGCTCTCCGCCATCTGGAACCTGATATTCGGCACCTTGTTCAGCAGCTCTGCCCGCTGGGCCTCGTCTCCGGCCTTGTACTGTTCCACGGCAATGCCGTGCCCTTTCAGGCTGTCCACCAGCGCTGCACTGGCATTGTCCGGCAGGATGGCCGCTTTCACTTCTTCAAAGCCCACAGCCCGCTGGGGCTTTGCCTCAAAGTATCCGGTGGGGATAGCGGCCACATCCTTGTACAGCTGCCGGATCAGCGCCGCCGTGTCCTTGCTGATGCTGTAACCCTCCTTGGCAAATGCCTTGCCAATGGCCGTGGTCGTCTGGCTGCCCTGCGCTGCCCGCAGCAGGATGTCTCCCAGGATCTCCCGTTCTTCAAAGCTGTTGCTCGTGTGGGGCTCCGTCTCGCTGCGCAGCTTGCTGAGGATGGTCTCGATCTGGCCGTCTGCCTTTTCCAGCAGGGCTTTATACTCCTCTTCCGGCATCTGCTGCAAGCGTTCTTTGTCTGCCCGCACTTCGTCCAGGTTCTTATACTCCGCCGTGGCCGTGCTCATCAGGGTATTGGCCGAGAGTCCCCACGCGCCTTTTCCCCGGGCTTCCTCCTGGTTCATGGCTGCCACAAGGTTTTCCAGGGTGTAGGGGTTGTGCAGCTGGGCAAAACTGCGGCGGTTGCCCTGCTTGGTGTAGGGGTCCTTTCCGTTGTAGATACCCTTTTCTCCCAGAATCTTCTCCATTTTGGGCAGCAGCCAGGAGGCCACCTCGGCGTCCGGTGCCTTTTCCCGCAGCTCCTGCTGCATGGCGTCAGTATCCTGCACCAGCTTGCCCGCAATGTCTTTGGTCGTCACATACTCGTATGCGTTTTCCAGCCGGGACCGTAGCATGGGCGCGATCAGCCGGGCTGATTTAGCCTGTGCCTTTTCCTCGCTCCATCCCAGCTCTTCCATGGCCCAGGCCGTTTCTGCCTGCCGCACCTCATTCAGCACCGCGTTGGCTCGGTCATGGTTCCCGCTCACCACGTCCGTCTCCACGATGTCCCGCAGCACGCTCTCCCCGCCAATGGCCTCCATGATCTTCTCATACCGCTTCTTCTGGCTCTCGGTAAAGCGCACCTCCGGCTTTGTCACCACCCGGATGTCCTCGCCCTTGTCCGCCAGGTAAGCCGCCTTGACGGCATCGTTCTGGGCCAGGCTCCCCGCCAGCTGTTTCGGGCTCTGGCTGGATGCTTCCATATCCAGCGTACCTGTCAGCACACTGCCCCGGGCAAAAGCCCCCTTGGCCGTCTGGCGGCTCAACTGGGCCAGTTCGGTGTTCAGCTTCATGGCCTGGTCCGCATTTACCTTGTACTCCACATTCGGTCTTGTCGGTGTCCAGGCGTCAGAGCCATACACCCGGTTTGCACGGTTGGCCTGCGGGTCAATGCTGTCCGGGCCAAACACCAGCGAGATGGGGCCATACTTACTGTGTCCCTCCCGGGCTCTCACCACCGCAATGGAGGGCGAGGGCATCCCGCCTAGGTCCAGAGCCTCCCGCAGGTTTTCTTCGGTCAGGTTGTGCACCGCAATCAGTTCTTTTTCCCCGTTCACCTCCATAGGGCTGGCCAGCTGGAACCGGGTGGTTTTCTTCACAGGTTCTTCCGTCCGGCCGTTTTCTACGCTTACGCTCTTGACATTTCCATCGGAATAGCGTAAACTAGCAATGGAACCATACTTGGTTATGCGTAACGGCAATTGGAGCCTATTAACAGCTAACCAAGTATTGGTTCTATTTTTGTTTGGATCAATGTAAAGGATTTCATCACGGTTCAAAAGGCCCTGGATGTTTTTCTTTCCGTAGGCGCTCGTCACCATAATGTCGTCTATTTCCAGGCCTTTGTAGCTTGTCGGCAGCAGCTCCAGCGAAACATCCACCGGCTTCCCAGTCTGGTCATAGACTTCACCAAACATATAGATACGGCTGGCATAATCTGCATTCCGGCTCGTGTCAGAATGCAGCACAACGATGGGGCTTTCCAGAACCTGCGGCACCTGTTTGATGATTTCTCTTGTCATAATAGAGTCATCCATTCCGGCCCGGAAGTTTTCTGCACTGTGTTTCTGCAAAATTTTCCGAATCTTGCCGCTGTCCCAGTAAATATTCTGATCCTTTACGCCGATGCTTTTCAGCACCTCCGAAGTAGCCCCTACCCGAATCCGTTTCGACCAGGTAACTCCAAGGTCAATTGCATCCACATTCTTTGCGAAATTCCGGTCAATTTCAAACCGCGTCCCCAGTTTTTCCGCCGCGTCCTCGGTCTTGAGGGCTGCGGCGTTTTTGTTTTCGGCGGCTTTTGCAGCACGCAGGTTGTCCATGGCCTTTTCGGCATGGGCAAAGTATTCTTCCTGCAATGCCCGCTTCTCGGCTTCTGCCAGGCGCTGGGCCTTTCGTGCTGCGGTATTCTCCGGGTCAATGCGCAGCACTTCCTTGGCTTTGGAGATGATGTTTTCCAGCATGGTCTTCACCTGCTGCATCACCTTGTGGATGCTTCCGGCACGGCCTGCGTTCTTGTCCGCCTGCTCCCGCTGGAACTGAGCCCACCGCCGCACGCTCTCCTCACTGTCAAAGATACCGCCCCAGGCGTCGGACACCAGCTCTTCCGCTGCCTGCTCATAGCTCAGGCTCTGGGCGGCATAATCGCCCATCTTGGCCCGGATCATCTCGTCAATGTTCTCATAGCCGTTCTTCTGGGCCAGGTACAGCAGTGCATGGTCCTGCAAGGTCTTGGCACCCTCCGCATCCAGTGCGTTATACCAGTGGTAGTCCTCGTGCAGCACGGTAGAAAAAACATCCTGCGCACTGTCACCAAAGAAAATGCGGGCTGTCTCTGTGTCCACATAGGCCCGGACATTCGCATTCGGTGCCCCGTCCGGCCCATTCAACACGCTTTTCAGCACTGCATCGGTGCCCGTGCCCTGGGCGTTCAGGCGGATGATCTGGCTGGCCACAGCATCCTCCGGGCGCAGGGTGCCGCGGTAGTAGGTCACTCCCTCGCCGCTGGTACTCTGAGTGCCCAGGGCACCGCCCAGCTTCTTCATCTGCTGGGCCCGGGCTTCCCGCTCCCCTTTGCCGTAAAGGTATGCCTGCTCCAGCACGTTCCGTCCGGTGCCCTTTTCCAGCACCATGTTCACGTTCAGGCCCAAGGCGTTCTCACTTCCCGCCAGCCGCAGCGCCTTGTCAAAGCTGTCCACGTCCTCCATCTGGCCCAAACGGTACATGCTGGAGGCTGCCGCTGCATAGGTGTCCGCGTTCAGCCCGCTGGGCATCTGCTTGCTCAGGTTCTCTGCTGCCTTTTCGCTCACCTGCCAGCTCCGCAGCTTCTGCTCCACCCGGTTCATCTTCTGGCTTTCGGTGGGTGCTTCCTGCAGCCCAATGGTCTCCCGCAGCTCTGCCGGGCTGATTTCCACACTTTCCCCGGTATTCTCCACGGCCTGGTTCTGTGTTTCCGCACTTTCCACCCTTGGCAGCAGGGCCCGCTCTTCTGCGTCCGCCGCAACCCGGGCGGTCTGCTCAGAGTTGCCCGACATGCCAATGGCTCCCCTTTCAAGGGGAGCTGGCGCGTCAGCGCCTGAGAGGTCCTGCCGGGCCAGTGCTCTATCAGAGGAGCTGTCTGCTGCTCTCGTTTCCTGATTCTGTGCCGCCTGCTGCTGGGCTGCAATGCTGCGCAGCATTCGCCGGGTGGCCGCTGCCGTTCCGGGCAGCTGCACCCCATAGGCCTCTTCAAAGGCCGCCCGGTTTGCTTCATTTCCCGCCTCCGGGGTAAACAGCCCAATGGTCTTTCCCGTCAGGCTGTCACTTGCAGCCATCTGGGCAAACTGCCGCACCGCCGGATTATCACTCACTCTGCCCTCTGCCGCAGTGCCAGCTCTTTCTACCCTTGGCAGCAGGGCCCGCTCTTCTGCGCTAGTTGCAGCCTGTACGGTCTGCTCAGAGTTTCCCGGTCTGCCAAGGGCTCCCCCTTTGGGGGAGCTGTCGCCATCAGGCGACTGAGAGGGCAAGCCCGCTGCCAAAGCCTGCGTCTCCCCCGGCTCCATCGTGCGCTCCAGCGCCTTGCGCTGCTGCCGGGCCGCCTGTTCTGCATCTGCCTGAGCGGCGTAGTATTCCACCTGCCCCCGTAAGCTGGAATCGCCGCTGTTGTACTTGGCCAGCCCGGTGCCCACAGCACCGCCCAGCGCACCGGATGCACCGCCGGAAAGGCCGCTCTCCAATGCGTTCAGGAACGTCTCTTTGCTGAACATCGTCTTGGCGGCTTCCTCGTCGCCCAGGGCTGCGTCAATAGCCTGGTCTGCATAGGTTTCCACAAAGGCCTGCATGGCGTTGTCCATGCCGCCAGAAATAGCATTGGCCACCGCCGGGTAATTCTTGGCCAGAGCCCCGTCCCCGGCAAGCCCGCGCACCCAGTCCGCGATCTGACCGGCCACCGTGTCCTTGGCATAGTCCGAGCCCATAGTCCGGGCCAGGTCTGCCGCGCCCACGCTGTTGATGGCCCAACCTGCGCCAAACTTGGCCAGGCCTCCGGCCAGTGCCTTGCCCGCACTCTGGCCGCTCTCCACGCTCTGGCCCATGGCCTCTGCGGCACCCTGTGCACTCAGCACGGGCAGCACCGCAGCCGGGTTCACACCCGCCACAGCCAGGTTTTCTGCTGCGCTTGTGGCCACGCCCAAAGCCGTCCGGGCAGCTGGAGAAAGGCCGCTCTGGGCTGCTGCATTCAGTTGCTGCCCACGGTGATAAAGCTGATAGCCCAGGCTCTTCTCCGGATCCACACTGTCCTGCGCTTCTGTCCCGGCAATGCGGGCTTTCATGCTGTCGATTTCTTCCCGCGTGAAGCCCTGCTGCAGCAGGTCACCCGTGCTGTATTTCGGCTGGTAATCCATATCGGTAGCCATCAGCCGCTCGTACAGGTTTTTTTCCCGGGGGGTCTTGGCCACTTCCGCTTCCAGTGCTTTCCGGTTGGCCGCGCTTTGGGCAAGGTTCTTGCCTGTCTGCACAGCATATTCACCGGCCAGGAACGGCGCTGCTGCCACCGTATCTGCCACACCGCCAATGGTGTTGGCCGTCCGCCGCACGCCACGCTTCCAGGCAGGAATGGCATCCAGCGCCGCATTCATCTGCCGGGCCGTGTCGATCTGTTCCTGCGTCCAGCCGCCCTTGGTGATGAGGTCTTTGTCCGTGTAGACCCCGTGGGTGTTGTCCACACGGCGCACTGCATCGGCCAGGTTCTTATTGTCGCCCGTGTCCAGCCACTGGTTGATGGCATCAAACTCATCCGTCTGACTGTGCTGGTCGTTGTACTGTTTCTGCTTCTGGGCCAGGCTCCCATAGATGCTGCCTGTACCCTCTGCCAAAGGCAGCAGGGCCCGCTCTTCTGCGTTCCCCACAGCCTGCGCGGTCTGGTGCTGTTGTCCGGCCTGCCAAGGGCTCCCCTGATAGGGGAGCTGGCGAGCGTCAGCGAGACTGAGAGGTTTTCCCCACTTTGCCGCCGGGCTCTGTCGGGACATTGCCCCGCCTGCTTTATAGCTGTCCAGGGCATCGGCATACAGAGGCGTCTTCTCCTGTTTCGGCGTGGTCTCAACGGTGGCAACACCCGCTTTCGGCGTAGTCGCCGTCGGTGTCTTGGTGCGCATGGCCCGCACTTTCTCTGCCGTCCAGCCGTCACTCTCCGTTGCTTTTGCAGGGTTGCTCTCCCGCATTGCCTTAACCTTTTCTGCTGTCCATGCCATTTAATTCACCCCCGCATTCTCCAGTGCCCGCGCGATCTCTGCATCCGAATAGCCATTCTGGTGCATGTTGTTCATGATGGCCCAGGCGCTATATCCTTTTTTGGCGTAATTTTTCGCCAGCATCGTGGCCAGATTATCCCGGTTGCTGTTCTTGGTGGTGGTCGTCGTACTCGGCAGCCCCCACTTGCTTCCCATGTTCAGGTTCGTCAAAGCGCCGGCACTTGGCGCGGTATAGGCGCTCTTGCTTCCCGTTCCCTGCGGCAGCATCCCGGCCTCTTTCAGGATGCCGGCATAGATGGCCTTGGTTGGATCATCGTCACTCAGAGCCTGGTATTTGCCCAGTGCCGTCAGCACCTGGCTGTTGGTCCAGCCGCTCCCGCTCTTGCTGCTGCCAGACGTACTGCGGGAGCTGCCGCTGCTCCGTCCAGAGCCGCTGCTCTTCCCGCTGGCCGAGAGGGATTTACTCAGCAGCTGCTTGTTCATGTACTCCTCAAAGGCCCGGTTTGCAACCGTGTCATAGTTGTCGATGCTGTCCTGCGGCAGGTTCAGAATGTCCAGGTAGCTGTACGCCCCGGTCTGGTCGCCGTTGCCCATCAGGCCGGAAGCCGTGGCCAGCCCCGAGAGCTGGTCTTTCCAGGTGATGGGCGTCTGCCCGCTGTAGCTGTCCAGAATACCGGGATCTACTTTGTAGGCTTCCAGCACGGCCTTGGCCGCATCGTCCGCGCCCTGCTGTTTCAGGCTCACTGCGTAGTTGATGGCCTGCGCCTGGGCCTGCTGCTGTTGGGCCGTATACCCTTTGCACCCGTCGTAGGCCGTCAGCGCCGCAGAGCCAATGTTCTTTACCCAGCCCCACAGGTTTTCCTTGTCGCTGGCGTATTCGTTCCGGGCCTGTTCGCTCTTGTTGGCCAGGTAATTCCGCCAGCTCTGGAAATTCGCCAGGTTCGCCCCGTAGGCTGCCCGGTTCAGTCCCTCCGTGGTGGTCATCCCGCTCAGGGCGTTCAGCAGGCTGTTCTGCTTGTCCTGGTATTCGGCCAGCGCTTGGCTGCGCAGGCTTGGCAGTGCGTTGTCAATGCCTGCCAGTGCCTGCCGCTGATTCTGGGCGGCCACACTGTCTGCGTAGCTGGAGCCATACCCGCCTGCCAGATTGGCCGCATTGGCCTTGGCATTGTCTGCGGCCGCCTGGGCGCTCTGGGTGGCCCGCTGGCGGTACTGCTGGTAGGCGTCCGCTGCGGTGTTCCAGTCAAAGCCGCTGCCCACCTGGCCGGTCACGGCATCCATGGCCTCTTTGTTCTGGTTCACATAGTCCGCCGGGTTGTTGGCCGCCCACTGTCTCTCAGCGGCCTCCGCCTGGTTCTTTCTCCGTTTGCTGGTTCCAATCGCCATATCTCATATCCTCCTAACGTCACACCGCAGGGTCCGCTGCCTTGCGTCACATAAAACTTTTCTCGTCCTGCTCAAACTTGCCCGGCCTGCCAAGGGCTCTCCTTTTAAGGAGAGCTGTCTGCGCA
>OIWL01002660.1_pt1 | contig 14204 bp, 12 predicted proteins | sample 1587561 | NCBI WGS metagenome assembly OIWL01 (sample SAMEA3888903, study PRJEB22519) | human gut metagenome | biome: human gut; feature: human-associated habitat; material: faeces | place: Denmark | collected 2010 | reverse complement strand
ACTTTTAAAGCAGGGAAAACAGGTTGCATTTTTAACTTTGGGAGACCCGACTGTGTATTCTACTTATTTGTATGTACATAAACGAATTTTAGAGCGTGGTTATGAAGTAGAAATTGTAAGTGGAATTCCGTCTTTTTGTGCGGTAGCAGCAACTTTAAATATGGGACTGGTAGAAATGGCAGAACCGCTTCATGTGATTCCTGCAACGTACAATGCGGATACCATGGATGAGGTATTAAAACTTCCGGGGACAAAAGTTTTGATGAAAACCGGAAGGAAAATGAAAGCAGTCAGAGAGAGTATTTTAAGAAGTGGTCAGGATGCAGTTATGATTGAGGATTGTGGCATGCCGAGCGAAAAGATTTATAAAAGTGCCGAAGAAATACCGGAACAGTCCGGATATTATTCATTAATTATTGTGAAGGAGAAAAAATAAGATGATACATTTTGTAGGAGCAGGTAGTGGAGCACCGGATTTAATTACAATCCGAGGAAAGAAGTTTTTAGAGGAAGCGGATGTGATTATCTATGCCGGTTCACTGGTAAATCCCAAGCTTTTAGACTATGCCAAAGCAGGTTGTCAGATTTATAACAGTGCCAAGATGACCTTAGAAGAAGTACTCGATGTGATGAGAGAGGCAGAAAAAGCAGAAAAAATGACGGTACGTCTGCATACAGGAGACCCATGTCTGTACGGAGCAATTCGTGAACAGATGGATGTACTTGATAAAGAAGGGGTTTCTTATGATTATTGTCCAGGTGTCAGTTCTTTTTGTGGGGCAGCATCAGCACTTAATTTAGAGTATACACTTCCTGAAGTATCCCAGAGTGTGATTATTACAAGGATGGCAGGTAGAACTCCGGTACCGGAAAAAGAAAGTATTGAGTCATTTGCGGCACATCAGGCTACAATGGTTGTATTCTTAAGTACAGGAATGCTGGAAGAGCTGAGCAGACGTCTTATTGAAGGCGGTTATACAGCAGATACACCAGCAGCCATTGTATATAAGGCAACCTGGCCGGAACAGAAGACCTTCGTCTGCACAGTGGGAACACTGGCAAAAACGGCTGCAGAAAATAATATTACAAAAACAGCTCTGATGATCATCGGAGATACAGTTGCAGCAGCACACTATGACCGTTCCAAGCTGTATGATCCGGAGTTTACCACAGAATTTCGTGAAGCTGTGAAATCAAAAACACATCACTCATAGAATCTGGTAACCTTAAGGAATTGCTATCGTTTATGAGATTACTGTAAACAGGAGAAAGAGAAGGAATATAACAGTGAAGGTTGCACTTATATGCTTCAGCCTTACCGGTCAGCAGACCGGGGAGAGATTATGCCGGGGGCTGGAAGCTGCCGGTATGACAGCAGAACTGGATAAAAAAAGTAAATATCTTCCGGATTCTATTCAGATCAGTACCTCTGCATGGGCAGGAGAGAAATTTTCTGATTCAGATGCACTGATCTTTATCGGTGCCACCGGAATTGCCGTCCGCAGCATTGCGCCTTATGTAGCGTCAAAGAAGTCAGACCCTGCGGTGCTGGTTGTAGATGAATGTGGAAAGTTTGTCATTTCCCTTCTGTCCGGACATCTGGGCGGTGCCAATGAACTGGCGCTGAAAACAGCAGAAATTCTGGAAGCAATACCAGTGGTCACAACAGCCACAGACCTGCATCACCGTTTTGCAGTAGATGTTTTTGCAAAGAAAAACAATTGCAATATTTTTAACATGAAAGCAGCAAAGGAAGTCTCTGCTGCACTTCTGGCAGGAAAGAAAGTTGGATTTTACAGTGAGTTTCCGACGGACGGCGAACTGCCGGAGGGGCTGGTCCGGTGTGACGAATATGGGAATCCTGTCAACAGTACGGATGACAGATCAGAAGAGGAAACACAGAAAAGCTCTGATTTTAATGGAACAGGGACAGACTGTACGAATATAGACTGCGGAGTTGCGGTTACAGTACATACTTCCTGTAATCCTTTTATTTCTACCACACAGGTAGTTCCGAAATGTCTGACTCTGGGTATGGGCTGCAGGAAAGACAAGGATGCCCGTGGAATCGCAGAGGCAGCGCAGAAGGTGCTGGACAGATCCGGATTTCATAAAGAAGCATTTGAGCAGATCGCAAGCATCGATCTGAAGAAAGAAGAAAAGGGAATCCTGTCATTGTCACAGGACTGGCAGATTCCTTTTGTGACTTATACAGAAGAAGAATTAAAACAGGTGCCTGGAGAATTTACTCCCTCACCTTTTGTAAAAAAGATCACAGGTGTGGATAATGTCTGTGAGAGAAGTGCAGTCCTTGCCAGTGGAAATGGCAGGCTGCGGCAGAGAAAAACAGGAGAAAATGGTGTGACCACAGCAGTGGCTGCCAGGGAATGGAGGATACATTTTGAGTAAAATATATGTAATCGGAATCGGACCGGGAGCTTATGACCAGATGACAGGAAAAGCGATCCGCGCCATGAATGAAAGTGATGCGATCATCGGATATACCGTATATGTAGACCTGGTGAAGGAATATTTTCCGGGAAAAGAATTTATGACTACACCAATGAAAAAGGAAGTGGACCGCTGTGTCCTTGCTTTTGAAGAGGCAAAGAAAGGCAAAACTGTTTCCATGATCTGCAGCGGTGATGCCGGGGTTTACGGTATGGCAGGTCTGATGTATGAGGTTGGTGTCAATTATCCGGAAACAGAACTGGAGATCATTCCGGGTGTGACAGCTGCAACAGGTGGAGCTGCTGTTCTGGGTGCACCTCTGATCCATGACTTCTGTCTGATCAGCTTAAGTGACCTTCTCACACCATGGGAAAAGATAGAGGCAAGACTTCTGGCAGCAGCTCAGGCAGATTTTGTTGTATGCCTTTACAATCCGTCAAGTAAAAAACGTCATGATTACCTGCAGAAAGCCTGTGATCTGATGATGAAATACAAATCACCGGATACCATCTGCGGAACAGTTTCCAATATCGCAAGAGACGGCGAGGAAGCTCATGTAATGACATTAAAAGAACTGAGAGATACACAGGTGGATATGTTTACCACAGTATTTATCGGTAATTCTCAGACAAAGGAAATCAGCAATAAGATGGTAACACCGAGGGGATATAGGAATGTATAAAGTTCTTGTTTTTGCGGGAACAACAGAAGGATACGAAATCTGTCGGTTTCTGGCAGATCATAAGATAGAGACAAAGGGATTTGTTGCCACAGAATATGGTAGCAAATCTCTTACAGAAAATGAATTTCTCACTGTTCAGACCGGAAGACTGGATGCAGCGGACATGGAAGAGGTCTTTTTACAGGAGAAACCGGAAATGGTGCTGGATGCCACCCATCCTTATGCTGCTGAGGTGACTGTAAATATCAGGACAGCCTGTGAAAATACGCAGACAGCATATTACAGGGTGCTGAGAGAAGCAGGAGAACATGAGGACAGAGCAGTATATGTGGACAGTGTTCAGGCGGCTGCAGATTATCTGGATCAGACCCGGGGAAATGTACTGCTGACAACAGGAAGCAAGGAGCTGGCCGGCTTCACAGGCATGAAGGATTATCAGAACCGTCTTTATGCAAGAGTCCTTTCTCTGCCCAATGTGATGAAAGCCTGTGCAGAGCTGGGATTTGAGGGAAAACATCTGATAGGAATGCAGGGGCCTTTTTCCAGAGAGCTGAATGCTGCAATGCTCAGACAGTATGACTGCAGATATCTGGTCACAAAGGATACAGGAAAAGCAGGTGGATTTCAGGATAAGATTGATGCTGCCCTGGAATGTGATGCAGTTCCTGTGATCATCGGGCGTCCTCTGAAGGAGGAAGGAATGTCTGTGAGAGAATGTAAGAGATTTCTTACAGAGCATTTCGGTTTAGCCCACAGACCGCATATTACATTGCTGGGAATTGGAATGGGAAGTCAAAAGCTTCTTACTGTCCAGGGGAAGAACAGCTTGGATCAGGCGGATCTTCTGATCGGTGCCAGGAGGATGGTGGATTCTGTGAAACGTCCGGGACAGGATGTGTTTGTGGAATACAGAAGCCGGGAGATCAGGGATTATATTGATGCACACCCGGAGTATGACAATATTGTGATCGTCCTTTCCGGAGATGTGGGATTCTACAGTGGAGCCAGAAAACTTCTGGAAGTACTGTGTCAGGACAGTGCGGATCTGAGAGTACAGAGAAAGAACGGATCAGAGAAGAGTGAGGAAGAACGGGATAGTTCAGCACAAAATAATACAGAGATAGAGATTCAGTGCGGGATTTCCTCAGTTGTATATTTTATGTCCAAAATAGGATTGTCCTGGGATGATGCCAAAATCGTCAGTGCACATGGAAGAGGCTGTAATCTTATCTCACATATCTGTTATACAGAGAAAGTTTTTTCCATACTCGGAACTTCAGACGGTGTAGCAGTTCTGGCAGAGAAACTGGTAAAATACGGGATGGGTGATGTGCTTCTTTATGTGGGAGAAAATCTGTCCTATGAAAATGAGAAGATTTTTGCAAAGCCTGCCAGCGAACTGACAGAATATAAGGGTGATCCTTTGTCCGTCATCTGTGCAGTAAATGAAAATGCAGGAACACGTCTGGAGACGCATGGGATCAGAGATGAGGAATTTATCAGAGGCAAAGCGCCTATGACAAAGGAAGAGGTGCGTACGGTATCCCTTTCCAAACTGCGTCTGACCGCTGATTCCGTCTGCTATGATGTGGGTGCAGGAACAGGCTCACTGTCAATAGAGATGGCACTTCGTGCTCATCAGGGACAGGTCTGGGCAATCGAGAAAAAGGAAGAAGCAGTTGAACTGATCCACCGGAATAAGGTGAAATTTGCAGCGGATAATCTGGAGATCGTGGAAGGACTTGCACCGGAGGCTCTGACAGATCTTCCGGCACCAACCCATGCTTTTATCGGAGGCTCGTCAGGAAATCTGAAAGAGATCGTGAAGCTGCTGGTTGAAAAGAACCCTCAGGTCCGGATCGTGATCAACTGTATCACTCTTGAAACTGTGTCTGAAGCATTGGAAACAGCGAAAGAGTTTGGATTTGAAGAAAATGAAATCGTGCAGCTTGGTGCGGCACGTTCAAAAGCAATCGGACGTTATCATATGATGATGGGAGAGAATCCCATTTATATTATTACACTTCAGAATCCCGGAAAATAACAAATGATGCAGATATCAGGGATTACAAATTAACAGTTAAGGAAATACAGATTAACAGTTAATAGATTGGAATGCCCTGAAATTGTTGAAAAAATATAGGACAGAAACAGAGGAGAACAGGGATGGATATTCCAAGAATACTTCTTGCGGCAGGAGCCAGCGGCAGTGGCAAAACACTGATCACCTGCGGACTTCTGCAGGCACTGGTCAATCGAAAAATGAAAGTGGCATCTTTTAAATGCGGACCGGATTATATAGATCCCATGTTTCATTCCAGAGTCATCGGGACGAAATCCCGTAATCTGGATACCTTTTTTACAGATGCCGAGACAACCCGATACCTGCTTGGAAAAAATGCAGCAGACTGTGATATTGCAGTAATGGAAGGTGTTATGGGCTATTATGACGGCGTGGGTGGAATATCCACGAAAGCAAGCGCCTATGACCTGGCAGATACTACAGATACTCCGGTCATCCTTGTGGTAAACAGCAGAGGGATGAGTATTTCCCTGGCAGCTTATATTAAAGGTTTTATGGAGTACAAAGAGAAAAGCCATATCAAAGGTGTGATCTTTAACCAGATGTCTCCCATGCTTTATCCCAGAATGAAGAAGCTGGTGGAAGAACAGCTTGAGGTGGAGGTTCTTGGATATGTGCCAAAGGTAGAGGACTGTGTGATCGAGAGCCGTCATCTGGGTCTTGTGCTTCCTGAGGAGATTTCTGATCTGAGGGAACGCTTGCAGAAGCTGGCCGGAATATTGGAAGATACACTGGAGATCGACAGGATCCTTGCACTTGCCCAAAATGCAGAGGAGCTGCAGGTGCCGGAATCTCTGATACAGAAAGACAAGACATATGGATATTGTCTGCCACAGAAGCTGCGTATCGGAGTGGCAAAGGATGAAGCCTTTTGTTTCTTTTATGAAGACAATTTTCGTCTCCTTCAGGAAATGGGGGCAGAGCTGGTTGATTTCTCGCCAGTTCATGATGAACATCTTCCTGCAGATCTGGATGGGATTCTTCTTTATGGCGGTTATCCGGAATTAAATGGAGAGGCACTGGAACGCAATGCATCCATGAAAGAAGAGATTGCACAGGCAGTTAAACAGGGCATGCCATGTATGGCAGAATGCGGAGGCTTTATGTATCTTCATGAGCAGATGGAGGATATGGGCGGAGTGTTCCGGAAAACCTGCGGAGTGATCCCCGGAAAATGTTTCCGCACTCCCAGACTGACCAGATTTGGATATATCACATTAACTGCCGGGAAGCCTGTTTTCGGCAGAAGTGCGGAGGAGATCGGTGAGATTCCGGCTCATGAATTCCACTATTTTGATTCAGAGAACTGTGGAAGTGATTTCCATGCAGCGAAGCCTATGAGCAAAAGAGGATGGGACTGTATGCACAGCAGCAGTAACCTGCTGGCAGGATATCCTCATATCTATTATTATGGAAATCCCCAGATTCCCAGGGCTTTTCTCATGAAATGTCTGGAATATCATAACAAGGAGTTTTAAAAACATGTTATATTACAGTATGCCTGCCCTTGCAGCAGGCTTCATACTTGATCTTATGATAGGAGATCCCAGATGGCTGTATCATCCGGTATGTCTGATCGGAAATCTGATCGCATTTCTGGAAAAAATACTCCGAAAGATTTTTCCGAAAACAGATAAGGGCGAACTGGCTGCAGGTACAGTGGAAGTGATCCTTGTCTGTTTGTTAAGCGGTGGAATCCCATTTCTGATCCTGCACATTCTCTATGGAATTTCAGTATGGGCGGGATTCGCACTGGAAACCTTCTGGTGCTATCAGCTTCTGGCAACGAAGTCTCTGAAAACAGAGAGCATGAAAGTTTATGACAGACTGAAAAACGGGACTCTGGATGAGGCACGTTATGCAGTATCTATGATCGTAGGCCGTGATACCCAGTCATTGACAGAGGAGGGTGTTACAAAGGCGGCAGTAGAGACTGTGGCAGAGAATGCTTCAGACGGTGTTATAGCACCGATGCTTTATATGGCAATCGGCGGAGTGTGGCTGATGTTTCTTTACAAGGGAATCAATACCATGGATTCCATGCTGGGTTATAAGAATGATAAATATCTGTATTTTGGCCGTTGCGCTGCAAAACTGGATGATGTGGCCAATTATATTCCAGCCAGACTTTCAGGATGGCTGATGGTGGCAGCCTCTGCATTTGTAAAAATGGATGTGAAAAATGCAGCGAAGATCTACCGCAGAGACAGAAGAAATCACGCCAGCCCCAACTCTGCACAGACAGAGGCAGCAATGGCAGGTGCGCTGGAGGTACAGCTTGCAGGCAATGCTTACTATTTCGGAAAGCTTTATGAGAAACCAACCATAGGAGATGGAATCCGCCCTGTGGAGGTGGAGGATATCAGACGTTCCAATCGTCTGCTTTATGCAACAGCGATCCTGGGGGCTGTGATATTTCTTCTGATCGGAAGCGCGGTGCGATATTGTTTCTTTTTATAATTCCGGTAACGTGGATTGCTGAATAGTTATTAATATAAAACATGTATAGTAAGACAGGAGACAACTGATGACAAAACATATACATGGCGGTGATGTTTATAAATATGATCATTGTCTGGATTTCTCTGCAAACTGTAACCCTCTGGGAACACCGCAGAGTGTAAAGCAGGCGATCATAGACAGTGTAGAGGACCTGAGTGATTATCCCCGTGTAGGATGCGGACCTCTGAAAGAGGCGATCGCAGATTATGAACATACAAAAAAAGAATATCTGATCTGCGGGAATGGAGCCGCAGACCTTATTTTTTCCCTCAGCAGGGCATTGAATCCAAAGAAGGCCCTTCTTCCTGCTCCTACCTTTGCGGAGTATGAACAGGCACTGGTCAGTGTTGGCTGTGAGATCAGCAGATATTATCTGAAAGAGGAAAATGATTTCTGTATACAGAAAGATTATCCGGATGTTCTGAAAAGAGAAAAGCCGGATATTATTTTCCTGTGTAATCCCAATAATCCTACAGGGATCACCATACCTCAGGACCTTCTGGAAGAAATTCTGGAAACCTGTGCCATGCAGGGAATATTTATGGTAGTAGATGAGTGCTTCCTGGATTTTGTAAAAGATCCGGAGAAACATACGCTGAAGGAAAAACTGGAAAAATATCCGGGACTTTTTATTCTTAAGGCATTTACCAAAAGATATGCGATCCCCGGTGTGCGTCTGGGCTATGGATTCTGTTCGGACAGGAAAGTACTTGACCGGATGGAGGCAGTCACCCAGCCCTGGAATGTGTCTACCATGGCACAGCAGGCAGGAATGGCAGCATTGAAGGAATCAGAATATGTGGAAGCAGGACGGCAGATCATTTTCAGGGAATCTGCATGGATGAAGGAAAAGATGAGACAGCTTGGGCTGACAGTATATCCTTCTGAAGCAAATTATATATTCTTTTACGGACCTGAGGATCTCTTTGAAAGATGTGTTGCAAAGGGAATCCTGATCCGGGACTGCAGTAACTATCTGGGGCTGAAAAAGGGATATTACCGTGTGGCAGTGAAGCTGCATGAACAGAATGAAAAGCTGATAGAGGTACTGGAAGAAGTGCTTTCATAAGTATTTATACAGGAGAAAAGGGGAAACAAAAAATGGCAAAAGCGATTATGGTGCAGGGGACAATGTCCAATGCAGGAAAAAGCCTTCTGGCAGCAGGGCTTTGCAGGATTTTTAAACAGGATGGATACAGGGTGGCACCCTTTAAATCCCAGAATATGGCACTGAACTCTTTTATTACAGAAGAGGGGCTGGAGATGGGCAGAGCTCAGGTGATGCAGGCAGAGGCAGCCGGAATTAAGCCTTCTGTGCTGATGAACCCCATTCTTCTGAAGCCTACCAATGATGTAGGCTCCCAGGTGATCGTAAACGGAGAAGTCCTGGGAACCATGAGTGCCAGAGACTATTTTAAATATAAGAAAAAGCTGGTGCCGGATATTATGAAAGCTTATGATAAACTGGCATCAGAAAATGATATCATTGTGATCGAGGGGGCCGGAAGCCCGGCGGAGATTAATCTGAAAACAGAAGATATCGTAAATATGGGAATGGCAAAGATGGCAAAGGCACCGGTACTTCTGGTGGGAGATATTGACAGAGGCGGTGTTTTCGCACAGCTGATCGGTACAGTGGAGCTTCTGGAAGAGGATGAAAGAGAGATGGTAAAGGGTCTGATCATCAACAAATTCCGCGGCGACAAGACCATCCTTGATCCGGGAGTGCAGATGCTGGAGGAGAGAAGCCATATCCCTGTAGTGGGAGTGGCTCCGTATCTGGATATTCAGGTGGAGGATGAGGACAGCCTCACAGAAAGATTTGACAGAAAACAGGAAGTGGATCTTATTGATATTGCGGTGATCCGGGTACCAAGGATCTCCAATTTCACAGATTTTAATCCACTGGAAAGTATCCCGGGAGTTTCCCTGAGATATGTACAGCATGTCAGCGAACTGAAAAATCCGGATATGATCATCCTGCCAGGAACTAAAAATACAATGGAAGATCTGCTGTGGATGCGGGCTAATGGTCTGGAAGCTGCAGTTTTGAAGGAAGCTGCAAAGGGTAAGATCATTTTTGGAATCTGTGGCGGTTATCAGATGCTGGGTGAGATCTTAAGTGACCCTCATCATGTGGAAGCCGGAGGAACCATCAAGGGAATGGGACTGCTTCCTATGGATACTGTTTTTGCAGAAAAGAAAACCAGAACCAGAGTTTCCGGCAGATTCCTGGAACTCGAGGGAGAGCTTCAGGCACTGTCCGGTGCAGAACTGGAGGGTTACGAGATCCATATGGGAGAAACTGTGTTAAAAGGCGAGGCCGGACACAGTGTATCCATTGAAGATCAGGTGTCAGGAGAGTGTAAGGAAGACGGTGCATACTGTAAAAATGTCTGCGGAACCTATGTCCATGGAGTTTTTGACAGAGAGGATGTGGCAGAGGCTGTTGTACGTGTCCTGGGTGAGAAAAAGGGAATTGATGTATCTCAGATGACAGGAATCGATTTTGCGGCATTTAAAGAAACCCAGTATGATATCCTGGCAGCAGAACTGAGGAAGCATCTGGATATGAAGAAAATCTATGAAATTCTGGAGCAGGGAATCTGATCCGAAACTGTATGGTGAAAATCCAGATAAACTATAGCAATCCTCGTAAATAATGCATTTAAGAGGATTGCTATAATGAGTGATAGATGTAACTATTGTATACGGGAATTTATGGAATTTGGGAGATAAGGAATGAAAGTAGAACTGGAAAATGTAAAACCAATGGATATAGAGAAACGCAGCTTTGAGATCATTACAGAGGAACTTGGAGATAAAAAGCTGGTTCCCGGAACAGAGCTGATCGTAAAGAGATGTATTCACACAAGCGCAGACTTTGATTATGCAGAGAATCTCTGTTTCTCTGAGAATGCAGTTGAGAAAGCAATTGCTGCTATCAAAGACGGTGCCTGCATTGTGACAGATACACACATGGCAGAGTCCGGGATCAACAAGAGAGTCCTTTCCCGCTACGGCGGAGAAGTATTCTGCTTTATCTCTGATGAGGACGTAGCTGCCACAGCCAAAGCCAACGGAACCACAAGAGCTACAGCCAGCATGGATAAGGCTGCTGCCATGGGAAAGAAGCTGATCTTTGCCATCGGAAATGCCCCCACTGCGCTGGTACGTCTCTATGAACTGATTGAGGATGGCAAGCTGGATCCGGAGCTGATCATCGGTGTGCCGGTAGGCTTTGTAAATGTGGTCCAGTCCAAGGAACTGATCATGCAGGCAGATGTACCTTATATTGTAGCCAGAGGAAGAAAGGGCGGAAGCAATGTTGCCGCATGTATCTGTAATGCATTGCTTTATATGATTGATAATAACAGAGGATACTAATTAATTCTGTATCTGACTGATATCCTTTAACAGCTTGCATGCCGGGACGAAATCTGCCACAGGCATGGAGGAGCAGGAGAGAATCAGGGTAATCTTACCGGGAGTCTCTCTCAGAAGCTGCAGGCGCAGACCATTGGTCTGTGCCTTTTTTTGAAGCTCCTGCCAGGTAAGAGTTGTGGACAGAGTCAGGGCCAGGCTGGTACCTGCGGCTCCGGTCTGGATCTGGGAATCTTTTCCAAATACTTCCCGCACAGCACTGCGGAGTGCTTTCAGCTTTACAGAATACAGACGTTTCAGCTTACGGGTCTGTGCTGCCAGGTGACCATCCCGGATAAACTGGCACAGAGCAATCTGCTCTGCCTTTGATGCTGTCTGATTATATTGGTCTGCTTTTTTTCTGTACAGTGCAGACAGCTCCGGAGGCAGGACCATAAAACTGATACGGATGGAGGGCAGCAGAAGTCTGGAAAAGGTTCCCAGATACACCACATTCTGACCGCCTGCCAGACCAAAAAGAGAAGGGGTAGGCTTCTGCAGATACACAAATTCATTTTCAAAATCATCCTCAATGACCAGACTGCCATGTGCAGCAGAGTAATTCACCAGCTCCAGGCGTCTGGAAACAGGCATAATATCACCCCATTTTGTCATATGTGCAGGAGAAACATAAATAATATCACAGTCCTTATTCCTGTAATCTACCTGAAATCCATAGTCATGAAACACAGTGCTTCCCTGTACAAAGGAAGGATTTGGAAAAGAAACAGTCTGGCGTTGCTCAAGGAGCGGGCAGAGGATGTGCAAAAGACTCTGAATACCTGCACCGATCACAATATCTTCCCCGCTACATAGCACGTTTCTGCGTTCTCTCACATAATCGGCAAGTGTATCTCTCAGATCTGCCTCTCCCTGAGGCTCTCCGTAAGACAATAATCGTTCATCCTGGCGAAGAGCGCTTTTGATATAACGTCTCCAAAGGTCAAAACGGAAACTCTCCCGATCTACTCCTGAAGAAGCAAAATCAAACCTGCAGGGTGTCTGGGTCTGTTTCTCTGTTTTTCTGACAGATGTGTGTTGTCTGTCAGCAATATCTGTCACATAATATCCGCTCTGGGCTTTGGAAATAATATATCCCTCCGCAGCCAGCTGCAGATAGGCATTTTCAATGGTAGTGCGGCTCAGCTTTAGTTCCTGTGAACATTTTCGGAGGGAGGGCATCCTGCTTCCGGGCGGGAGCTTTTTCTCCATGATCAGTTCCCTGTAATAGTGGAACACCTCCAGATACAGGTGCTCCTTTTTTTTATTCTTATCTAAAATCAATTCCATATGTAAAACTCCGATCCTTCAAACATGCTGATGGCATTCTTGAATTGCTATAGGGTTAAAAATAAACTGACCCTTAAAAAAACATTAAATCTGGCTATATTCATATATCCACTGTGATGCTATATTAATACAAAGCATAAAAGAAAGCAAGAGGAATAAAAAATTGAAAAAAATTGCAGTAATTCATGATCTGTCCGGTCTGGGGAAATGCTCTCTTACAGCAGCGATTCCTGTAATTTCTGCCATGGGAGTCCAGGCTTGTCCGCTGCCTACCGCAATATTGAGTAATCAGACAGGATACGGATCTTATTTCTGGGATGATTATACAGACCGGATGGAGCTGATCATGGATGAGTGGAAAAAAACGGGATTTACACCGGATGGTGTTTATACAGGATTTCTGGGAGATGCCAGACAGGTGGATCTGATCCTGAAATTTGTAGATATGTTCTGCACAGAGGGAACACATATCCTGGTTGATCCGGTTATGGGAGACAGAGGGGAAACATACAAAACCTATTCAGAGACTCTCTGTGAAAAAATGCGGACTCTGGTCAGAGAAGCTACAGTGATTACGCCGAACCTGACAGAGGCACTTCTTCTTCTGTATGGGGAAAGTGGGATGAAAGAAAGAATGAAAGCACTTTCTGATATGGAAGAAACACAGTTGCTTAAGGAAATTGAAAAATCTGGAAGAGATCTGACTCTGCGTTTTGGGCTGGAAGCAATTGTGATCACAGGAGTAGAGGTGGCCGGCAGTGACGGCAGAGCACGAATGGGAAATCTGGTTCTGGAGAAAGAAAAAGCAGACTGGTGTTTTTCTGTAAAAGAGGGCGGCAGTTATTCTGGAACAGGAGATCTTCTGGCATCTGTACTGAGTGCGGGAATGGTGAGAGGGATTCCCATGAAAGCATGTGTGGAGAAGGCTGTTGAATTTCTGGGTGGAGCTATTCACGATGCAGTGGAAGAAGGAACTGACAGAAATGATGGAGTCTGCTTTGAAAAATATCTGGGGATACTGACACAGATATAAGACAGGAAATCATAGATACCAAATGTCGGACAGTTAAGTAAAATATATAACAGGAGGGATCATATTATGTCTGAATTAACAGCAAAAGAGAACATCAAAACAGCCGATACAGTGAAAAGGATCACAGCCACAGCGGTAATGGCAGCATTGACTACTTTAATGACAGCTTATATCTTCCACATTCCGGTAGGGGTGAACGGAGGATATGTACATCTGGGTGACACGATGATCTATCTGGCAGCAGCATTTCTGCCACTACCTTACGCATGTGCGGCAGGAGCGATCGGAGGTGGCCTGGCAGATCTTCTGACAGCACCTGTATGGGCGCCTGCAACCATAATTATCAAAATGCTGATCTGTCTTCCATTTTCTTCTAAGGGAACAAAGCTGGTCACAAAGAGAAATGTAGTTGCATTATTCCTTGCATTTGCCATCTCAGCAACAGGATACTATATTGCAGAAGGTATTATTTATGGAAACTGGATTGCACCGGCAGCATCCATTCCGGGCAACCTGGTTCAGATTGGCGTGGCAGCTGTTCTGGTTCTTCCGATTGCAGAAGTAGTCAGAAGAGCCATCCGCAGATAAGAAAGAATTGCATGAACGGCGGGAGAGAGAAAGTCTTCCGCCGTAGGTGTATATACAGGAGGAATAAGAAGTAATGTATAAGATTATGACTCCCGGACCGACACAGGTACGGGAAAATGTACGCAATGCAAGAAGTCTTGCCTGCACGAATC
>OIWL01002659.1_pt1 | contig 14208 bp, 10 predicted proteins | sample 1587561 | NCBI WGS metagenome assembly OIWL01 (sample SAMEA3888903, study PRJEB22519) | human gut metagenome | biome: human gut; feature: human-associated habitat; material: faeces | place: Denmark | collected 2010 | reverse complement strand
ATTTTTCGCCAGGGGCAGACAGATGTACATATCTGCCAAACACGCTCTACCTCAACACCTTCCGTGACTCCTCATCTGCGAACTGCTGCCGTACCAGCTGATAGTAATAGCCCTTCTTTTCCAGCAGCTCCAGGTGCCTGCCCTGCTCTACGATTTTTCCATCCCGCACTACTAGGATCAGATCTGCGTTCCGGATGGTGGACAGACGATGGGCAATGAGGAAGGAGGTTCTTCCTTTCAGAAGCTTGTCTGTAGCCTGCTGGATCAGCTGCTCGGTTTTGGTGTCAATGGAGGAGGTTGCCTCATCCAGAACGAAGATGGCGGGGTCCGCAAGAACTGCCCTGGCAAAAGAAAGGAGCTGCTTCTCTCCTGTGGAAAGACGGTCGCCGCCCTCTCCTACATCGCTGTCATAGCCCTTATCCAGTTTCTCGGCAACCTCATCCGCATGTACTGCCCGGGCAGCTGCCTTCACCTCTTCGTCTGTGGCATCCAGTTTTCCGTAGCGGATGTTTTCCATAACGGTTGCCGTGAACAGGTTGGTATCCTGAAGAACGATGCCCATGGAACGGCGGAGATCGTCTTTTTTGATCTTGGTGATATTGATGCCGTCGTAACGGATCTTACCTTTCTGAATGTCGTAAAAACGGTTCAGAAGGTTGGTGATGGTTGTTTTTCCGGCGCCGGTAGATCCTACAAAAGCGATCTTCTGGCCTGGCTGTGCGTACATGTTGATGTCATGAAGAACGATCTTATTGGAGTTATAACCAAAATCCACATCCTCCAAAACCATGTCACCTTTCAGTTCGATATAATCTGTGGTACCTTCCGCCTTATGGAAATGTTTCCATGCCCAGCGGCCGGTACGTTTCTCGGATTCAGTGAGAACGCCGTTTTCCTCTTTTGCGTTGACAAGAGTAACGTAGCCTTCATCCACCTCGGAATTCTCATCCAGAAGATCAAAGATACGTTTGGCACCGGCAAGGGCCATAACAATACTGTTGAACTGCTGGCTGACCTGGTTGATGGGCATGTTGAAACTCTTGTTGAAAGTCAGGAAGCTGGCAAGTCCGCCGAGGGTGAAGTTTCCGATGCCGTTGATGGCAAGGATACCGCCCACCATGGCGCAGATCACGTAGCTGACGTTTCCAAGCTGGGCAACTACAGGCATCAGAATGTTGGCAAAACGGTTGGCGTTGTCTGCGCTGGCAAAAAGCTGGTCATTCAGTTCATCGAATTTCTGGATGCTTTCGTCCTCATGGCAGAAGACTTTGACAACTTTCTGTCCTTCCATCATCTCTTCGATATAGCCGTTGACAATACCAAGGTTTGTCTGCTGTTCCAGGAAATATTTTCCGCTCAGGCCCGCAAGTTTCCGGCTGGCAGTCAGCATAATGGCAACCATAAGCAGAGTCACGAAAGTAAGCGGAACGTTGAGGATCAGCATACTTACAAGAACACTGACAATGGTGATCACACTGGAAAGCAGCTGTGGGAAACTCTGGCTGATCATCTGGCGCAGGGTATCAATGTCGTTGGTGTAGATGGACATGATATCACCGTGTGCGTGGGTATCAAAATATTTGATGGGAAGTGTTTCCATTTTTGCAAACATGTCGTTTCGGAGGTTACGTAAAGTTCCCTGGGAAACATTGATCATGATACGGTTATAAGTATAGGTGGCAATAACACCGATGGCGTAAAAACATGCCACACGTGCGATTGCAGCAGTTAAAGGCCCGAAGTCCGGTGTATCTGCCTTAAGAAGAGGCGTGATATACTGGTCAATCAGGGTTTTCATGAACATGGTTCCCTGTACATTGGCAAGAACGCTGACAAAAATGCAGATCACCACGATCACGATATGGATACTGTAGTTCTTAAAAATATAACGGGAAAGGCGTCCCAGAAGTTTTCCTGGCTGTTCCGGCGCTCCCATGCCTTTCGGTCCAGGACCACCCGGACCTTTCATGTTCTGTTTTTTCAAGCCGGATCACCTCCCTCGTCAAAATCACCGGCACCGCCGGTCTGTGAATTGAATACATCCTGATAAATGGCGTTGGTCTTAAGAAGTTCCTCATGGGTACCAAATCCGTTGATCTCGCCGTTGTCCATAACGATGATGCGGTCTGCATTCTGGATACTGGAAACACGCTGGGCGATGATCAGCTTGGTGGTATCCGGGATCTCTTCTGCAAAAGCACGGCGGATTTTTGCGTCTGTGGCAGTATCTACCGCACTGGTGGAATCGTCCAGGATCAGTATCTTCGGTTTCTTCAGAAGAGCACGGGCGATACAGAGACGCTGTTTCTGACCTCCGGAAACGTTGGAACCGCCCTGTTCAATGAAAGTATTGTATTTATCCGGCATTTTTTCGATGAAATCATCAGCGCAGGCAAGCTGGCATGCACGGCGGCATTCTTCTTCCGTGGCGTTTTTGTCACCCCAGCGGAGATTTTCCAGAATGGTTCCTGAGAAGAGGACATTCTTCTGAAGGACAACGGAAACCTGGTTCCTGAGAGATTCCAGGTGGTATTTGCGGACATCGATGCCTCCCACCAGAACAGAACCGTCCGTTACGTCATAAAGACGGCTGATCAGGTTGACAAGACTGGATTTGGCACTTCCGGTACCGCCGATGATTCCGATGGTCTCGCCGGAGCGGATGGAAAGGTTGATGTCTTTTAAGACCGGTTCTTTGCTGTCTTTCTTATAACTGAAGTTTACGTGGTCGAAGACGATGCTTCCGTCCGGAACTTTTGTTACCGGGTTCTCCGGGTCAGTGATATCAGCAGTATCGTTGATGACTTCCGTAACACGCTCGGCACTGGCAATACTCATGGTCACCATAACAAAAACCATGGAGAGCATCATCAGGCTCATGAGAATGTTCATGCAGTAAGTGAGAAGGCTCATAAGCTCACCGGTAGTAAGCGTGCTGCCCACGATCATTTTTGCGCCAAGCCAGCTGATTCCAAGGATGCAGGCGTAAACGGTAAACTGCATCAGAGGCATGTTCATAACAACGATCTTCTCGGCACTTAAGAACATTTCGTATACTTTGTTACAGGCTTTCTGAAATTTGCTGATCTCGTAGTCTTCACGGACATAGGCTTTGACAACACGGACGGCACCGATATTTTCCTGGACACTTGCGTTCAGGTCATCGTATTTGCGGAACACAGTCTGGAAATATTTCGTTGCTTTCCGCATGATAAAGATCAGACAGGCACCGAGGAAGATCACCGCGATCAGATAAATGCTTGCAAGTTTGGCGTTGATGAGAAATGCCATGACCATGGCACAGATCAGGCTGGCCGGTGCACGGGTACACATACGCAGGATCATCTGATAGGCATTCTGCAGGTTGGTCACATCTGTGGTAAGACGGGTGATCAGGCCGGCAGTGCTGTATTTGTCGATGTTGGAAAAAGAAAAGGTCTGGATGTTGGTGTACATGGCTTTTCGGAGGTTTCTGGCAAAGCCTGTGGAGGCCAGTGCTCCGTATTTTCCGCCCATGACGCCGGACCAGAGTCCGCACAGGGCAAGAACTACCATAACTCCACCCATCCGATAGATATGGCCGATATTTCCGGCTTCCACACCCTTATCAATGATGGAAGCCATGGCCAGGGGGATCAGAGTCTCAAAGAGAACTTCCAGGATCATGAAAAAAGGCGTGAGAAACGAGGCCTTTTTAAACTCCCTGACCTGGGCCAGAAGGGTTTTGAGCATAAAAAATCTCCTTTCTTTTACTGTTCAAAAAGATAGCACCCCTGGAAAAAAGTTCCGGGCTGCTACAGAACAGATGTATTGTTCAGATACTATTATCAGGTAAAATATTTTTAATGTCAAGACAAATATGTGTGAAATACTTGACATAACATCATTTAAGCGGTATATTAAAAGTTAATATTCACCTGTGAAATAGGGGCGAGAATGCGATTCAGATCCCTTTAGAGGGTCTATATAGAGTTTAATTTTTGTAGGGAGGATTTTATATGGAAATCAGACAGTCAGCAGAGGATTACCTGGAATCAATTCTGGTTTTATCGAAGAAGGGCGGAGGGGTTCGTTCCATTGATATTGCTACTAGACTTGGCGTTTCCAAGCCAAGTGTCAGCCATGCGATGAAGCTTCTCCGTGAGGACGGATATATTGCCATGGACCGTTACGGTACTGTGACACTTCTGGAGAAGGGCGCAGAGATAGCCAACCAGATCTATGAGAGACACACCGTACTTGCCAAGATGCTGGAGGGACTTGGAGTTCCTGCGGAGATCGCACTGGAGGATGCCTGCAAGATGGAGCACGATATCAGCCAGGAGAGCTTTGAGAAGATCAAGGCGCATTATAACAACTTCATTAAGAAGGAAGAAGCAGCAGCGGAGTAAATGAAGTGACCGGCCAGTATCCACACGGGGCGGCAGTGAAAGCCAATGAAAGATAAAAAAGAAGTGCATGAGAAGCGTGATAACTTTTCATGCACTTTATTGTTTATCTGCCTATTTCGCAGAAGATTTCTCCGGCAGCTGTGCCAGGATGATAGCCGCGAACATGATGACGCATCCAAGAAGCTCTTTTGCGGAAAGCTTCTGGCCAAGGATGACCCAGCCTGCAAGTACGGAGATACAGGATTCCAGGGAAAGAATCAGAGAAGCTACCGTTGGATTGACATTTTTCTGGCCTACGATCTGCAAAGTGTAGGCAACGCCGCAGGACATAATGCCGGCATACAGGATGGGGAGCCATGCAGTGAGGATAGAAGAAATCTGCGGATGTTCCAGGACAAGAGCCGGGATCATGGACAGGATCCCGCAGACCAGGAACTGGATACAGGAAAGTTTTACTCCGTCTGCTTTCGGGGAAAAATAGTCAATGACCAGAATGTGCAGAGAAAACAGGAACGCACACACCAGCACCAGGACGTCTCCGAGACCAATGGAAAAACCATCCGTGATGCAGAGAAGATAAAGACCGATCAGAGCCATGACAACGGCTGCCCAGATAAAGGGACTGCATTTCTTTTTCAGGAAAAGTCCGATAATCGGGACAATGACAATATAGCAGGCAGTGATAAAACCGGCTTTTCCCACCGTTGTATATTTGATGCCGAACTGCTGGAAGTTGCTGGCTGCAAAAAGTGCTATGCCGCAGGCGATACCGCCGATCCAGAGATCGCGGGTTTTGTATGGAGAAGATGTGGTTGTTGATGTTGAGGGATCTGCCGCTGCAGAAGCTGTATCTTTGGAGCGGTTTAAGAGAAAGATCACCGGCACCAGAACAGCAGCACCGATCAGGGAACGGACGCCGTTAAAAGTAAAAGGACCTACATATTCCATGCCTACACTCTGGGCGACAAAGGCGATTCCCCAGATGGTAGCGGCCAGAAGCAGGCAGAGAGAATTTTTCAGAGGCATTTTCTGTGTGTTCATGATAAAAGAATCCTTTCGCGTATTATGTGGTCAAAGCGATATATAAGAAAAGACCCCGGGGAACTTCAGATAGCTTCCCGGGGCATTTTTATGATCTGTCGGAACCGTGTCCGGCAAAATTAGTTCTGATTCTGGTTGTTCTTAACTTCTGCAAGCTTCATAGCACGAACTTTCAGCGGCAGACCGAACAGAGTGATGAATCCGTCAGCGTCGTGGTGGTCATACATATCACCGGTTGTGAAGGAAGCAAGGGACTCATTGTAAAGGCTGTATGGAGAAGTTGTACCATTCTTGATGATGTTTCCTTTGTAAAGTTTGAATTTAACTTCACCGGTAACATATTTCTGAGTGGATTCAACAAATGCCTGGATAGCCTCACGGAGTGGTGTGTACCATTTTCCCTCGTAAACAACCTGTGCAAACTGGCTGCCCAGTTTCTTCTTGGCTTCCATTGTCTCACGGTCAAGGATCAGCTCCTCAAGCTGGTCATGAGCTGCCATCAGGATGGTTCCGCCAGGAGTCTCATATACGCCACGTGATTTCATACCAACAACACGGTTTTCAACGATATCAACGATACCGATACCGTTCTCGCCGCCTAATTTGTTAAGCTCAGTGATGATTTCGGAAACTTTCATTTCTTTGCCGTTTAATGTTTTCGGAACACCCTGCTCGAATGTCATGGTAATTTCTGTTTCTTTATCAGGGGCTTTCTCAGGTGTAACACCTAAAACAAGCATGTTGTCATAATTTGGAGCCTGGGAAGGATCTTCCAGTTCCAGACCTTCATGGCTGATATGCCATAAGTTTCTGTCACGGCTGTAGCTGTGGCTTGCATCGAATGGAAGGTCGATTCCGTGAGCTTTACAGAATGCAATCTCATCTTCACGTGACTGCATGGTCCATTTGTCTGTCATACGCCATGGAGCGATGATCTTGATGTCAGGAGCAAGAGCCTTGATGCCAAGTTCGAAACGGATCTGGTCATTACCTTTACCTGTAGCACCGTGGCAGATGGCAACTGCGCCTTCTTTACGTGCGATCTCAACTAATTTCTTGGCGATTGCCGGACGGGCCATGGATGTACCAAGGAGATATTTGTGTTCGTATACAGCACCTGCCTGTACACATGGAACGATGAAGTCATCACAGAATTCATCTACGATATCTTCGATATATAATTTGGAAGCACCGGAAAGCTTTGCTCTTTCATCCAGTCCGTCCAGTTCGTTTCCCTGACCGCAGTTTACGCAGCTGCAGACAACATCGTAATCAAATGTTTCTTTTAACCATGGGATTAAGGCTGTGGTATCAAGACCGCCTGAGTATGCTAAAACGACTTTTTCTTTCATGATTGTATTCCTCCTGAAATTGGATTTTATTATTTTCCTGATTTGTAAAAATTTCCTGAGATATCCGTTTGCCGAAAGTAAATGAATAGGTCGGGAGTTCAGCGCATTATTTTTGAATAAATGCGGTAATTTCTGATTGAAATTTTTGAATAAATATTCAATGCGGAATAAGTTGATTTCGTGTGATTCCGCTTAACAAGTGATAATATACACCTTTTTTTATAAATATGCAATAGAAAAATGCAAAAAAGTTTTATCTGTTTTTGCATAAATATGCAACATAATATAGGAAAAGACAGGGGGAAATCCGTGAACTGAAATAAAATCCATGTAAAAACATTGAAAAATGACTATTGCATATTATGCAGGTAAGATGTATAATTAGTCCAGCACTCTGATAGAGTAAAGTTTTACTATGAAATGAAGATCGCCGGATGAGGCGAAGATGGAGGAAATTATTATGATTAAAGCAGGAATTATCGGTGCCACAGGATATGCAGGTAACGAGATCGTGAGACTGCTTCTGGGACATAAAGATGTGGAAATTGCGTGGTATGGTTCAAGAAGTTACATTGACCAGAAATATGCAGATGTTTATCAGAACTTTTTTAAGCTGGTAGATGCGAAATGTATGGATGATAATATGGAAGCATTAGCTGATGAAGTAGATGTGATCTTTACAGCTACGCCTCAGGGACTTTGTGCTTCTTTAATTAATGAAGGAATTCTTTCCAAGGCGAAAGTTATTGACCTGAGTGCGGATTTCCGTATTAAAGATGTGAAGAAATATGAGAAATGGTATGGGATTGAGCATAAGGCTCCGCAGTTTATTGATGAGGCGGTTTATGGTTTATGTGAGATCAACCGTGAGGAGATTAAGAAAGCTAGACTGATTGCGAATCCGGGATGTTATCCCACATGTTCTACACTTTCTATTTATCCGCTGATCAAAGAGGGGCTGATCGATCCGTCTACGATTATCATTGATGCGAAGTCCGGTACTTCAGGAGCAGGACGTGGAGCCAAGGTTGCCAATCTGTTCTGTGAAGTAAACGAGAATATTAAGGCTTATGGTGTTGCAAGTCACAGACATACACCGGAGATTGAGGATCAGCTTGGTTATGCGTGTGGCAAAGAGGTGCTGATTAATTTTACACCTCATCTGATCCCTATGAATCGTGGTATTCTGGTGACTGCTTATGCTTCTCTGACTAAGGATGTTTCTTATGAAGAGGTGAAGGCAGTTTATGATAAGTATTATGAGAATGAGACTTTCGTTCGTGTGCTTGATAAGGATGTTTGTCCGCAGACTAAGTGTGTGGAAGGAAGTAATTATGTGGATGTGAACTTTAAGATCGATCCGAGAACTCACAGAGTTATTATGATGGGGGCTATGGATAATCTGGTGAAAGGTGCTGCGGGACAGGCTGTGCAGAATATGAATCTGATGTTTGGATTTAAGGAGGCTGAGGGACTGCTGCAGGTGCCGATGTGTCCGTGATAGATTAATGGAAAGGGACGCTCCGGAAATTATTTGGTTTTGAACGCGGTTTCGGGGCTTACTAACTCTAAGTGTTCGTGAATTTGCTAAAGGCATGAGGCGGCTTGTCAAACTCGCTCCGTTGCAAACTTCGCTCAGACAGTGATGCAGCCGCCTCATAACGCAAATTCCCGAGCACTAAGAGTTACTACAGCCCCTGCAAATGCGTTCAAAACCAAATAATTTCCGGAGCTGACTTTTCAGGACGTAAGAGATGAGGATGTCTGACGGACGTGACTGCGCAGGGGAGTTGCGGCAGTCGCTGAGAGTGGAGGATGTGGACGGGAAACAAGATAGTTTGTCTTATTATATAGAAAGGATTGAGGTTTTATGAAGATTATAGATGGCGGCGTTACGGCGGCTAAGGGATTTAAGGCAGCGGCGGCTGCGGCTGAGATTAAGTATAAGGGCAGAACAGATATGGCTATGGTTTACAGTGAGGTGCCATGTGTGGCTGCGGGGACTTTTACTACCAATGTGGTGAAGGCTGCGCCTGTTAAATGGGATCAGGATATTGTTTATAATCATCCGTCTGCGCAGGTGGTGATCTGTAACAGTGGTATTGCCAATGCATGTACTGGTGCTGAAGGTTATGGTTATTGTAAGGAGACTGCGGATGCGGCTGCTGAGATTCTTGGGGTGGCTGCTGACAGTGTGCTGGTTGCTTCTACAGGTGTGATTGGTATGCAGGTTCCCATTGACCGTATTAAGAATGGTGTGAAGATGATGGCGCCGAAGCTGGATGGTTCTCTGGAGGCTGGTACTGAGGCTGCGAAAGCGATTATGACTACTGATACTAAGAAGAAGGAAGTTGCTGTTCAGATTGAGATTGGCGGTAAGACGGTTACTGTTGGTGGTATGTGTAAGGGTTCCGGTATGATCCATCCGAATATGTGTACAATGCTTGGGTTTGTTACTACTGATGCGAAGATTTCCAAGAAGATGCTGCAGGAAGCGTTAAGTGAGGATGTTAAGGATACTTACAATATGGTTTCTGTTGATGGAGATACTTCTACCAATGATACAGTTCTTCTTCTGGCCAATGGTCTGGCTGAGAATCCGGAGATCACAGAGAAGGGTGAGGATTACGAAATCTTCAAGGCTGCGCTGAATTATATCAATACTACTCTGGCGAAGAAGATCGCAGGTGACGGAGAGGGTGCGACTGCACTGTTTGAGGTGAAGATCATTGGTGCAGAGTCTAAGGAGCAGGCAGTTACATTGAGCAAGTCTGTTGTTACTTCTTCTCTGACAAAGGCTGCTATCTACGGACATGATGCAAACTGGGGAAGAATCCTGTGTGCTATGGGATATTCCGGTGCGAAGTTTGATCCTGAGAAGGTGGATCTGTTCTTTGAGAGTAAGGCTGGTAAGATCCAGATTATTGAGAATGGTGTGGCTGTGGATTACAGTGAAGAAGAGGCAACGAAGATTCTTTCTGAGGAAGCTGTCACAGCAATCGCTGATGTGAAGATGGGTGATGCCACAGCAACTGCATGGGGCTGTGACCTGACTTATGATTATATAAAAATCAATGCGGATTATCGTTCATAACAAAATTCTGTGAATAAGGGTGATTTTAACCGAATCAGGTAAGTCTCCTGCTTTAATTGCGAAAAGCAATAAGCAGGGATGGAGACCAGACATTGACTGGAAAAAGGAGAGAATAATGGTTAATCAGAAATATTTGGACAAGGCGGAGGTGCTGATCGAGGCACTTCCTTATATTCAGAGATTTAATCGTAAAATCGTAGTTGTAAAGTACGGCGGAAGTGCCATGCTGGATGATGAACTGAAGAAGAACGTGATTAAGGATGTTGTTCTTCTGAAACTGGTTGGTTTCAAACCGATCATCGTTCATGGCGGTGGTAAGGAAATCAGCCGCTGGGTTGGCAAGGTTGGTATGGAGCCGAAATTTATTAATGGTCTTCGTGTTACAGATAAAGATACTATGGAGATTGCAGAGATGGTTCTTGCGAAGGTGAATAAGGAACTGGTTGCCATGGTGGAATCTCTTGGTGTAAATGCTGTTGGTATCAGTGGTAAAGACGGTGGTCTGCTGAAATGCCGCAAGAAACAGACAGAGGGTGGAGACATCGGATTTGTTGGTGAAGTTACAAAGGTTGAGCCGAAGATTCTGGAGGATCTTCTGGAGAAAGATTTCCTGCCGATTATTTTCCCGGTAGGTTATGACGATGAGTTCGCTACTTATAATATTAATGCGGATGATGCTGCATGTGCCATTGCAGAGGCTGTTCATGCTGAGAAGCTTGCATTCCTTTCTGATATTGAAGGCGTTTATAAAGACAAAGATGATCCGTCCAGCCTGATCTCTGAACTTCATGTAGATGAAGCACAGAAACTGATCGATGACGGTTATGTAGGCGGAGGTATGATTCCGAAGCTGAAAAACTGTATTGATGCCATTGAAGAAGGCGTTAACAGAGTCCATATCCTTGACGGAAGAATTCCTCACAGCTTACTGCTGGAGATCTTTACAAACAAAGGTATTGGTACTGCGATTCTGAGAGAAGACGGGGAGAAATATTACAATGAACATGAATGAACAGATGAAGGAATCCGAAGAGAGTATCCTTCACACTTATAATCGTTTTCCTGTTGTTTTTGAAAAGGGACAGGGATGTTATTTATATGATTTCGAGGGAAAGGAATATCTGGATTTTGCAGCAGGTATTGCTGTAAATTCTCTGGGATATCACTATCCGGGATATGATGAAGCATTAAAAGATCAGATTGATAAGCTGATGCATATTTCCAACTTATATTACAATGAGCCGATTATCGAAGCAGGTGCGAAGCTGGTAAAGGCAAGTAAAATGAGCAAGGCATTCTTTACCAACAGTGGTACAGAAGCAATCGAAGGTGCTTTAAAAGCAGCTAAGAAATATGCATATGTACGTGACGGACATGCAGATCATGAGATCATTGCCATGAACCATTCCTTCCATGGAAGAAGTATCGGAGCACTTTCCGTGACAGGAACTGCTCATTACAGAGAGCCCTTTGAGCCTCTGATGGGTGGTGTGAAGTTTGCAGATTTCAATAACCTTGAGAGCGTAAAGGCTCAGATCACAGATAAGACCTGCGCAATTATCACTGAGGTTGTTCAGGGTGAGGGTGGTATCTATCCGGCAAAGAAGGAATTTCTGGAAGGTCTGCGTCAGATCTGTGACGAGAAAGATATTATGCTGATTTTCGATGAAATTCAGTGCGGTATGGGAAGAACCGGACATTATTTTGCATGGCAGGCATACGGTGTACAGCCGGATATTATGACAAGTGCGAAAGCTCTTGGATGTGGTGTGCCGGTAGGTGCGTTTGTATTGAATGAGAAAGCTGCCAAAGCTTCTCTGGAACCTGGTGACCATGGTACAACTTATGGCGGAAACCCGTTTGTATGTGCTGCAGTCAGCAAAGTATTTGACATTTATGAGAATGATAAGATCATTGAACATGTACAGGAAATGACTCCATATCTGGAACAGAAACTGGATGAAATTGTTGCAAAACATGAATGCGCTGCAACAAGACGAGGCATGGGCTTCATGCAGGGAATCGTAATCCAGGGCCGCCCGGTTGGTGAAGTTGTAAAGGCTGCGCTGGCAAAAGGACTGTTGGTGATCTCTGCAGGCAGTGATGTACTCAGAATCGTACCTCCGCTTGTGATCACAAAAGAACACATCGACAAGATGGCTGCAATTTTGGATGAGTGTATGGAATAATTTTAGTGAATCAAGCAAGTAGCGAAACGGATGATTTTATCTGTTTGGCATGAATCTGAGTGTTTTTACAAAATGCTCCGGGTATAATCAATAACTGATTATATCCGGAGCATTATTTTTGCAGAGAAAATACCATCTTTATAGGTAAAGTCACAGGCACCGCCGTTTTTGTCGGTAATGTGGCGGACAGATTCGATTCCTATGCCGTTTCCGGAGCGTTTGGAGGATTGGAAAATATTGTTTTTTTGCTGTATTTTGCCATCGAAGGTGTTTTCCACATGAATCAGAAGGAGATGATTATGGTGGGGATAAACTTCCACATTAATCTTTCTGCGGGCGGGCGCTGTTTTTACACTTGCCTGGATGGCATTTTCCAGCAGATTGGAAAACACAAGGCACAGATTAATCTCATCTATGGAAAGATCAGCAGGCAGGGAAACCACTGCATGAAAAGGAATGTTTTCTCTTTCTGCAATGGTGGAATAATATCCGAAAACACTGTCAACAGCCTGATTTTCACAGAAATGCAGGTTATAGTCAGAGATTTTGCCGGTTGCAGCAGAGAGATATTCTTTAATTTTTTCTATGTCACCCTGTTCTGCCAGAGTGGACAGACGGACAAAATGATGACGGATATCGTGACGTGCCTGCCTTGCTTCTTCAATGGCCATGCAGAGATTCTCGTATCTTTCCTGCTGCAGGGAAAGAAAATGGTTCTCCTGCTGAAGTCTGGCATTTCTGTTCAGGCTGACTGCCATCATAAGAAACAGGACATAAAACAGAAGCAGGATTATGAGCAGTACAAGACTGAAAACAATATAACACTGCAGAATACGCCCGGTATATAAAGTGCTGCGGTGTTTGGGAATCATAAAAAGATTCACTCCTATGAAGATTACCGGAAGAATCCAGAATACATACCAGGTCTGGGCAAAGTTCTCGTCTGTGACCATTGTCTGTACACAGTGGCAGGCAGGATACCAGGCTGCCAGAACAAACAGCAGGCAGATGACATTATAGAAAATTCCGGCACCAGTGTGCAACCACAGTTCGTTTTCTGTAATATGCAGGTCAGCAGTCATAAGTGCATTGACTGCCCGGGACAGACTTTTGACACATGTAAAAACTGCGAAGACTGCCAGAAAAATACTGACGGATTTCCAGACAGAGATTTTTAATGTTTTATGGTAAATGAGCATAATGACAGGCAGCAGAGGAAACAGGAACCATCTGGTGGGAATTTGCAGGGCACAGCAAACTGCCCCTCCTAAAATACAGATTCCCAGAAGAAGGGGAAGAAGCCATGCTGTCAGCTTAAGCGGTGTCTGCCTCAGATAGTTCTTTACAGGCAGATATGCCAGCAGTATGCCGGGAATGATTACGAAAAGTTCAAGTACAGGGCGAAGTATGTCAGTCATTTCAGGACCTCCTTTGGAACAGAAATTCCATAAATGTCTGTCTGGCGTTTTTCAGCAGCTTCCGGCTGACAGGGACATTGTTTCCGCTATCAAGGCGAAAGCCTGTTCCGTCAAAATCAACGGCATGCTCCAGATTGATCACAACGCCTCGGTTACATCGATAGAAACGTGAGTCCATTTTCAGGGAGGTTATGAAGGAATCAAAGGACTGGCGGGTGACCAGTTCCCTTTCACCGGCAGTGTGGATGTGGATCATGTGGGAAAAATGCTCTGCGTAGATTATTTTCCGGAAGGGAATCTGAATATTACTGCCGTTTACCTTTACATCTATGTATTTCCCGGAATCCGGGATGCGGGAAAGGATTTCATCGGCCAGTGCGGAAATATCATTTTCACTGTAGGGCTTTACAAGATAGTGCAGAGCCCGGACCTGGAATCCCTCTAATGCATGGTCGGTAGAAGTTGTTGTAAAGATCAGCAGACAGTCAGTATCTGATCTGCGAAGTTCTTTTGCTGTATCAATTCCGTTAGAACCATTCATATAAATATCCAGAAACACTACAGTGAAAGGACATTCCTTTGCCGCAGTGAGGAAAGTTTCTCCATTTTCATATTCAAATATATCTATGTGGACATTGCGCCTGGAAAATTGAGATTCCAGTCTGTTGCGAAGCAGTGTCCGTTCTTCTGAAATATCATCAACAATTGCAATTCTCATAGTAA
>OIWL01002642.1_pt1 | contig 14324 bp, 12 predicted proteins | sample 1587561 | NCBI WGS metagenome assembly OIWL01 (sample SAMEA3888903, study PRJEB22519) | human gut metagenome | biome: human gut; feature: human-associated habitat; material: faeces | place: Denmark | collected 2010 | reverse complement strand
TTCTGACAGCGTTCCAGTTCCTCCCAGGAATCAATCAAAGAAATCTTATGTTCGCAGATATCTCTGGCAAGTTGATTTAAAGCAGAGATTTTTCCAAGATTTACCGAACCAAGCGGAACATGGCGCACAATACTGCAGGCATCTTCCTGATTTTCATTGGCACTTGCAAAGATTCCGTTGGAAATGACATAGACGTCAAATTCTTTTACTTCATAAGATTTTAAAATGTGGACAACAGTATCTTCCACACGATAAATTTCTGCCCCATTTCTAAGCATACTGTCACCGATTTCAACAGCCAGTGTCAGTATTTCGTTTGTATAAACCATAATAAACCTCGTTATTTCTTGAAATTATTATTTAAGAGAATTATATCACATCATTTTATTTTGATGGAATAAAATGAGACTTGTGATATAATAAAGAATCATAGGTTGTATGTTAAGAAAAACAAAACCTGTCTTGAAATTATAACAAAAGATATTTTATAATAAAGCGAATTATCTACAAGAACAAAGAAGGAGAATGAAAAGGAAAATGCTTAAGGGAAAGACGGTTTTATTAGGTGTAACAGGCAGTATCGCCGCATATAAGATTGCATATCTGGCAAGCGCTTTAAAGAAACTGCACGCAGATGTTCATGTATTAATGACGAAAAATGCTACGAATTTTATCAATCCGATTACTTTTGAAAGTCTGACCGGAAATAAGTGTCTGGTAGATACCTTTGACCGGAATTTCACCTTTGAGGTGGAGCATATTTCTGTGGCAAAGAAGGCAGATCTTGTACTGGTAGCACCGGCTTCGGCCAATGTGATCGGCAAGCTGGCACACGGCATCGCTGACGATATGCTGACCACTACCATTCTCGCCTGTAAATGCCCAAAGCTCATCTCTCCGGCCATGAATACAGGCATGTATGAAAATCCAATCGTGCAGGATAACTTAAAAACACTGGCCCACTATCACTGGCAGATCATTGATCCTGCCTGCGGCCACCTGGCCTGCGGAGACACTGGAGCCGGAAAAATGCCGGAGCCGGAAGTACTGCTTTCCTATATCTTAAGGGAACTGGCTTACGAAAAAGATCTGACCGGCAAAAAAGTACTGGTCACCGCCGGTCCTACTCAGGAAGCCATTGATCCGGTGCGCTTTATCTCCAATCATTCCACCGGCAAAATGGGATATGCCCTGGCAGAAGCTGCCATGCAGCGAGGTGCCAAAGTGACTCTGGTCAGCGGACCTGTCTCTCTGACTCCACCACCTTTTGTAAACGTCGTGTCCGTCACCTCTGCACAGGATATGTACAATGCAGTCACTTCCCTTGCACCAGAGCAGGATGCAATCGTAAAGGCTGCAGCTGTTGCCGATTATGCACCTTCTCAGGTCAGCACTGAGAAAGTCAAAAAAAAGGACAATGATATGTCTATCCCCCTGACCCGCACTCAGGATATTCTCAAATATCTTGGTGAGCATAAAAAACCTGGTCAGTTTTTATGTGGTTTTTCCATGGAAACAGAGAATCTGCTGGAAAATTCCCAGGCAAAGCTCATCAAGAAAAATGTAGATATGATCGTTGCCAATAACCTGAAGACCGCCGGTGCCGGATTTGGAACCGATACCAACGTTGTGACATTGATCACCAAAAATGATATCCAGGAACTTCCACTGATGAGCAAAGAAGAAGTAGCACATGCCATCTGGAATAAAATTTTTAAGTGACAATATTTTATTCTGTATAAGTTTTATAGATCTCCACATGATCATAGATGCACCGCCATCCGCTATGTGCATTTGCAGTCACGCAGATATAATGTTTTCCGCTGTTGGTCACTTCATAACTGGCTGCACAGTTTCCAGACTGCACTACATAGCCGGTCTTGGCACAGACCACTTCTCCGTTCGTCTCTTTATCTTCGATCCGCCGCAGGAACCAGTTGGATATCTGGATTCCCTCCGGGTGCTGTTCCGTAGGAGATGTTGTATAAGTATGTGCCGACATGACTTCCCTGCACAATTCATTTTCCATCGCCGCTTTCAGGATCACTGCCATATCATAGATACTGCAATAATGATTTTCATTATACAGACCCACACAGTTGGTAAAATGTGCACTGTCTGACAGGCCCAGATCCCTCAGCTTCTGGTTCATCATGTCCACAAAGCTATCCATAGAACCGGCCACATAACAGGCAAGACCGGCTGCTGCATCTCCGCCTGAGGGAAGGATCGTTCCATAGAGCAGATCTTTTACTGTGACAACCTCATTTTCACCAAACCCAACTGCACTGCAGTCATTAGAATAACTGAAGTCTGTAATCTCACGGGTAATGGTAAATGTATCCTCCAGATCTGTCACATGCTCTGCTGCTACCAGAACTGTCATAATCTTGGTCATAGATGCCGGATTGATCCGATCCCTGGCATTTCGCTGAGTGACAATTGTATTATCATCCAGATCCACCAGCAATGCATAGGTGCTCTGTACTTCCCCATTGGTTCCTGATGTGGAATCCGTAGTTGAAAATTCATAGCCTGCTGCAAATGGAATATCTGCCGAAGCTGTGCCTGCTGTCATATCTGCGTCCGATTCATCAGATATATCTGATTCTTCCGATGTGTCTGAACCTTCCGATGCGGTTTTCACAGCATCTTCCCCCTGTTCCGTGGCATCTGAATCTATATTCGCTGTTACCTCTGTCAGCACTGCGTTCTGTTCCTCTATGGTTTCGTGCTGCGTATTCTGTGCTGTATCAGCTGCTTTCTTCTTTCCTGCGATCAATCTGCCGCCCGCTGTCAGAAGAATTATCACTCCCAGCCCCATACAGCTCAATACAAGGATCTGTTTTCTCCTTCGTTCCCGTCTTCTCTTTTCCCGCAGCTTTGCCCGTCTCTGCACTCTTAATTGCTGCCTTGCAGATTCCTCTGTATCAAAATCCTGCAATTTTAAGTCCTCCGTTATCGTAGATTCCTATATAGAATACCCCATCACGGAGGATTTTACAACTGTTTGCAAATGTCTGACTACCTATTATTGGCATCGCCGGACTGTAATTCCTGTAAGATCCACGCAGACCAGTCATCATAATAAGAGCCAAGGACATGTGCTCCATCTGCAGAATAATCTGCTGTAAACTTTACCTTTGAAGTGAGATTATCCAGAGTAATACCCTCTTCTGTAGGATTGGTCATATCGATTGTAAGTACCATAAACTGTTTTCCATTCGAGGCTCTTACATCAAGCACATCCGACTCTGTATAGTTTCCGGCAAGACTTACTCCTCCATAGGCAACTTCCAGTCCATCTGCTCCAAATACATCATCCAGCGTGCTTCCGGCTGGTGTCTCATCCATTATTTCTGTGCCATCCACACTCTCACTGCCCGTGACAGTCTCCTCGGTCTCTGTTTCTTCCACGCTCTGATCCACATAGACCAGACCATCCTTCTGATATGAATTATACTTGGAAACAACGTGTACTGCATAATTGACGATCTGACTTTCCTCTGCCTCTGTGAGATCATATGCTTTCGTTCCGCATCCTGTCAGCAAAAGCATACCTGTCAGACATAAGATTCCTTCTATCTTTTTTCTTCTCATACTGTATCATCCTCCGCCTGTCCGGAACCAATCCCTGTTTTTTCCGTGTCAAGTTCGAACCAGAATTCTACGCCATCTTCATGATTTAACACGCCACATTCCCTGTGAAATGACTCCATGATTGCCTTTACGATAGAAAGTCCTATTCCACTTCCACCATATTCCCTCGTTCTTGCCTTGTCCACTTTATAAAACTTGATCCAGACATTATCAAGATCTTCTTCCGGAATCTGTTTTCCGGTATTAAATACACTCACCCGGACAACACTGTCTTTTCTTGTGTACCAGATTCTGATCTTCTTATCAAATTCTGCATGGTGGATCGCATTGCTCAGATAATTTGTCACAACCTCTTCCACCTTGAATTCATCTCCCCATGCATCCATCGGTCCGCTCTCATCAAATGTGACCGAGATATCATTCTGCTCTAATAAAATAGAAGATGAATTAATAATTCCATGGATCAGTTCTGTCAGATTAAAGCGCTCCATAGGAACAACTTCATTTCCAAACTCTAACTGGTTTAAAGTCAGAAGTTTTTTGACCATCTGATTCATTTTATCCGCCTCGTCCATGATCACTTCACAGTAGAAATCACGGCTCTGTGCATCATCATTGATACACTCCTGCAATCCCTCTGCATAACCCTGGATCAACGCCAGCGGTGTCTTCAGCTCATGAGATACATTGGATAGAAACTCCTTGCGCATCTCATCGATTTCTGTTTTTTTCTCAATATCCTGTTTTAATTCGTTATTTGCACTCTTAAGTTCTGAGATTGTGCTTTCAAGCGCACATGACAACCGGTTAAAATGTTCACCGAGTTCATCTATCTCATTTTTTCTGTGTCCTTTGGAAACATACTTGGCATCAAAATCAAGTTCTGTCATTCTTTTTGATATGTCCGTGAGTTCTGAGATCGGTGTTGTTATCCTCTTAGACACAAACACTGTGACAATCGCACTGATCGCAATTGCCAGAACGCCCACGTAAACCAGAAACTGATTTGAAATTTTTGCACTCTCACGGATACTCTCCACTGCGGTACGCATCAGGATCAGATTTCCATTGGAAAGTGTTCCATAAAGAACCATGTACTCAGATGATAACCTTGTATCTGTCTGTTTCTGTATGACGTAATTGTCTGATCTCTGTAAGATCTCGGTCTGGTTTCTGTCATCACCAAACAAAATATTCATAAATTCCATCAGAATGACCTGATTGTCATTCACCGACGACCTCACGATCGCACGGTTGGAACTGATGATCATAACTGCAATATTACCATTGGCACACAGATTGTCAAAAGTGACATCAAACTCACTGGAATTCAGTTCACCTGTCTCACTGGCACCGTTGATCACATCATATCCGTCGATCAGCGAATCCTGCTTATTCAACATATAATATTTTTCCAAAAAGGAAGTATTGATAAACCAGCATAACATAATCGTCCCTGCTACAAGTCCGACTAATATCACTGCAAGTTCGCGGGTCAGTGACCCTTTTTTATCTCTTTTCATATTATGACAACCATCCTGTAATGTCAATCAGTTTTGCAAATAATCGGCAATGTCCTACTCCACTATAAACTTGTAGCCAACACCCCAGATTGTCTTGATATACTCCCCTTTTTCCCCGATTTTGGCACGGAGTTTTTTGACATGTGTGTCAATTGTCCTTGCATCTCCAAAGTAATCATAATTCCACACGTTGTTCAATATCTTTTCACGGGATAGTGCAATTCCCTGATTCTCCATAAAATAGTCCAGCAGTTCAAATTCTTTAATACTTAATTCGATCGGTCTGCCATCCACGGTCACAAGATGCGCCGTCTTATCCAGTTTAATACCGCCCGCCTCGACAAATTTTTCATCATTTCCGGCAGTCAGTCCGCTTCTGCGAAGCAGTGCATTTACCCTTGCCACAAGGATTTTCGGTGAAAATGGTTTGGAAATGTATTCGTCCACTCCAAGTTCAAATCCGGTCAGTTCATCGCTCTCATCGCTTTTTGCAGTCAGCATAATGATCGGAACTTTGGATGTTTCACGCACCTCACGGCAGACATCCCAACCGTTGATCTTTGGCATCATGATGTCTAAAATGATCAGTGCGATATTTTTTTCTTTATAAAATATATCCAGTGCCTCCTCACCGTCTCCGGCCTCCAGCACCTCATAGTCTTCCCTCACCAAAAAGTCGCGGACCAGTTTACGCATCCTGCTCTCATCATCTACTACAAGAATCTTTAATCTCTCCATATCGTCCTCCGGTTACGTCTGTTCTCTCTTTATTATATCTCGATTTTATGGCGAAACTGTGAAATCTGTCTGTTCTGTGTCCACCTGGATCCCAAGTTCCTGTTCTTTTTCGCTCACTGCCTTTTCCCGCTCCGTCAGTTCCTGCTCCCAGGATGCATAACGGTTTAAAAGTTTCGACTGATAGTCCACGATCGTCGGACTGTCGCTCGTCAGTGTCATGGCAAACATTGCCACAACGCACACCACAAGGATTGCATTCACGCACAGGGAAATCTTCAATTTCCCGGAGGACTCTGTCTCTAATGCCTTCCTGTCGATCTTTGCAAGCTTTTTTTCACGCTGTCTCGCCCTGACCGCCCGCACACGTTCCTTCTGTGCGATCTCACGCTTCTGCTTTTTTAAGCTTGCCTCAAGTCTCGGATGTGTGACCGGAATCGGCAGGATATCTTCATTTTTGATAAAAGGAATTGTCGTCAGGTATTCCTGCAGATCCTTTAAGTAACTGTATCCGACTGCCGTCTCAAACAGTTTCTGCTCGATCATTTTGTTATAAACCTGCAATACGACCTCCGGATCATTCATATCGGTCTTGGTCTTGATATATCTGATCCCCTCGATTTCCTTTTTCGCCTGTTCTGCTTCATCCTTATTTTCAAAAGAAAATCCACCAACGCTCACTCTCTGCGTATTTTCCGGCATTTGTTCTTCCTCCGTTCCATTTACACTTCCTAAGCACATGTTATTTTTATTATAAAAAATAACTTTACAGTTTGCAAGTTTTATCCGTGCAGATAAAGAATACTCTCCTCCGGAATGACGAGGTACTGCGGCATTTTTTCCTGATATTCTTTCTGCCAGCTTTCTTTTGGGATTTTCCACCAGACATCATGTTCGAAAACAACCACCAGTTCAAAAGGATCGTCGAGGATCTTTCCGTTTTGGCACTCCACCAGATTTTCACGCTGTCCGTTCTCCGGCAGTCTTAAATAATGTGCGCGGATGCCGATATGTGTCGTATTTTCCGGGATCATGCCCTTTACGCAGACCGTTGTATTCCAGTTTGGCAGAACCATCGTATGGTCGTCCACTCTCTCGATTTTTTCAATATTTTTGCAGCCTGTCAGCTTCGCTGCTGCCGGTGTGCCGGGATTTTTAAAAATCTCTTTTGTGACGCCAAATCCCGCCTGTCTGCCATCCTCCACGATCAGCATATGTTCACAGAAGCGGTAGATCTCATCACGGCTGTGCGTCACCATCAGAATGTCTTTGTCATAACCGGACAAAAGTTCCAACAGTTCCAACTGCAGTTTTTCTTTCAAAAATGCGTCCAGCGCAGAGAAAGGCTCATCCAGCATCAAAACCTCCGGGTCTGACGCAAGGATTCTCGCCAGCGCCACACGCTGCTGCTGCCCGCCGGATAATTTTCCCGGATAAGAGGATTTTAACTCTGTCACATGCAGCAGTTCCATATAATCTGCCGTCTGTTTTTTTATCTCCTCCGCAGACATTTTCTGACCGGGACGATACTGAAAACCAGCCGCAATGTTCTTCTCCACCGTCATGTTCGGAAACAGTGCATAATTCTGGAATAAATAGCCGACATGTCTGTCCTGCACGCGCAGATTGATCTTTTTGCCGGAATCAAACAATACCCTGCCATTCAAAACAATTTTCCCACGATCCGGTGTCTCAATGCCGGCAATGCATTTTAACGTCATGCTCTTGCCACAGCCGGACGCACCGAGGATTCCGGTGATCCCCTGTTTTCCTTCGGTATCAAAAGAAACAGACAGCACTTTGTCATTTAGTTTTTTTTCGATCTCCACCTGTAAACTCATCTTTTTTTCTCTCCACGCAGATTCATTCCTGCCACGATGAGCAGGGAAAAAGCAACAATGATCAACACGTATTTTCCTGCGGTATCCATATCCCCGGCCGCCACCTCAGAATAAATGGCGAGTGGCAGTGTCCTTGTTTTTCCTGCAATATTTCCGGCGATCATCGCAGTCGCTCCGAATTCGCCGAGCCCTCTTGTGAATGCGAGCACGCCGCCGGAGAGGATTCCCGGTCTTGCCTGTGGCAAAATAATTTTCCAGAAAATGGTGCGTTCACTCATGCCAAGCGTCCTGCCCGCATAGATCAGATTTGCATCGACCTGCTCGATCGCGCCTCTCGCCGAGCGATACATCAGTGGAAACGAGATCACGACAGCCGCCAGAACGGTTGCCTGCCAGCTGAACACGATTTTATAATGAAATACTTTTTCTAAAAAGATACCGGCCGGTCTTTTTGCTCCAAACAGATAAAGCAAGAAAAAGCCCGCTACGGTCGGAGGCAGTACGAGCGGCAGTGTCAGCAATCCATCCAGCCATGCTTTTGCTTTTGGGGAACGGACAGACACAACGCCCCGTGCTGCCCAAAGCCCCAGAAAAAATGTGATGATGATCGATACGACCGATGTTTTTAACGAGATCCATACCGGAGAAAGATCCATTTTTTATGCCTCCTGAACTACTATCCTGTCTTATTGCTGTGAATTGACAGTGAATCCTGCTGCCTTGAATACGTCAAGCGCTTCATCGGACTGTAAAAACTCCATGAATGCATCTGCTGCGTCTCTGTTCTTTGTCTCTTTTAACTCTGCCACCGGATAAATGACTTTGGAAACACTTCCCTCCGGTGCTTCTGCCACAACCGAAACCTTGTCAGTCATGGAAGCTGCGTCTGTTGCGTAAACGATCCCGGCGTCTGCGCTTCCCTCAGCCACCCAGTTTAATACCTCTGTCACGTTAGTTCCAAGACTTAATTTACCTTCCACACTGCTCCAGAGATCCAGATTCTCCAATGCCTCTTTGCCGTACTGTCCTGCCGGAACACTCTCCGGATCACCGATTGCGATCATATCTGCATTCACGATGTCCTCAAAAGAAGTATAACCGCTCTCTTTTCCTGCCGGAACGATCAGAACGATTTTATTTTCCAGAAGATCCACAGATGCATCCTCTGCGATATAGCCCTCCTCCTGCAATGCCTCCATCTGTTTTAACGCTGCGGAAAAGAAGATGTCCACATCTGCGCCAGCCTCGATCTGTGACTGTAATTTTCCGGAGCTGTCATAAGTCCCTTCAATGGATACTTCCGGGTACTGTTCCTCAAACATTGGGATCAGATGCTCTGTAAAAGATTTTTCCAGACTTGCGGCTGCCGCCAGTGTGATCGTTCCCTGGATGTCTGCATTCTGTGCTGCACCGGATGTTTCTGTTGTCACTGTTTCCTCTGTGCTTTCATTCTGTGCCGGAGCATCTGTGTTTGTATCTGCTCCTTTATTGCTGCCACAGGCTGCAAGTCCTGCGGTCATAGCAGTCAGTAATAGAACTGCTGTCCATTTTTTCATCATTTTTCCTCATTTTGCTTCTGATTATTTTTATACAAAACTGCAAATTGTTTGCAAATTTATGGTTCTTTTATTTTCCCGCACAATGTCCGGTATTTCCCTTTAAAATATCAATTCCATGCGTCAGTGCACCGATCGCATATTCCAGACACTCTCTTACCGCCTTCGGGCTTCCCGGTAGGTTGACGATCAATGCCTCTTTCCGGATTCCCGACACGCCTCTGGAGAGCATCGCCCTCGGCGTGATCTGCAGGGAATAATAGCGCATGGCTTCTGAGATTCCCGGTGTTTCGCGTTCAACTGCACGCATGGTTGCCTCCGGCGTATTGTCTCTTTTGGAAAAACCTGTTCCGCCTGTCGTTAAAATCAGATCCGCTTTATCTTCATCCGAAAGTTCACACAACAGTGCTGTCAGCGTGTCTCCATCATCCGGGATGATTTTTTTGAAAACCACCTCATAGCCCTCTTTTCCCACAATTTCTTCGACCGCCGCTCCGCTCGCATCCTCCCGCTCTCCCTTAGAAGCGGTATCGCTTAACGTGATGACTGCCGCCCGGTACTGCACATGAAACTCATCCCCGACACTGATTTTTCCGCCGTGAAGCACTTTCGCAAACACGCCGTTCGTCGGCATGATGCACTCTCCCATCTTCTGAAAAATCTCACAGCCATGATGACATTCTTTTCCGATCTGCGTTAATTCCAGCACCACATCTTTGCACGTAAACCTTGTTCCAATCGGGAACTTTGTAAAATCATAGCCGCTCACGACGAGATTTTCTCCGAAAGCCCCATCTGTAACCTCTGCACCACGCGCCTTAAATGCGGCGATCGTTTCCTCTGATAATAAGGAAATCTGCCTGTGCCAGTTTCCTGCATGGGCATCTCCCTCAATGCCCCAGTTTTCCACAAATACTGCGGATTCTATATTTTTCTTCTGTGTGCCGCGCTTTTCACTGATGCACACAGCCCTTACTTTTCCCATTTAAAAACCCAGCCTTTCCCACAACCTGCAAAGATTGTGTCTCTGTACTAGCCTCCAATTTCCGACATTCCTCTGTGTTCTGTCCGCTCCGGCTCATTGATTTCCCCAAAATGATGACACTTCGGTTTTTGTGTGATAATCGTTTCAATCTGCACTTTTAACTCCGCATCCGAAACGCCGTCTCTTAACAGCGTGCGCAGATCCATTCCTGTCTCATATTGCAGACATGGTTTTAAAAAACCGTCCGCCGTCATGCGGACACGATTACATCCACTGCAGAATTTATGTGAAATTGCACTGATAAATCCAATTTTTCCTTCAAATCCATCAATTTTCCTATAATGTGCCGGTCCGCTTCCAAGTTTTTCCTCGCACGGTCTGATCGTCCCATAAGTTTCACTGAGTATGTGCTTCACCTCTGCCTCTTTTAATGTATGTTTTTCTTTTCCCTGACCGATCGGCATCAGTTCGATAAAACGGACATTTACGCCGTCTTTTGCAAGTTCTGCCAGCGCAAGCAGCTCCTCTCTGGTCTGGTGCATCAGCACACAATTCACTTTTACAGAGATTCCTGCCTGTTTTTGCGCCTTTCGCATTCCCCGCAGCACTGCTTCCAGATTACCGTCAGAGGGATTCCTGTCCACATGACATCCTCCTGTGAGGGAATTGTAATGTTCCGGGTTTAATGTATCCAGACTGATATTCACACCATCGAGTCCCGCTTTTACAAGACCATCCAGCTGTTGTTCCAAAAGGATCCCGTTCGTCGTCAGTGTCACTTTTCCCATGCCGCATTCCTTTTTTAGCCGGAAAATAAGTTCTTCAATATGTTCCCTCACCAGAGGCTCACCCCCGGTCAGCTTAACATTTTTGATCCCGAGACTGCGGTAAATTCCCGCTAATTTCACGATCTCGTCATAAGTCAGAAGTTCTTCCTGTCTCAGATACGTCTTACGCGTCTGCGGCATACAATAAATACAGCGCAGATTACAGCGGTCTGTGACCGAAATGCGGATATAGTCGATATTGCGGCTGTATTGATCTAACATTGTTCTCTTTCCTTAATTCGCTCAAAAAGTCCGGATTTTCCACCGTCTTTTTTTTCTAAATGAACGTCAAAAATTTCCATTGCGCGGTCCATTGCCTTGCACATGTCATAAATCGTCAGAAGCGCCACATTCACGCCCATCAGCGCCTCCATCTCCACTCCGGTCTTCCCGGAAACTTTGACCGTGCACAGTGCCTTTATGATGTTTTCCGCTTCCTTTACCTCAAAATCAACGGTACATTTATTCAAGCAGAGCGGATGACACATCGGGATCAGATTTGACGTCTGTTTTGTTCCCATAATTCCTGCCACACGCGCTACGGTCAGCACGTCACCTTTTTTTGCCGTGTGGGTGACAATTGCGGACATGACCGCGTCATTCACACGGATTTTTCCGCTCGCCACCGCAATGCGCTCTGTGATCTCTTTTCCGGAGACATCCACCATCACGGCATTGCCATTCTCATCAAAATGATTCCATTCCATACCTCTTTAAACCTTTCCAAAAGAACAGTCCGGGAATCTGCACTCTGCACATCCGAGGCATAAGCCCCCATGTCCCAGCACATAAAAATCTTCCGCTTTCACCGGGATCCCGGCCGCGATCCTCGGCAGCATAATGTCAAAAATGGTGCTCTTTGCGTACATCACGCAGCCCGGCAGTCCCATGACCGGCGTGCCGTCCTCAAAATATCCGAGCAGAAACATAGCTCCCGGCAGCACCGGCGCACCGTAGGTGACGATCTGCGCTCCCGAACGCTTAATTGCTCCCGGCGTGCGGTCGTCCGGATCAACGCTCATGCCTCCGGTACATAAGATCATATCCACATCTTTTGCTTTGTACTCTGCTATTTTTTCCGTGATAAGCGCCTCGTCATCCCCCGGATAACAATGCTCTACCGTCTCAATGCCATAGGCTTTCAGCTTCCCAATGACCACATCGGAAAAGGTGTCCCGGATCAGTCCTTTTGCCACCTCACCGCCCGTCGTGATGAGCGCCGCCGTCTTTAATTTATATGGAAGCACATTGACAAGCGGCTCTTTGCCCGCACACCGTTTTGCTGCTTCCATCTTCTCTTTCTCAATGATCAGTGGGATAATTCTGGTTGCCGCAAGCTTCGCCCCCTTTTTCACCGGGGTGTAGGAATGTCTCGTTGCGATCATCATCTCACCAAGTGAATTGACTGCCAGAAGTTTTTCCACATTGATTGTTAAAATTCCGTCAATGTCCGAGGTCAGCTCGATTTTCCCCTCTTTCGGCTGGGAGGCATGCATATGTTCTCCCTGACAGATCTCACGCAGGATCTCTGCCGCCTCATCCTCATGAAGCATGTTTTCGTTCTTCTCCCACACATAGATATTTTCTTTTCCCATGGATAATAACACCGGGATATCCTCTTCTGTCACAATATGCCCCTTGCGGAATCTTGCGTCTTTCGTGACACCCTTTATAATCTGCGTCATGTCATGACATAAAACATGACCGACCGCTTCCTCTGTTTTAATTAATTTCATTGTTTTTCCTCTTATTTTGTCTTGGCGTTCGGGTAAATGTGCGCCATCTTTGCGTCATCATAATGCTCATCCATGTACACCTGCCAGCTCTGCGTTGCTTCCACCTGTCTGCCTCTCTCATCATAGCGTATTAACGCCATGCAGGACACCACAACATTGCAGCACATAAATACGATCAGCATCCATGTCACTGTCTTACCGATCACAACAGGAATTTTTTCTATCAATCCCGAAATTTTCGGATACAGAATCTTAAACCACACAACGGCTGCGATTCCCCAGAAAAAGCAGTACAACAGGTTAATCCTTCCGCCGAGGTTAAACGGCATCCAGCTGTAATCCCAGAATACTTTTCCAAATACCAGCTCCGTGAATACACTGCACAGATACTCGTAAGCACCGCCTAAAAAAGTACCTGTCCAGAACAGAAATCCGTCACTTCTGTCCTTATATTTATATAACATTGCCGTCACCATTGCAATCGCAAGTCCCCACACGATACTGAATGGTCCCCACACCACACTGCTGCGGCTCATCCACACCCCTGCTGTGATGCGGCAGAAAATGGTCTCCGTGATATCTCCCAGGAATGCTCCCACAAAAAATAACATCACGATTTTATAAAAATCACAGCCCTTTGCAAAAACAGTTTTATCCTTTGTGACCTTTTCCACAAAGCTTGCCTTCGGGTAGGCTTTTGTCATTCGTTTTTCAATCGATCCTGCAATCTTATTGCCAAGCCTGATGCGGAAACGATCGATTTTGTTATTTGCTTCCAGCCACTTCTCCGGGTGTCTGCTCTTTCCTGTCACAAGCAGATAGGAGGCGAGTACATCCACCACAAGCACACCGATCAGCACCAGCAGAACAATATGTACCAAAAGCTGTGGCAGTATTGCAAGCAATCGGAATACCCACCGGTTGGCATATTTCACCACAACATAACCCAATGCACCTTTTATCAGGGAAACCGGGAGACAGATGTAACCGTCTAAGTTCCATTTACTCTTACTATAATCCCACCAGCGTTTATGATAAAACCTCTCAATTAACTTTCCAGCGACGAACTCTGTAACTGCTGCATACAGGGATGCAAATAAAAAGAGCCATAGCCCGGTCAGTTCCTGCAAGCCCACAGACATTGCAACAGCTCCCACACCGTACAGGATACATAACGGGCCATTTACCAGCCCACGGTTGGAAAATTTCCGGTGCATAAATGTTGCCGCGGCTGTCTCTAACACCCAGCCCGCAAAAGAATATATAAAAAATAGCCACAATAAATCATATCCGGTAAACTGTATCATTCGTATGTCCTCTTTCTGATTTTTCTTCTATATAAACATAGATATTTTTCTCGAATACACTCTTAGATTATATAGAAGCCACCGCTTTTCTTCAAGTAAATTTAAAAAGCCTTTGCAGAAAATTCTTTCCACAAAGGCTTTTCAATCACTTAAATCAAGAAAAAAATAGAGCGGGTGATGGGAATCGAACCCACGTATCCAGCTTGGAAGGCTG
>OIWL01002615.1_pt1 | contig 14420 bp, 10 predicted proteins | sample 1587561 | NCBI WGS metagenome assembly OIWL01 (sample SAMEA3888903, study PRJEB22519) | human gut metagenome | biome: human gut; feature: human-associated habitat; material: faeces | place: Denmark | collected 2010 | reverse complement strand
ATATAAAGAGTCTGTTCCGATTGTCCTATCCGCGAATGATCGTTTTTCACCGTATTTGGATATTATGATTCGTTCTGTGATTTCCAATGCATCAGAAAAGAGAAATTACGATATCATTATTTTATATAATGATATTTCTGAACGGAATCAGCGTATAATTCAGTCAGCAGCAAATGAAAAGAAAAATATTTCTATTCGATTTATCCGCGTATGTGAATATTTTGACGCTGGGAAATTATTTGTAGACCAGCATCTATCAGTGGAAACTTATTACAGGTTGATTATTCCGGAAATTATGCCAAATTATCATAAAATTTTGTATCTGGATTGTGATATGGTCGCTGATCGAGATGTGGCAGAACTTTATGATTTGGACTTAAAGGGAGCAATCATTGGAGCGGCAAAAGATATCGATGTTGCAGGACAGTTAAACTTAAACCAAAATAATTGGCAGGCTTATGCGGTCGAAACACTGAAACTGGATAGTCCATATGATTACTTTCAGGCAGGTGTTTTGATTCTTGATCTTGATGGATTTCGAAAGATGACATCATCTCAGAAAAGGATTCAATTGGCACTATCCCACTCATTCCGTTGCCATGACCAAGATGTTCTAAACATTGTTTGCAAAAATAAAGTTACATATATTCCGCAGCAATGGAATACGTTAATGGATTGGCAGGAGCCGGAAGCCAGTCGCATGCAGATCCTTAAGATGGCGCCAAGAAAGCTTTTTGAGGAATATTCTATTGCTCGCAAGCAACCGTATTTAATCCATTATGCCGGCTATCAGAAACCATGGGATGTTGTTGACTGTGATTTTGCAGAATATTTTTGGATGTATGCAAAGAAATCACCGTATTATCCGATTTTACTGCGGAGAATCCGGAGATGTTTTGATGATGAAAAAAATGCAACAGTTGTTTCTAACGAACAAGTTGTTTCTGATGAACAGATTGTTTCTAACGAACAGGGGATTCACTATATTCCAAAGCGGTCGGGAATATGGTGGATTATAGATATTATTCTGCCTTACCATAGCAATAGAAGAGAATGGATTAAGAAGATTTATTGGAACTTGAAAAAATAATATTTGTTTATATAAAATAAAGAGAAGAACAATTCGTGAACTTAAAAAAATATATAAAGCTATTAGCAAGTAATTATAAAAGAAAGGATAGTAATTGATTTTCAATTGGGATAAAATTTATGGTAATTTCGGATTATGATGTTTCAAAAAACAAGGAAGAGTTAATAAAAAAATCACTGAGAACGTATAAAACCGCTATTAATACATATGCAAAAGAAAATGCCTCTTTACATTTAGAATTAAGAGAAAAGAATGATGAATTAAAACATTTACAAGATGAATTAGCTTTTGAAAAAATGCGAGCAGATGCTATTGAAAATGCCACATTTTGGAAAATAACTAAACCAATTCGACAATTAATTGATATTGTTAGAAATGTTCCTAGATTGCAATACAGACCAATAAGCAGCGATACAAAAGAAAATTGTATAAAAACTTTTTCTGATTTATGTAACAACATCCATCAAATATCTAAGAACGCAGAAATATATTCAGAGAATAAACTGATTACATATGATAATATAAAAGATAAATCTGTTCTAATATTTGCACATGAATTAAGCTTAACGGGGGCTCCTGTTGCAATGCTTTATTTTGCGCAAGAATTGGAAAGACAAGGATATTTTCCGGTTATTATTTCACCAAGAAAAGGGAGTTTGTTAAAACAGTGTACAATTCCAGTTATTGTGGTTGATGATTTATTAGAAAATTGCAAATTCGATATAATCTCAAAACTTTTTAATATTGTTATAGTTGGAACAATAGTTGGAGCACCATTGATAAATTCACTAATGAATACAGGAATTCCGACTATTTGGTGGATTCATGAGGCTGAAACTTCTTATAACGTAAAAGAGTGGATCGACAAAATGCCAAAACAGCTGAATGATAATATTCATGTTTATGTTGTTGGTCAATATGCGCAAAAAATGTTGAAAAAATATCGTCCGTTATATTACAGTCAAAATCTTCTGTATTATATACCAGAGATTTCTACTGAAGAAAGTACCAGATATATTTTACCAGATAACGCAAAAGACAAAACGGTGTTTGCGTTGATTGGGTTGCAAGAATATAGAAAAGGTCAAGATATATTAGCGGAAGCAATCAATCGCCTTCCTATTGAATATTTAAAAGCGAGCTATTTTATATTTATAGGAAAAGAGTGCTATAAGCCAATAAAAGATGTGATTGATACATTAGTTGTAAATTATCCACAAAATATATTATACATAGAAGAGCTAGATAAACAAACATTAGCTTCATTATATCAAGATATTGACTGTATGATTTGTGCTTCAAGAGATGATCCAATGCCGATTGTAGTGACTGAGGCATTACAATGTGGGAAAATGGTTATATGTTCTGAAAATACTGGGACTGCTTCGATTTTAAAGGCTGAGAAGTTTGGATTGATTTATTCAGAAAATAGTAGTGTGTATTTAAAGGATCAGATAGTTCAGTATTTAACAGATCGAAAAAAATATGATAATAAGGTTGCAGCACGAAATATTTATAACAAGTTTTTTTCACGAGAAACTTTTGCAGAACAAGCATCAGAGATTATTAAACAAGTTTTCTATCCGTCAAAAAGACCATTGCAGTTTGCAACTAATTCAATAAAAAACATTTTAATTATTTCTCATGAATTGTCATTGACAGGTGCACCGATTGCGTTACAAAATTTGGCAAAATCTTTAATAAAATGTGGTTATAATGTAAATTTGCTTTCCCCATTCGATGGTCCACTAAAAAAAAAACTTATTGCAGATAAGATTAATGTGTCTGTTGTAACACCAGAAAACTTATATGGTGAGGACTCTTGTTTGAATGCCATTGCTTATAATTATGATTTAATTATACTTAACACAGTAGTTACATACCGAGCAGTTAATATACTGGCGAATAGTGGAATACCGGTATTTTGGTGGATACATGATAGTTTCGCTTCTTATTCAATGGGGGGATTTGCCGGAATCATGCCGGAAAAATTACCTTCAAATGTTAAAGTGTTTTGCGCAGGCGAATATGCGAAACGAGCATTACTTTCCTATTATCCCAAGTATGCTACACAGACAGAACTTCTGTACTACTATCTGCCAGATATGCATATTGATTATAACAATAATGATAAGTTTTTACTACCAAATTTGCAAAAAGATAAAATCGTGTTCGCGGTAATTGCACAGCAAGATGAACGAAAAGGACAAGATGTCCTTGTTGATGCCATAGCTTTACTGCCAGAAAATATTAGATCAAAAGCAATTTTTTATTTTATCGGGAAACCATATGACAAACCTATTTATGATTCCATTCAGAAAGCTGTTTCAATATTTCCTAATACAATATACTGCATTGATGAAATTCCGCATGATCAAATTTTTTCGGTGTATGAACAATGCGATTGTATTATTTGCCCTTCAAAAGACGATCCACTTCCAGTTTTTGTCGCAGAAGCTATGATGATGTCAAAAATCATCATTTGTTCGGAAAATACAGGAACGGCACCTATTATTGAAAAAAATAAATGTGGAATAGTATACAAGAAAAATAGTCCGAGTGATTTAGCGCAAGCAATAGAACAAGTAGTAAGCCATAAAGACTCTTTAAATTATATGAAAGAAAATGCCAGAAAGACATATATAAATTGTTTTTCTGAAACACATTTTCAGACATATTTTTCTAATATGATGGAAAGTATAGAGGGTGAAACATGCTGTTCAAAAATATATGTAGATAAAAAAATATCAGTAGTGATTCCTACTTACAATCCAGGCAAGAGTCTTGTGAAATTAGTTAATCGTATATTAAAACAGAAATTAGTTAAAGAAATCGAGTTGATTATGGTTGATTCTGGAAGTTCAGATGATTCTGTAAAAATTGCAAATGATTTAGGTGTTACCGTTATTGAGATACCGCATGAAGAGTTTTCACATTCATATGCAAGAAATTTGGGAGCACTTCAAGCAAAAGGGGATATTATCGTGTTTATGACCCAGGATGCATTGCCAAGCAGTCATACGTGGTTGAATGAATTATGTGCGCCACTTATTTCTGGAGAAGCTGTTGCTACTAGTTGTACAGAAATAAACCCAGATGGAACAGAAATGTTCTATAGGGTACTTTCTTATGGATATGCTGAATTTCGAAAAATAGATAATGGTAAAAAAACAATAAATTATAAGGAAGCGGGGGATGACAGGTTAGAATTAAGGAAAAAGGCATCTTTAACAGATGTATCAACTGCTATTCTTTCAGAAATATTCAAAGACTATTATTATCGACATGATTATGCAGAAGATCTTGATTTAGGTATACGTCTTTTGAATGATGGTTATAAAATTGCCCTATTAGGAAATGTTGGAACAGTTCATGGACATAATAGGCCAGCTTCATATTATTTAAAAAGAAACTACGTGGAGGCTTTATCATTTGTCACAATTATTGATGAACCATATTGTCCGGAAGAAGATTGGTTAATTGCAAGTAAATCTTTATCTGTGTGTGCAGCTGTATTTGGTGCCTTTTATAAAATTAATAAAAATAATGTCAAAAATTGTATTCTTGGTGAATATATACGTAAGTTTAAAGAATACATGTTCGACATAAAAAAAGTCAGTTTATTATGCTTGAAAATTGGGACTTTTCTTTTGCTGACGAGGAGCTGATTAGATATATTGATTTATACAAAAAAATGTGTCAATCTATTGACGGGGATTATTCACTGATAAATAATATATTATATTATTTAGATTATGCGTTAGTCCCATACTTAAAGAAGGAAGGAGTAGTGTTAGTAGATCATACATGGAAAAATACTATTAATATATGTATTACCAAATATCTTGCAGGAGTATTAGGAACGGAATTGGCTAATATAAAAGAAAATTCTTTATTTTATGATACAGTTTCTAATATGACTACTGGAGTATAAAATTATTGCTATTACATTAATAAATTAAGATTATAGAGAAGGAATATATGATAATTCCTTCTCTATAAATCAAATGGAAAGTTATAGTAAATTTAGAAATATTGTATGAGTGATATTTTGATACTTATAACAAAAGGCTTATTGACAATTAAGGCAATGTGTCTATTTAGCGCTATAAGGAAAATTTATAGATAGGAGATGCGTACAAGTAGTACTGCACTAACGTAGATATGGTATTCAGTTCGGCAACTTTCTTGCTTTTGTTTCTTCCCGTTACTTTTGCTTTGAATTTTCTTGCAAAGGAAAAATATTCAAATGGTTTATTATTAATTGCCAGTTTAATATTTTATGCATGGGGTGAGCCCTATTTAGTGATGCTGATGGTAGCGTCAATCTTTATAAATTGGTTAATAGGTTTAGGGATTGAAAATAGTAATGGCAATAAAAAAATTTTGCTTTAATTTTTGGAATTGCATGTAATTTAAGCATATTAGGATATTACAAGTATGCAGGTTTTGGATTGCAGATCTTAAACGGTTTGTTTAGACGAGAGATTTTTTCTGTGCCGGGAATTACATTACCAATTGGTATCTCTTTTTTTACATTTCAGGCAATATCATACATTACCGATGTCTATATGGGGGGGCAAGCGGCACCAAGTATAATTAACGTTGCGCTATATATTTCGTTTTTCCCCCAATTAATTGCAGGCCCCATTGTTAAATATAAAGATATAAATAAACAAATTGAGGGACGTAGTATATCCTGGATAAAAATTTCAAAAGGTTTCAAGAGATTTGTTTATGGTTTAGCAAAAAAAGTCCTAATTTCTAACACGCTGGGTTTATGCGTTGATACTATTTATGCGTATGATATTGCTCAGATCGACTGCAAAACAGCTTGGATTGGTGCATTAGCATATACATTTCAGATTTATTATGACTTTTCCGGTTATTCGGATATGGCTATTGGCTTGGGATGCATGTTTGGATTTACTATTCCGGAAAATTTCAATTATCCATATTTATCAAGATCTATTACCGAATTTTGGCGCAGATGGCATATTTCATTGGGAACATGGTTTAGAGAATATGTATATATTCCATTGGGGGGAAATCGAAAGGGGAAGATTAGAACATATGTAAACTTATTAATTGTCTTTTTCTTAACTGGGCTATGGCATGGAGCAGATATGTCATTTGTTATTTGGGGATTGTACCATGGTTTTTTTGTAGTTGTTGAACGTTTAAGCAAGATGAAAATCTTAGATAAATCTAAGGTGCTGTCTACGATTTATTGCTTTTTGGTTGTGAATTTCGGTTGGGTATTTTTTAGAGCAGAGAATACTATCATTGGAATTCGTTATGTCACTAGGATGATAACACCATGGAGACATATTAGCGCAGGAATTGCGTCATGGAATTACATGGATGTAAAGACGATATTTATTGGTGTGATTGCTTTTTGTGGCATGGGTTTAATTAGAAGTGCAACCTCTGAAAAAATTATAGAAATATGGAACGATTCAGCGATAGAAGCAGTTTATTGTACGATATTGTTGATTCTTTCGCTGGCCTCAATAGTTAGTAATACTTATAATCCATTTATTTACTTTCAATTTTAGGAGATGAGAACTGGTGACTAGAAAGAGAATTGGTCCAATAATAATCATTATAGCTTTTTGTGTAATAATATGTTTTCCATGGCTGTTATGGATATTTTTTGAAAAATATGTGGATTCTACAAATCATGAGAATCGCGAAATGAGAACTCGACCAAGGCTAACGCTTGACACATATGGAACTTTTTCGAAAGAATATGATGCCTATTTTAATGATTCTATACCATTTCGAAATAATTTGATTACGCTTAACTCAGCCATTGATTATTTTTGCTTCAATAAATCAACAAATGATTCTGTTATTGTCGGAAAAGATAATTGGCTTTTTTATTCAAAAGTGTCTGATGGTGATCCTTTGAGTTGCTATTTAGGAACAAATTTATATTCAAAGAAAGATTTAGCTTTTATAGCTGAAAATCTTGTTAATCAAAGAAATTTTTTGCAGGAACAAGGTGTAGAATTTGTCTTATTTATAGCCCCGAATAAGGAGCGAATCTACTATGATGCAATGCCAGATCAATATGGAAAGCCTGCTGATATGTATGCAACAAGGCAGCTTGTTGAATATCTGAGAAACTATACAGATTTGAGAGTTGTATATCCGTATGATGAATTGATGAATGCGCGAAATTTACTTTATGAAAACATATATTATAAAACTGATACACATTGGAATGATATAGGTGGTTATATAGGCTCACAATTATTATTAAATGAGTTGGGAATCAAAATGCCTAGTATTGATGATTTAAATATTGAATTGACGGATACTTATGCTGGAGATTTAGCCAATATGTTGAATTTGACACAGCAATTGAAAAATAATGATCAAATATATACAGTGTCTGGCTATAATACAAATAATATTCAAGTTGTTTCGGAGGATTTTTTTGATGTGTATTCTTACACAGCCGAAAATGCAGATCCAAGGAGAGTCTATATAAATCGAGATTCGTTTTCAACGGCAATGCGATTGGTTATAGGAACTCAGTTTAAGGAAACATATATGCGACACTTTAATTCATACTCATACGGTGATTATTTAGCGTATAAGCCAGATGTATACATATATGAGGTGGTTGAACGGAATATCGATAGGCTGAAAAATTTTTCGGTACAATAACGATGACAATGAAAAATTGAATACGAATTGCGCGATTCGTGCTCACTTTAGCCTGGAAGCTTGTCTCATGAATGCCAGATAAAAATTTCACTAGGTCCATCTTCAGAAATGGACAATCCGCCTTGCTGAGCAAAAGGTCAGTGGAGCTATCGTCAAACAATGGTGTGCCCCCTTACAATGTAAAGGTCAAACCACTCGCCTTTCACTATAACCATTTTTAGTGCATACTTGAGAAAACCAATAGATTTTTCAAGGAGGACTAAAGACTATGGATCATTGTACTCACGAAGTCCGTGCAGAGTACTGGCGAAAGATCATCCAGGCTTGTGGGCAGAGACCCGCTGGACAATCAGCGAAACAATGGATGGACGAAAACGGCATCCGGGAGCAAAGCTACTACCACTGGCAGAGGCGCTTTCGGCAACAGGCTTATGTGGAAATGAAAAAGAACATTTCTGTTCCTGCCACAGCGGAAAAATCGGAGCTGGATTTTGTTGAAATTCCGTGTACTGCTGTTTCGGAAACAAATATTCGTCCGCTCTCCAATGAACCGGCTGCTGTTATCCGGACCGCATCATTTCAGATTGAGATCTCCAATGATATTTCAGACACTCTTCTGAGCCATATCTTACGGGAGGTGTCCCATGCTTGAAGACGCAGCCGGGATCCGTCGTGTAGTCCTTGCGTGCGGCACCGTTGATCTGAGAAAAGGGATCGATGGTCTGGCAACAATCATCGGTGATCGGTATGGGCAGAATCCTTTCGAGAAAGGAACCCTGTTCCTGTTTTGTGGGAAACGTTCTGACCGGTGCAAGGGGCTTTTATGGATGGGAACGGGGTTTCTGCTTTTGTACAAAAGATTTGAGGACGGAAGATTATCCTGGCCAAGAAATATCCAGGAAGCGGCAGAGCTTACAGAGGACCAGTACAGGTACCTTATGACAGGATTAAATCCTCTGGATCCCAGAATTAAAGATGTTGATCCGAAGCATATCTATTAAACCGTTTGTGAAAAACAGAGAAAATAAAACGCCAGTCTGACCGCCAAAAAGGGCGGTGTCTATTAATGGAATCCTCTCCGATGAGAGGAACCGTTTGTCCTGTATGAAGATAAAAAAGAGAACTTTTGATTTTAAACGCCTTGCATTTCAAGTGACTGGAACAGGGCATCTGGAGACGTTCCGGGTAGGTAAAAATGACGGACCGGTATGGAAACCGGATTGGCATTTATCACCGATTTCTGCTATACTTTCCTTAGAAAGAAAGGCGGGCATCATGTGTAAAAAATTCACTCCGGATGAACTGAATCAGATGGACCATACAGCTAAAAACGATGTTATTTTCCAGATGCAGGACCGGCTCGACAAGCTGGAACAGAACTATGAAACCCTCATAGAACAGGTCCGGCTTGCAAACCAGCAGCGTTTTGGCCGCCAGACAGAAAAACTGGATGATATCGTTGGGCAGCTCTCCTTTTTTAATGAGGCTGAAGCGAATTACGATGAAACCGCCCCTGAACCGATCATGGAAGAGGTTATCGAACCCGCAAAAAAGGGTTCCGTAAATCTAAAAAGAAAGGACAGAGGGAAGAAGACCTGAAAGATTTCCCGCAGGAAGAGATTTCTCATGATATACCGGAGCAGGAATTAAACGAAGCTTTTGGTTCGGGGAACTGGAAACGCATGCCGGATGAGATCTTCTGGCAACTCCGGTTCGAACCGGCCAGATGGATCGCGGAGAAACATGTCATCAAAGTGTATGTCGGAACGGATGGGACACATCAGGACGAATTCCTCCGTGGAGATCATCCGGCAACCTTATTTAAAGGCAGCATTGCGACCCCTTCTCTTGAAGCCGCGATCATCAACTCTAAATATGTAAACAGTAACCCACTCGACCGGATCTCCAGGGATTTTGGAGCGAACGGATTGAATCTGTCCAAGCAGACAATGTCCAATTGGACTGTATGGACGGCAGAGCGCTACTTATCAGTCGTATACGAGATGATGAAGCAATGTCAGCTGAAAGCCCATGTAAACCAGTGCGACGAAACGACCGTGGATGTGATCCATGATGGAAGACCCGCAGGCAGCAAAAGCTATATGTGGGTGCATATCACCGGGGAACTTGGCAAGGTACCACCGATCATCATATATGAATACCAGAAAACACGCTATAGTGACCATCCAAAGGCGTACTATAAGGATTTTTCCGGCATTCTTATGACGGATGGGCTGGAACAGTACCACAAGCTGGAGCGGGATCTGGAAGGGATAAAGAACGCAAACTGCATGGCACATGCAAGACGCCATTTCGCAAACGCGATCAAGGCAATCGGAAAAAGCAACCCGGAAGCAATCCAGTCATCTATTGCGTATAAAGCACTGGTAAGGATCGGTGCTGTCTATGATCTGGAAGGTGGGCTGAAGGATCTGAGTCCGGAAGAACGGTTAAAAGAGAGGCAGAGATCCATCAAGCCCCTGTTGGAAGAATTCTTTACGTGGATCCATGAAATAAAGTCAGATCAGACAGTCCTTCCCAAGGGCGAAACCGCAAAAGGGATTAACTACTGCCTGAATCAGGAAAAATATCTGAAGGTATTCCTGAGTGATGGGGAAGTGCCGATCGATAATCTTGCCAGTGAACGCGCACTGAGAACCTTTACGATCGGCCGTAAGAACTGGATGACGCTGAATACAGTATGTGGTGCACAGGCAAGTGCAATGATCTACAGCATTACCGAAACAGCCCGGGCAAATGGTCTGAATGTTTACTACTACGTAAAGCATCTATTAACCGAACTGCTTGAGATCATCCGTATCGACGGAAGTGTCGATGAAAAAGAGTTAGAGAGTCTTATGCCATGGTCAAAAGATCTTCCGGCTGAGTGCTATAGCAAGCGCCGCAAATGAGCGGCGCTGTATTTGGCGTGGGGCGAAGGATTTGACCTTTACGTTATTTAATTATACGTTTTCTGAAATAAAAATGGGAAGGTAAAGGTACATATTGTGGTTGCAAATTTAAGAGAGCACAAAAACAGAATAGAGTGGATTGACTTTGCAAAGGGTCTAACAATTATCTTAACGATTATCGGGCATACAGTTGGTGTTGACAAGAATGGAAGTAATTTAAGGGGAATCATTTTTTCGTTTCATATGCCGTTGTTTTTTGTATTAAGTGCAACAACCTATAAATTTTCCGTTGATTTTTCAGATTTCATTAGGAAGACTAAGAAAGCTGCATATCATTTATTACTTCCTGCTACAGCTATATTTTTCTTGAATTTTTTGATTCAGTCAATTTTGAACAAACATTCATTATTTGATTGTTGGCTTTGGAGAGACATTATCTATACTTATCTTTTCGGTAGTGGAGTACCTACTCAATTCAATGATATTTATATACCACAAATGGGAATTCCATGGTTTTTCTTTGCGCTGTTTGCGGGACGTACTATATTTGATTATCTTCATTTATACTTTGCACAAACTGCGCAATTATTTGTAATGACGATTGTGGTTGGACTGTGTGGAATTAGTTTCGGAAAGTTACAGTGGCTACCGTTTTCATTGGATATAGCGCTTGCGATTATGCCACTTTTCTTTTTTGGTATGCACTTGTATACAGTCGATATAGTGGGAAATATTAAGATGGCATGCACGTTCTTGATTATATGGATGGTAACTTTAAAAATTACATTTCCAGACTATAATTCATGGACATATCTGGAGCTTGCATGTCGGCGATATCCGCTATTTCCAATATGCTACTTAACAGCAATTTTTGGAATTTTATTTATAGCAGAAATAAGCATTATGTGTAAGAGAATAAAACCGATATTTTCTATAGTGACATTTATAGGAAAAAATTCACTTTACTTATTGTGTGTGCACATTATGGATGGATGCTGGTGGAAAGCCTATACTATGGATGGACAATTTAGAATGGCAGTAAAAAGGACTGTGGTTGATTTAAGTGTTTTTATGGTAGTCCTATTGGTCATTAGAGCGTATCGGATGGTAAAAATGAAATTAGTTGCAGTACAAATTAACAATAAGTGATATATGCAGATTTTTGAAAAAATATTTGTATAAGAGAAAACGAAGAGCAACTAAGCGAAGTAGATGAACAAATTTATATAATTAGACATAAAGAAAATAAAGAATTTTTGAAACAAAAATTACAGGCATTGAAGCAACAACAAGAAGTTATATTATGTCTGTTGGTGTGGACGTATGAGAGCCATTAATACTAAGAATAAGGCAGGAATTACAAAAGAGTGGAAGCAATGATCTGGATTGCAGCGGCGATCACAATATATTTTACAGGTACCGGAAAAAAACAGGAGAGGGAAAAGACACGGAAAAAGAAAGTTTATCTTGGATGTTCATTATTCGCAGCGCTATGCTGTGAATTTGCGATCAAGGTGGTGTTTCATATCCACTACCTGTCGATATGGCTAATCCTGACGTACGCGCTGATCGCGGCGCAGTGCAGCCGGATGTTGTGGATCTTCATTTGCATACCGGAGAAACGGAACCAGGTTTATTCCATGTCGATCAAGATGGCGGTCGGCATGGGGATCCTGGCGTTTTACTATGTGAATCTTTCGCGTGATGTGATCGGCGTCACGAAGATCGCAAATCAGTTCCCGCCGGTGAGTACGGGGATGGCGGATCTCATGATTCTTGCGGCGACTGCGATCTGGATTTATGGAACGGACGTGCTCCGGCGGTTTCCGGAGTGTGCGAGAGCGCTCTACTGGATCTTCCTGGCGATCACTCCGTTTCTTGCGTTTTTCCTCGAGGAACTCTGTTGGAACCCGTCGGTGACGGGGATCAGCCTTTTAAATGGGGAGCTGAATGTCCTGATCTATCTGATTCTGGAAGTCCTGTTTGTGTGCCTGATGCAGAAAGGGATGCTCGGGCTTCAGGCGCTATATATCTTTGCGTGGTTTGTCGGCGCGCTCAATTATTATCTCCTGAAGTTCCGTGGACAGCCGTTCCTTGCAACGGATATTTTTGCACTGCGGACGGCCATGTCGGTCGCAGGGCAGTATACGTTTGAGGTCGCGGAGGAGCTGGCGTTTACGTTTCTGATCCTGTATTTTCTGTTTACCTGCATGTGGGCGCTTGGAAAGATGGATATTTTTCAGAAGAGAACGGGAAAGAAACGGATCCTGATAAAGGGCTGCGGAGCGATCGGGGCAGCTGCGGCGTTGTTTTTCTGGATTGGCAGCTATGATTTCCCGGATACTTACAATATCGGCATTGATTTCTGGTGGCAGGCGAATACATATCAGGCGACCGGTTTTGCTCCGGCATTTATCTCGTTCTGGCAGAGGATGAAGATCAGTAAGCCGGATGGGTATACGGAGCAGAGTGCGGAACAGATTTTTGATGAGTACGGGGCGGTGGAAGCTCCTACGGAAACGGAGAAGAAGGACACCGGTGAACAGCCGATGATCATTACGATCATGAATGAATCGTTCAGTGATCTGAGTGTTCTGGGACCGCTTGCATGTACAGAGGATGATCTTTCGTTTTTCCATTCGCTGAAGGATGATCCGCATACGATCGAGTATGGATGGGATTATGTTTCGACCCGCGGCGGCGGAACTTCTACGACGGAGTTCGAATATCTGACGGGGGATTCGATGACCTATACAAACGGGATCAATCCGTACTCCAGCTTTGATTTTACGAATGTGCCGTCCATGGTCTCGATCCTAAAGGAGCAGGGCTACCACACGATCGCGATGCATCCGGAAAATCCGGAGAACTGGCGAAGAAGTGTTGTGTATCCGAAGCTTGGATTTGATGAGTTTCTGTCGATCAGTGCGTTTGAGGACAGTGAGCGGACGGTCTGGAACCGGGTGTCTGATCTTGGGGATTATCAGAAGCTGATCGAGGTCTATGAGGCGCAGACGGAGCCGACCTTTATTTTTAATGTCACGATGCAGAATCATGGCGGATATGACGGGATCGGGGAGCTGAAGCCGGAGGAGATCGTCGATGTCGATGAGGAATATAGCGGGTATTCGGATCTTCAGATGTATGAGTCACTGATCGCAAAGGCGGATCAGGCGCTCTCGTATCTGATCTCCTATTTTGAGCAGGTGGACCGGCCGGTACTTATCTGCTTCTTCGGGGATCATCAGCCGGCGCTGAATGGGGACTTTGAGAATGCGCTCAGGGAAGCCGGGAGAGGGGACACGGATACGGATCTTACGATGACGGAGAAGATCTATATGGTGCCGTATTTTATCTGGAGCAATTATGAGATCCCGGAGGATTATTCGATGAAGAATTCCCGGGGAGAAGATGTGATCAGCACGAATTATCTCGGGACGCTGGTCCGAAAGTATGCGGGGCTGGAGCTGTCCGCGTATGACCGTTACCGGATGAACCAGAGAGAGCAGATCCCGGTGTTTAATTTCGCGGGATATATGACCGCGGATGGGGACTGGTATGATCTTTGGGCGGAGAATAGTTACAGGGAATGGATCGAGAGGTACCGGACAGTGCAGTATTATGCGTTGTTTGATAGGAAGAGGAATGGGAGGTATTTTGTGGGGGAGTGAGGTCCACTGCGTTTGCTGACTTGAAAAAGTAAATTCCAGTGAAAAAGTAAATTCCACCGCTCTTTTAAA
>OIWL01002607.1_pt1 | contig 14465 bp, 12 predicted proteins | sample 1587561 | NCBI WGS metagenome assembly OIWL01 (sample SAMEA3888903, study PRJEB22519) | human gut metagenome | biome: human gut; feature: human-associated habitat; material: faeces | place: Denmark | collected 2010 | reverse complement strand
AAATTGTTACAATGGGAATGGCAACTCTAATGGCAGTATCAGCAATGAGCTTGAGTGCATTTGCGGCAGAGGACGAAAATATTAATTTCTACAACAGTGTACAAGTACTAACATTTAACTCAGAAACCGGTAGCTTCGATAGCAGTTATGAACCAGCATCACAAATTGCACCTATGACATTACCTAATTATACATTTACATTTAACCAAACAATAACTACATCGGGAAGTTATCTAAAAAATTTAGATACAGGTGATGACTCATATCTTATCACCGACGATGATACCATAATTTTAAGATTAGATAAGAAACCGGCAAAAACTTTAAGGTTACAAGTCTGCAAAAGAGATGGTTCAATTTTAGGTCCAACCGGTGATATAAAAACATCTCAAACAGTTTTTAAAATGAGTGGACTAAATAAATATTATAACTCAATCGGCACTTGTAAAATACATTTGAAAACTTTATCCGGTTCAGCAACAATATCCGGCACTTTAAGTGAAGATTAATCATATTTACTTATAATATTTCAAGATTAAATTAAGAAATGAGGACAAAAAAATGAGTGCAAAGACTAATTTAGCAACATTACTCATCGCTGCAACAGCAATAACATCAAATTCCGCAGCTCTTGCAAATGATTTGACCGACAATATCATTAATGATTTATACAACTTTAAAATTATAGCTGATAAATCAGATATACGACCAAATAATAATATTACAAGAGCAGAAGCTGTTAAAATGATATGTATTGCGGAAGGAAATGACGTATTTGACAATGACACAACAGATACTCAAATTTTCTACGATGTTCCTACAAGTCATTGGGCTGCAAAATATATAGAAATTGCTGTTGATGACAGCATAATAAGCGGATATGAAGACAATACATTTAAACCCGAACAGTATGTAACATATCAGGAATTGCATAGAATGATAGTTTCTTCTTTAGGATATAATCTTTATGCAGAACAAGCAGGTGGTTACCCGAAAGGTTATATTACTTATTCAAATGCTCTTGAAATAAGCAAAAATATGAGTTTGGACAATTCTGCTTTTGCTACCCGTGGTGACGCAATGCAAATGATTTATAATTCACTTGATGCTCCTATTATGGAAGTAAGAGAGAATGTTGAAATCGACGGAACAGTTGAAACTGTAGTAATGATTTATGATGGGAAATCAAATCCATTCATATCGTTTAGAAAAATTTTGAGTGGTGAAGTGGAATATTAATATATTTGCTACCAAGTTTCCGGATTAAGCTACCACTTAGTCGAAAAATGTTGACATTCTCAAAAATTTTATATAAAATTCAGTTGTAATCACAGAAATATATTTTCAACTTTTCTATGATTATTACTAAACAAAATGTTATTAAAGATTTAAAATAAATATTTATGTTGATAATCATTATTCATATCATCAGTTTAGTGAGCTTATCACAAATATTTATTCTAAGATTTTATATGATATAAGAAAAATTAATTCAATGTAAAATTTATTTATACATTACGATAACATTAAAACAAATATAATACAGATTTTATTTTGAAAACAAAATAAAGAGATACCAATAATCTTAATTTCTTGCCGGACAGCATGAGTTAAAAATAATTGAGTACCTCTTATACATAGATTATATAACAATTTATCTTTGTTTGTCAAGTCATGTATAAGAGCTTTATTTTGTTGCATAAATACTTCAGTGTTATAAAAATGAAAGGAAGTTCTTATTATGAAACTAAGAAAAATTGTTACAATGGGAATGGCAACTCTAATGGCAGTATCAGCAATGAGCTTGAGCGCGTTTGCATGTGAAAATCCTGAAGATGCAATAATCTCTGTTTTAGCTCCTGATGGCGAGAACAGACTTTATCTTTCACAAGAAGATATTGACAACGGAATTACTACAGTCACAGGATACCAAGGTATAGAAGTTACAGCAAATCCTGACAACAAAATTGAAGTTTTCAATTCTACTGTAACACCACGCATATTATCTTCTACTTATTTTAAAGGAACAAATATTCCTACATCATCAAAAAGTATTGAAGATGGTTCTTATAGTGGTACATTTTCAGTTCCTGCTAAAAGCCAAAGATTTTCTACATATTTAATGTTAAATCGTTCTAATACAAAAGTACTAATGGAAGTAGAACCTAATACCAACTTTAATAAAAAAGTAGAATTTTCTTTATGTTCTAAAGAAGTTTCAACAAGCCCACTTATTACAATAGAACCTAATGCAAATGACCAAGCAATTTCAGTCAGTGGTATTGCTAAGAATAGTCATTTATATGCTTATATAGATAATAATTTGTCATCAGTCGCAGAAGGTACATTATCATTTATAGGATATTAATATCCTATAATATAAAGGTAGTGTAAAGTGAATTGTGAAAACAATGACTCATCACAAGTGTATAAACACTTAGTTTTTTGAAGGAGCTAATAAAAACACTTTACACTACCAGAAAAAAATTGGAGGAAATTAAAATGAAAAAACAGATTTTAACTATTATATCATTAATTCTTACAATCGGAATGATTCTACCAACAGCGAATGCAGAAGAAATAAGCACATATTCAGACTATGTTGTAGAGGGGCAATCGACTTATGCGGATTCATTCGGTCTAATGAAAGGATATGACGACGGAACATTCAAACCTGACAACAATATGACACGTGCAGAATTTACATCAGCATTAATGAGAGCGGCTGTAATTGCCAATCCCGATGCACAACTCGCAGAAATCAATTTTTCTGATATAGACAAGTCGTATTGGGCATATGATGATATTGCTAAAGCAGTTTCGATAGGTTTTATAAGTGGTTATGATGACGGAACATTTCGTCCGGCGGACAACGTCACATACGAGCAAGCAATAACAATGATATTCAACGTGCTTGGATATAAGCCTGTTGCGGATTTATATGGCGGATATCCGCACGCATATATGTCATTGGGTTATTACAATAGGTTCTTCAAATCTTCAACAGATAACAGAAACGGCAATATTGAAATGAACGAAACAAAGGAAAAGACGGCGATTACGCGAAGAGATGCCATGGATATGCTTGGAGGTATGTTATTTACACCAATATGCGTTGTAACGGATTACAAAACTGCATTTGACGGCAGTAATGAGCCGATTTATGAAATAGGTGGAAATGGCACTGTTAAACAAACATTATTTACAATAAAAAATGCTAAATAGCAGCAATATTACAAATATTCCTATATAAAATTTGCTTATATTACGGTATATTAATAATTAATAAAAAGGTTGTGATTATGATGAAAAAAACGTTTCTTATTGCACTGTCAATTTTGACATTAACAAGTTCCCTAAATGCTTTTGCAAGCACGCTTGACGACAATGTTATTGAAGATTTAGAAAAATTTCATATTGTTGAAAAGAGCGACGATTTACGGCTTAACGATCACATAACAAGAGCAGAAGTAGTAAAAATGGTTTCTGTCGCCACGGGAAATTACGACATAGACCACGTTGGCACAGATCAAATCTTTTCCGATGTACCGCCTACTCATTGGGTTGTAAAATATGTACGAACTGCATGGGATAGCTATATTATATCTGGATATGAAGATAATACATTTCGTCCCGAAAACAACATCACATATAACGAATTACAAAAGATAATTGTATCCGCCCTCGGATACACTCAATACGCAGAAATGCAAGGCGGATATCCGGACGGATATTTGACATATTCAGAAAAATACAACATAATGAACAACGTTGACACATCAGATTCAAACGCATATGTAACACGCAAAGATGCAATGCAAATGATATACAATTCATTAGATGCACCTTTATTGGTTTATATGCAAACAAATTATCTCAAAGACGGCTCAATAACCTACGTCTATGAATGGCGTGACGGTGAGCATCGCCAATTTGAATCATTAAGAATGCGCTTAGATGAAGAATTTTCATAATTAACAATCTTATACTGCAAATCAAAAGTCGAATTTACTAATCCTAATTCGACTTTTTTGTTTTTCCAATAATTGCTACCAAGTTTCCGGAATAAGCTACCACTTAGTCGGGAAATGTTGACATTGCAAACATTTCTATATAAAATCCGATTATAACCTTAATGTTATCAAAAATTAAAAAGGAGCATATTAATATGAAAGCTATAAGAAAAATAATTGCGGCATTAGTTGCATTATCGGCTTGTATGTCATACACATTCGCTCTTGCCGACAATGTAAATACAAATTATTCCGACTCGGCATATCAGACTGTATCCACAGTTGCTGACAGCGGAAAATGTGGCGACAATTTAAAATGGGAGCTTGACACAAACGGCACAATTACTATTTCAGGCACAGGTGAAATGAGTGAATATGCGTTTCAAACATCGCAACATCAATTCACCGCAGAAGAAAACGAGCAATATATGCAAGAACTTGAAAATCACAAATTCCCTTGGTTTGAAAAGAACAGTCCTGAATTAATAACAAACATTATAATCGAAGACGGTGTTGAAAGTATAAGCGATATGGCATTCTACGGCACTTCAATCAAATCAATCAGTTTGCCGAACAGTGTAAAAAAGATCGGAAAATCTTCTATTGCAAACTGTGCCGAGCTTGAAAAAATAACCCTTTCGGACAATATCTCAGAAATTCCGACAGGTGCATTCAATTCCGATTACAAACTTACATCAATAGAATTGCCGACAAAATTAACTTCAATCGGTGCATCGGCATTTTTAAACTGCGAGTCATTGGAAAGTATCGACATTCCCGACACTGTAACTGAAATTGGTGACAGAGCATTCGCAAATTCAGGATTGCGAATGCTTGTAATTCCAAGCGGTGTGACCGCGGTTAATTACGACCTTTGTAATGAAAACCATAACCTAAACGAAGTTGTATTTTCTCCGAACACAAAGTCTGTTGAAATGACCGCCTTTTCGGGTTGTTCAAACTTAAAAAATATAGATTTGCCTGACGGATTGGAGAAAATAGGCAAAATGGCTTTCCTATCCTCCGTCAACGCACGCATATATATACCTCAAAGTGTAACTGACATTGAAAAAAAGGCATTTAACGACAATGCCGTTATATACGGTTATGCAAATTCGGCGGCAGAAGAATTTGCAAAGAATAATGATATTAAATTCGTTGCAGTCAACAGCCACGATGAATATCTTTCATTACTTACATATTCCGACACGGACAATTCCAGCTACAAATCAGCGATTGATGAATTATCGCAATTAGGAATTATCAACGGTTTTGAGGACGGCACTTTCAAACCACAGGACAATGTACCCCGTGCACAAGCCGCAACTATGTTCGCGACAGCTTTAGGCTATTCGGACACAAAATACCAAAACATCGCAACAGATAAAGCAGTTTTTTCTGATTTCTTAATGAGCCATTGGGCGTACAAATATGCCGACTACGTAATGAAAAGTGCCGATATATCAAGCGGTGAAACCAACTGTATTTTAAGCGGTTTTGAGGACGGCACTTTCAGACCGGACAACAATGTTACAATTATACAGCTTTTGAAAATGGCAATATGTTCGTTGGGCGAAGACGGATATATGGCAGAGGCTGTCGAAAACGGCGGTTATCCGAACGGTTACAATACGGTAGCGGGAAAATACGGTTTCAGCAAAAGTATTGCAGTTGACGACATCAATCAACCTGCCACACGCGAACAAACTGCTCAAATAATTTCAAACACAATAAATATGCCGATTAAACGTTTTGGAGCAATCAATTCAATAACGGCAGACCACAAAACAGAGTCCGAAAAATTCTTAGTAACATACGACGGCAGTAAAGAATATTATCCGCTTACAACATTAAAAACTATGTTGCAAACAAACGATTGGGGCAATCAGACGGCTTTTGCAACTAAATCCCCTCTTGAAAATTCAGAAGAATTTTACGCATACGCAACAATCAAAAATATATCACAGTCGAAAATATCTGTTAAACCCGAGGGACTTTTAATCAACACAGACGGCAGTGTATATTCGTCTGAAGATACTTTTGAGGCTGAAAGCAACGGAATAACTCTTGACGAAAACACTACTTACTATTTGTATTTCAAGAAAATCAATAACGTATGGACATTGGATAATTACGCGATTTTTAATCAATTTAATTAATCCCGAGCCGAATTTGCTTTGACAAATTCGGCTTTTGTTATCTTGACAGTTATGATACAATAAAATTAACATTCGTATTTTAAAGAGGTATTATAGCTATGAAAATAAAACAGCAAAAGCAGATAAAAGCATTTTTAATCGAAGAATTTAGGAAAGACAGAGGCAGTGTGTTATTTGACGAGCAAGAGAAAGTTCTAAACACGATTATTAAAAACACAAAAAACAAATCAAAAAATCAGATGAAAACGCTTATTAGCACAATTCTCCCCCGCATTGCACTGTACAAGGTTTTGTCAAAAAGCGGTTTTACGGAAGATGTCGTATATGAGCATATGCGAAAATATATGCTTGATAAAGTTGCGGCAAAAAAGCACGCGTCTACGGCGAAAATGGAGTTGATACCCGGATTTTATGCACTTTACAGCAACATAACTCTTAAAATTATGCGTACAACCGACTTACAGGAAAGCGAACAAACTCACGGCAAGAATTACTTTAATCTTACCATTAAAAAGTGCCTTTGGCACACCGCTTGCGTAGAAAACGGCTGTGCGGAGTTGTGCCGTCTGTTTTGCGATGTTGACAACGTTACATACGGCAGTCTGAAAAAAATAGGATTTACTCGCACCAAAACATTGGGTTACGGCGGAGATTGCTGTGATTTTCATTTTTTCAAAAAATAGTTTTGACTATTTGTCCCCCTTTGAGAAAGGACAACCCTTTTCTCAAAGGGCTTTTTTGATTATTTCCCTCAATTTCGTAAAGTAAACTCTATTTCCAAGAAAAAGCCTTGAATTTAATAGTGCAGTTATGATATAATAGGACTGATAGCTTTTTAGACGCAGTTATTGTATGCGTCAAAGCACACAAATTATAAACCAACCATAAAGGAGGAATCCGAATGGCAGAAAAATACGGTGAAGTACCACCGAAGTTCACAAAAAAATGGTGGGAATATTTTTGGGATTACTACAAATGGCACGTTATAATTACGGTTGTAGCTGTTCTTATTGCGTCCGTAACCATTGTACAATGTGCGACACGTCCGAAATACGATATGAATGTTGTTTACGCGGGACATATGAATTATTCCGAAGAAGAAATTAACAAGCTTAAAGAAATAATTTCCGAACGTATAAGCGACATTGACGGAAACGGCGAAAATTCAGTACTTCTAAGCACACTCGTTTTTGCGGACAATGCAGGCAGCGAAGAATACGACTATGCTATTCAAACAAAGCTTGACTTAACGTTTACGGACGACTGTTCATTTATCTATCTTATGGACAAGGCTAACGTAGACGCTCAAATGCAAAAAGAAGTTGTAGACCAAATTTATGACTGCACTGACAGTTTTATAGACTCGTCTTCCGACAAAGTCGTTAAAGCCGCTGACGGCAAAGGTTATGCGGTAAATCTAAAAGACAGCCGGCTTTTAAAAGACAACGGCATTTACTGTGACGATTTATACATTCTTATTCGCCGCAACTACAAAGATGACGAAAAAAATACTCAGGCACACGATGACTCAATCGCCGTTGCTGAGGCACTTGTAAAATAAATCACACGAAGGAGGGTTTTTATTGGCAGTCGTCAAACCCGAAATTAAAACAACAGAATATGAAATGTTTTCTCGATACAGAGAAACAGGCGACATCGCCCTTCGTGACGAAATCGTTTCTTCTTACATATATATAGCCGAAATTCTTTCACGCAAATTTATCAACCGCGGTGTTGAATATGACGATATATTTCAAGTCGCATGTATGGGAATTTTATATGCGGTTGAGCGTTTTGACCCTGACAAAGGCGTTAAATTCGCCACATATGCAACCCCTACGGTGATGGGCGAAATACGCAAGTATTTCAGAGATAAAGGCAACTTTATCCGTATTCCAAGACGTCTTTATGAAATATTCTACAAAGCGGAAAAAATCAAGCGTGTTTCAAGCGAAATTTCGCAAGAGGAAATTGCAAGAATACTCAACATTCCCGAAAAACTGCTTGAGAATGTCTACGAAGTAGGTGATACATCATTTATAAAGTCACTTGAATACGAGGCATATGCAGACGGTGAATTAAATTTCTCAAACCTTATCGGCATTGAGGACAGCAATTTTCTTATGATAGAGGACAAGGATTTTATTAAATATTGCATGAGTCGACTTTCCGCCGATGAACGCAAATTTATTGAATATCGTTACTATGACGAAAAAAGTCAAAAGGAAATTTCAGAAATAATGGGTATTTCTCAAATGCAAGTGTCGCGAATGGAAAAACGCACTTTGAAAAAATTGAGAAATCTTTATTTTAGAGATTAATTTTAGGAGGAAAAATTATGCTTACAGAAAAGAAAAAAGAATTTATTGAATTTATGATGGAATCTGATGTTCTTCGTTTCGGCGATTTCGTAACAAAGAGCGGAAGAAACACACCTTATTTCGTAAACACAGGTAACTTCCGTACAGGCAAGCAAATTGCCACACTCGGCAAGTTCTATGCCGCACTTATAAAGGAAAACTGCGGTGATAATTTTGACTGTATGTTCGGTCCGGCTTACAAGGGTATCCCTCTTGCAACTGCCGCCGCAGGTGCACTTTACAACGAATACAAAATCGACAAGCCTTATTTCTTCAACAGAAAAGAAGAAAAAGACCACGGTGAAGGCGGTTCACTTGTAGGCTACAAGCCACAGGACGGCGACAAAGTTATCATTATTGAGGACGTTATAACAGCCGGTACAGCCGTAAGAGAAACTATGCCGATACTAAAAAATGCCGCAAATGTAGAAGTTAAAGATATGTTCATTTCCGTAAACCGATGTGAAGTAGGTCAAAACCCTGAAAAGACAACCATTATGGAAGTTATGGAGGATTTCGGAATTAACGTACACGCTATTATTACTGTTCAGGATATTTACGAATATCTGAAGCAAGACGGTTCATACGGCGATATTCTTACAAAAATGAAGGAATATATGGACACTTACTGCGTTTTCTAAACGGAGGTGATTAAAATTAAACGATTATTTAAAATTATTGTTCCGACTGTACTGCTTCTTATGCTTGCGCTTACCGCACACGCATATAATGTGGTTGATTTGCCGGAAAATATGACTTTTTCTGACGCACTCGGAGTTTTTAACGCCGATGAAATAACGCGTATAACGGTTTCGGATATTGCCGAGGGCAAATATACCGACCTCACAAAAGACGAAATAAACGAATTTTACTCAACAATTCAAGATATGACTGTTTACAGAAAGATAAACCCTACCCCATTTCGCGGTATTTCCGTAAACATCTATACAAATGACGGCGTAAAGAGCTATATGCTTAATTCGGGTTTGCAGATTGGTATGTACGGAAGCAACAATTACGTTTGCTACAAATTAAATAAGGCAAATACAGAAAAATTGCTTTATCTTGACAGTATGTACCGCGATGCGGAAGAAAAGGTGAACGGTGAGGAAATACACCGCGTTACGTCAAACGACTTTTTGAAACTTCCGTCATCACCTTGGGCACAGCCTTTTGCAAGAGAGGCGGCAAGCAAAAATATTTTGCCGTATGAATTTACAGGCAACTATTCTGAAAATATTACACGTGAACAATTTTGTATATTGCTTGCAAATCTAATTTGCGTGAAAGAAAATTACTCGTCACTTGACAAGTATATGCAAGACCAAAACAAGCCGTATCTAAAAAATTACTTTGTCGATTGTAACGACGCTGACGATTCCGTCAACATACTTTACGCACTCGGCATTGTAAACGGTAAAGACGAATCACATTTCGACCCTGACGGCACAATAACGCGTGAAGAGGCGGCAACACTGCTATGTAAAGTTGCGGAAATGTATATGTGGATCGGAACAGAAACAAGCCTTACATACAACGACACCGATTTAATCTCCCCTTGGGCAAAATTCTTTGTAACTTGGGCGAACGAACACGGTATAATGACAGGTATTACGGAGGAAGAATTTAATCCGCAAGGTCAGTATACTGTTGAACAAGCCGTTGCAACAATCGTCAGACTTTATAATTTGTTATCATAAGATTATAAGGACAAAGCTGTTTTAACTTTGTCCTTTTATATTGGTACAATATTGTAATTTTATTTATAAAAAATGTCGCAAAAATACACTATACTACTTTACAACGCTAAAAAAAAGCGGTATAATATAACGTGATAAACAAATTTTGTTTATGTATGAAAAATAAAAGGAGCGTTTACAATGGAAATCTCAATCACAAAAACAACTACTCCAAAACAAAAGCCTGCTGATGAATCAAAGCTTGGTTTTGGTCAATATTATACCGACCATATGTTCATTATGAACTATGACGAGGGAGAGGGTTGGCACAACCCAAGAATCGTCCCTTACGGTCCGTTTGAACTTGATCCTGCCGCTATGGTACTTCACTATGCACAGGAAATCTTTGAAGGTATGAAGGCTTATCGTACAGCTGATGGTTCAATTCAACTTTTCCGTCCTGACAAGAATATGGCAAGAATGAACGTTTCGTGTGATCGTCTTTGCATTCCTAAGATAGATGAAGAATTTGCTATAAAGGCAATCAAAACACTTGTAGAAGTAGATAAGGACTGGGTACCTTCACTTGACGGTACTTCACTTTACATCAGACCTTACATATTCGCTACTGACGCACAAGTTGGTGTTCACCCTGCAAAGCACCTTACATTTGCAATTATTCTTTCACCGGTCGGAGCATATTATCCGCAAGGTATCGCACCTGTTAAAATTTTCGTTGAACAGAAGTATGTTCGTGCCGTAATCGGCGGTACAGGTTTCACAAAAGCCGGTGCTAACTATGCCATTTCTCTAAAAGGTCAGGAAGAGGCCGCTGAACAAGGTTATGTTCAAACTCTATGGCTTGACGGTGTTGAAAGAAAGTACGTTGAAGAAGTTGGTTCAATGAACGTATTCTTCAAAATTGACGGCGAAGTTATTACTCCTGCTCTTGTAGGCTCAATTCTTGGCGGTATTACAAGAATGTCAATTATTGAACTTCTTCAGTCAAAGGGTTACAAAGTTTCAGAACGTCGTCTTTCAATCGATGAACTTGTTGAGGCATTCAAAGCAGGTAAGCTTGAAGAAGCTTGGGGTACAGGTACTGCCGCTGTTATTTCACCTATCGGTGAACTTAAGTATGGTGACCTTGTAATGCCTGTAAACAACGGCGAAATCGGCGAAGTTACTCATATGCTTTATGATACTCTTACAGGTATTCAATGGGGCAAAATAAAAGACGAGTTCGGTTGGACAGTTAAGATAGACTAATTCAGAATCCGATAATTGTTCGGAACGTGCAAAATATTTGATATTCAAAAAGGACGGTTTTAAAACCGTCCTTTTTGTTATCTGACTATTCTTATCACATCATCACCGACATTCACATCACCGTCGGCAACGGTTTTAAATTCCGCAAATTCATCTGCGTTACAAACTACCATAGGCGTTATCATTTTATAGCCCTGTTTCTTTATTCCGTTTAAATTAAACGTCATAAGCAAGTCGCCTTTTTTGATTTTTGCACCGTTTGCAACTTTTACGTCAAATCCGTTACCATCAAGTTCAACTGTATCAAGACCGACATGAATTAAAATATTTGCATCATTATCCGCAGTTATTGCGATAGCGTGCTTACTTTTCGGAACGTTTTCAACCACACCGTCAACCGGTGCGAAAACCTTGCCCTCGCTCGGCTCAATCGCAATACCTTGTCCGAGTATTCCGGCAGAGAATACCTCATCATCCACCTTTTCAAGCGGTACTGCTTTTCCTCTTATCGGAGATGAAAGGAATATTTCCGTTCCGTCTGCTTTCGGTGCAGTTTCTTTTTCAGTTTGTATTTCATTATCCGCCACACCATAACCGCTTAAATCGACGCTTTCCTTACTTTCCATAAAGTCCTCCAAATGCGACTTTATAACCGTTACTCGCGGACCGTAAATAACCTGTATACCGTTACCCTTTTTAATTACACCTGCCGCACCGCTTTGTTTTAAAATATCCTCGCTGACCGCGTCACTGTTATGCACCGTAATACGAAGTCTTGTTGCACAACAGTCAATATCGGCGATATTTTCTTTACCTCCAAGTCCTTTTAAAATCAAAACAGATGTCATATCTGTCTTTCCGCCATTTTTCGCATTCACATCTGAACGCGTATAAAGCTTTGTTTCCTCATTATCCGCCTCACGACCCGGAGTTTTAAAGTTAAATTTCTTTATAAGGAACGTGAATACACCCCAATAAACGAAGAAATACACAATACCGACAAGAACGATATAAATCCAATGAGTTTTTGCATTACCTTGCATTATACCGAAAAGAGTCATATCTATAAGTCCGCCCGAGAACGTCATACCGACTCCGACACCGAATATATGCATAAGCATAAACGAGATACCTGCAAGCACACAATGCACAACATACAAAATCGGTGCAACGAACAAGAATGTAAATTCAAGCGGCTCTGTTATACCTGTCAAAAATGCCGTCAAAGCCGCCGAAAGCAAAAGTCCTCCGACAACTTTTTTCTTTTCGTTTCTGGCACATCTGTACATTGCAAGTGCCGCACCCGGCAAACCGAACATCATAAACGGAAATTTACCTGCCATAAAACGCGTTGCGTCAACGGAAAATTTCATTGTGTTAGGGTCGGCAAGCTGTGCAAAGAATATATTTTGTGCACCGTTTATTGTCTGACCTGCAATCTCCATTGAACCGCCGACATTTGTCTGCCAAAACGGCATATAAAATACATGATGAAGTCCGAACGGTATTAACGCACGTTCGATTATTCCGTAAATCAGTGTACCGATATAGCTCGTATTCTGTACGAGATTTCCAAGCATTGAAATAACTTTTTGAATATACGGCCAAATAAAATACATAAGTATTCCGACAAGCAAAAACACAACCGCCGATATTATCGGCACAAATCTTGTACCGCCGAAAAATGACAGCACTTGCGGAAGTTGTATTTTGTAAAATCTGTTGTGCAGTGCCGCCGTGCCAAGTCCGACAATGATACCGCCGAACACGCCCATATTAAGCGTATATATACCAAGTACCATTGACGTTGCACCGCTCAGACCGAGATTTTGCTCCAAATTCACAACAGCCTGTTCCATTGCATCCATACTCATATCGCCGCCGGCATAATTTACGGAAATCAACGCACTTATGGCAGTATGCATAATAAAAAACGCAATAACACTCGCAAGTGCGGCAACTTCCTTTTCACGTTTCGCCATACCGATTGCAACACCGATTGCAAAAAGCAATGGCAAATTATCAAAAACGATACTTCCGGCGGCACTCATAACCGTTAAAATGCCGTGAATTATCGTTCCCGGTCCCATTATGCCGTAAAGACCGTATGCTTTAAGCATTGTTTCGTTTGTGAAAGAACTTCCTATCCCCAGAAAAAGTCCTGCAACAGGCAAAATTGCAATTGGCAGCATAAACGACCTGCCGACGCGTTGCAGAACTTCAAAAACTTTATTATTCTTCAAATTCTCTTCCCCGCTTTCCATTAAACTATGTTAATATTTTGTGCATATTCTGCTATTCTACAAGTGGGAATTTATTGAAATTAAATGTTTTTATTATATATTATCATAAGTCCTTTAAGCAAAAGTTCGTCATCAAGAATTATGTCATTTTTACAATGCGGAACAACCGTACTTGCAAGTCCGCCTGTTGCGACAACTTTCGCCTCACCGATTTCTTCCTTGATACGCTCAATCATTCCGTCCATACTTGACGCAGTACCGTACAATATACCGCTTTTCATACAGTCAACGGTATTTGAGCCGATAATCTTTTTCGGTTCTTCAAGGCTAATTCTCGGAAGTTGCGACGTACCGCTTACCATTGCGTTAAGCGAAATACCCATTCCCGGCATTATAACACCGCCGATGTAGTTGTTATTCTTATCGACTACCGAAATAGTCGTTGCGGTGCCGAGGTCAAATATTATAATCGGCGCACCGTATTCATGTATTCCCGCAACCGCGTCAACAACCAAGTCACTGCCGAGCTGTGCTGGATTGTCTATAACAATGCTTAAACCCGTCTTTATACCTGGTCCGATAATCATTGCATCACAGCCTGTAATTTTCTTTATCGCTCTTTTCATAGTGATTGTGACAGTAGGAACAACCGATGATATTATCGCACCGTCAATTTTAGAAAAATCAATGTTGTAAAGTTCCAAAATCGTCTTTATCGAAACAGCATATTCAAGCTCCGTTG
>OIWL01002598.1_pt1 | contig 14563 bp, 14 predicted proteins | sample 1587561 | NCBI WGS metagenome assembly OIWL01 (sample SAMEA3888903, study PRJEB22519) | human gut metagenome | biome: human gut; feature: human-associated habitat; material: faeces | place: Denmark | collected 2010 | reverse complement strand
ACCGAAGCAAGTTGCAGCAGATTTACAGTCTGTCCCCTTTGGCCACTCGGGAATCTGCCCATTCTTGTCAGCACAAATGTCCTGACAAGGATTGATTATAACATATCATTTTTCATTGTGCAAGATAAGATTTTATATTTTTTACACTTTATATTTCAGCACCGCAGCCGAATGTGGCAGCAGCGTGACGGTGATCCTTCCATCTTCCACTTCATATTCTTTCGGCATGAGCGAATAGCCAGCCTCCGTGGTGATGATCAGACGCTCCATCTTACAATTTTTTGGAATACCGATACTCCATACTTCCTTTGTGATCTCCTTCTTCTCATCGCTATTATTCAGGATCACAACAAATTGCTGTGTCCGGTTAAACCTGCCGTAACACAATATGTCCTTTTCCCCTTGCAAAAGCTTTAAGGAACCGGTGCGTAAGGCTTCATTTTCCTTATGAATGCGGATCATATCCCGGTGAAAATCCACAAGCACCACATCTTCTTTTCCCCATGGATAGGTTCGGCGGTTATCAGGATCGGTGAATCCACACACGCCTGCCTCATCCCCATAATAAACCGTCGGTGCGCCCGGCCATGTCATCTGAACAACAACTGCTTCCCGGAAAATCCCAAAGTTGACGCCATACTCTGCGGCTTCCGATCCATGGGTTCCCACACGTCCTGCTGTTCCATTGGTTCTTGTCAGGAATCTCGAATGATCGTGGTTGGATAATTCATTCATCGCACACTGTAACTGGGATGTTTGGAAACTTGCCATAAAGTGGCGCATAGCTCCGTCAAAATCATCCGCCTTTCCCTTTTTCTCCGGGATATACTCGTCACTGTGTTTTTCCATTCCTGTCAGAAACCATGTCAAAGGTTCCATAAAGGCATCGTAATTCATGACCGTATCCCACTGGTCACCTTTTTCTAACCAGTCTTTCGGGTCGCCATAATGCTCCGCCAGAATAAGTGCTTCCGGGTTGGCTGTCTTAACTGCTTTTCGAAAATCCCTCCAAAATTTATGATTGAACTCTGAGGAATGCCCTAAATCCGCCGCAACATCCAGACGCCAGCCATCTACATAATATGGTGCTGACACCCATTTTGCTGCGATGCCAAGAATATAATCGTACAACTCTTCCGAGCCTTCATAATTTAATTTTGGCAGCGTGTCATAATCCCACCACCCCTCATAAGAGGTGTTATCCGGCCAGCCGTTTTCATCCCGGAAACCGAAGAAACTGCGGTAAGGGCTCTCTTTCGACAAAAATGCTCCGTCCTCATAATCTCCGTTTGCGTGATAGATTTTTTCCCGGTCTAACCATTTATTAAACGAACCGCAGTGGTTAAACACACCGTCTAAAATAACTTTCATTCCTCTGGCGTGGATCTCCCTGACCAGCTCCGCAAAAAAAGCATTACTTGCCTCTAAATTTTTTAAATTTGTCACACGGTTTACATAACGTGTCGCCTTGCTGTTATCCGTTGTCCCGGATTGCAAAAGCTCCCCCTCATCGACCACAATTTTTCCATAATGTGGATCGATATGGTCATAGTCCTGAATATCATATTTGTGATTGGATGGTGATACAAAAAGCGGGTTAAAGTAAATGACTTCCACGCCAAGATTCTGTAAGTAACCTAACTTCTGTCTCACGCCCTCTAAATCTCCGCCGTAAAACTCTCCAACAGAAAAATCGGACGGACACTGATTCCAGTCCTCCATTTTTTTACTCGGTGTCTGGATATAATAGTACTCATCCGTCAATACATCGTTAGCCGGATCACCATTGTAGAAACGATCCACAAGGATCTGGTACATGACGGCTCCCTTTGACCACTCCGGTGTGGAAAATCCCGGAATGATGCAGAACCGGTAAGCATCCCGCCGCTCCTTGCTCACACCATAACGGTCAAAAAAGACATGCAGCAGACCGGAAGCCACCTCGAAATAATAGTAAAACGGCTCCTCTCCCATTGTCATCTCAACCGCATAATAGTCAAATTCACGATCACTTTCTGTTTTTTTCATTTTATAATGTTCACAATCTGTGCAAAGCCAGACGATATCCACGTTATTCTTTCCGGTGCGGAAACGGATCGTCACCTTTTCTCCTGCCTCCGGTTCCGTCGGATCGCGGTAATCTTTTGTTCCATCCGAAAACAGCGCCTCCTTCTTCAAAACCGGCCGCATCTGCATAATGTATTGTTGAATACGATTTAATTCATATACTGAATGTTCTTTTGCCATGGTATTTGGCTCCCTTCAAAAAATCCTTATGATTATAACACAAAAGTATCTTTGCCGATGATTTTTCGCTAATTTTTTCGTTTTTTTTCGTATTTTTTAAAATTATAGCTAAAATATATTTATTTATTTTTTTAATTATATTACACTTTCACCAAAACCAGTTCATGTTATAAAAATATGCCAATCGAAACCAAACGTTATATGATTTTATTGGAAGGGAATGAGTATCCAATTATTATGCCAAATATTTATTCTACAGAAAAATTTGAAAAAGAATTTACTTACTCCGGCAGTGACTTAGGTGCCACTTATACACCGGAAAATTATAATGTCCCGGAAGGCTCCTATTCCACCGATCCTTACAACGGTGCCGTCCGTGTTTCCGAGATGAAACAGATGGTAAAAACACTTCACGACAACCAGATCAGTGTGATCATGGACGTGGTTTACAATCATGTATACAATGCGTCAGATTTCTGTGTAAATCAGATCGTACCGGGCTATTTTTCCCGTGTGGATGCGGATGGAAAATACTCCAACGGCTCCGACTGTGGAAATGACACCGCCTCCGAGCGTTCCATGGTGAGAAAATATATTGTAGACTCAGTCAAATACTGGGCAGATGAATACCACATCGACGGTTTCCGTTTTGACCTTGTCGGACTGATCGACACCGAAACGATCAACGAGGTCGTCACAGAAGTTCACAAAACCCATCCGGATGTCATTTTCTATGGAGAGGGATGGACCATGGATACCGCTGTGACCAAAGACGGCTATAAAATGACCACGCAGCCAAATTCCACCGATGTTCCGTGATTTGCATTTTTCAGCGATACGCTCCGCGATGCTTTGAAAGGCCACGTCTTTTACACCACAAGGAAAGGTTATGTCTCGGGAGCCGCTGATCTTGCCGATACCGTCAAAGGCTGCTTTTTAGGTCAGGCAGATGACTGGTGCACCACACCGTCACAGAGCATTAACTACGCTTCCTGCCACGACAATATGACACTGTTAGACCGTATCACAAAATCAACGCCAGGCGCCTCCAAAGAAGACCACATCCGCATGAACAATCTCTCTGCCGCCATTTACATGACTGCGCAGGGCATTCCATTCCTGCAGGCAGGCGAAGAAATGCTCCGCGCCAAAATTGATGCCTCCGGTGATTTTGTGGAAAACAGCTACAATTCCCCGGATTCTGTCAACAGTATCAAATGGGATACGTTAGAGGATGAGACGTATCAGAATGTTTATCATTATTACAAAGGACTAATCGCCTTCCGCAAAGCCCATGCAGCACTTCGTCTTACCAATGCAGACGATGTCAACGCAAACATCACTTCCGTGGACGGTCTCGACGACAATGTGCTTGCATTCCGGATCAACGGCGGCGTGAATGGCGAAACATCCGACGGCATTTTTGTGATTTTCAACCCAAACAATGCAGCGACATCCGTCACACTGCCAGATGGTGCATGGGATGTATGTGTCGACGCTGACCATGCCGGAACCGAAGCACTGACAACCGTTTCCGGTTCTGTTTCCGTGGAACCAATTTCTGCCATGGTACTCGTAAAAAAGGAATCATAAAAAAATAGACAATTGCGATTCTATAAGTTTCGCAATTGTCTATTTTGTCTTTACTCCGTAATCTCGATCTGGTTATCTTCCGGTCCTAACACAGTGCTCTCGTAATAGCCATCCCCGGTAATACGCGGACCACTTAAAACTTCGTAACCTGCCTCATACAGTTTTTCGGTGATGGCATCCACTTTCTCTCTGCTTCCCACTGAAATTGCGATATGGATATAGCCCATCCGCACCAGCACTTTCTTCTGATCCTGCATTTCCGGCAGATTCATCAGTTCCAGCCTTGTTCCCTCATCAAACGACAGAAAATAGCTTTTCAGTCCTGTTTTTGGATTATGATATAACTCTCCCGCTTTTGCCCCAAAAAAGCGGATGTAAAACTCCTTTACCACTTCCAGATCTCGTACATACATTGCAATATGTGATATTCTCATGTCCTTTTCCCCCTTCCGGCGTTACTGTTTCTCATACCCCGTTCCAGTAACAATAAGCTTCCTTGATTCCTTCTCCTGCCCGGATACCCGATTTTACTCTGCCCGGACTGCCCAGCGCATCTTCGTAGATCTCGCTCTTCCGTTCTGTGCACATTCCTCTGCGGATGGTCTCACAACATCATTTGCGATTTCAGAATAAACACCTTCTTTGTATCCCTGTTTTAACGCTTTTTTTACAAGTTTATCTTCCCCGGAGTGAAATGTTAAGATTGCTGCTCTTCCACCCGGTTTCAAGGCACCCGGCAATTTTTCCATAAATTCGTATAACACTTCAAACTCGTTGTTCACGTCAATGCGGAGCGCCTGAAATGTTCTCTGACAGGTTTTCTTAACCGTATCCTTTTTCTCCTTCTCCGGAAGAAAACTTAAGGTCTCCTCGATCACCTCACGAAGCCTCGTTGTTGTGTCGATCGGCTTTCCATGTTTCCGCTCAGTCACAATCGCATGTGCCAGTTCCTCTGCATATGGTTCATCGGAATTTTCCCAGAGCATGCCTGCAAGTTCGCCCTCGTCGATCTGTGCCAGACGTTCCGCTGCACTGATTCCCTTTTCCGGATTCAGCCTGAGATCCAATGGTCCGTCCACTTTAAATGAAAATCCGCGGTCCGGGTTATCAATCTGCATGGACGACACTCCAAGATCAGCCAGCACAAAATCAAATCCTCCGGCTTCTTTTGCGATCTCATCGATCGTGCAGAAATTCTGCAGCCTGATAGTCAGAATGTCTTCCCCAAACCCGGCATCCGCCAGACGCTTTTTTGTCTTTGCAGACTCGATGGGATCAACATCTGTCGCATACATATGTCCCTGCCCTTTTAAGCATTCCAGCATCGCTTTTGTGTGTCCGCCATAACCTAATGTTGCGTCAAACCCGGTCTGCCCAGGTTTGATCTTCAGAAAATCGATGATCTCCCTCACCATAATGGAAATATGCATTCCCGCCGGTGTACTGCCTTTCCGGATCACTTTCTCGATCGTATCCTGATACTTCTCCGGGTTCAGTTCCTTGTATTTTTCCTTATAATTTCTCGGATACTTTCCCTTGTACCGCACACGTCTCTTGTGCGGTTCTTCCTGTATATTCTGGTTTTCCTGACTCATAGCTTCTCCTGTTATCATTTAAAGTATAGATAATTACAAAACTCATAAGATATTATATGGATTGCGAAAATTTTGTTAATTTTGAGCAATTAAAATATGCTTGGGAGGAGTTTTGTAATTATTTATTTAACCAATTATTAAAGCGAGATATCCCCAATCCCAGACCAACTCCTCAAAACTGTTCTCCAGATATTCGTAGATATCTTCCTCATCATAACCTGTCATACGGCAGATAATAACAATATAATCTCTGACCGTCTCATATGCAATCTCTTTTTGTCCATCCAACAGCCAGCGCAGAAAAATGCTGTGTCTGATCACACCGTACTCCATGGCGATCCACTGATATTGCACCAGCAGACTCTCCAGATCTCCATCTGGCATCAAAAGGTCTGCGTTAAACTCATTGATGAGGAATTTCCGCATCAGTGAATTGTATGCCTGAAATTCACTTTCAAACTCATGCATCCTGTCTGCCATTTCAGTTTCCAGGTCTGCATTCTGTTCTGCCGCATCTGCCGGATTTCCTATATTTTCAAACAAACCCGAAAGTTCTTCCGCTTTCTCAATGACCGGGTTCAGATAATTCCGGTATAATCCCTCTTTCCGGTAATTAACGGCAAGATCCTGTAACAGCTCATTCCGTTCCTCCATCGTTGCAAATGGATCACGCTCTATCTCCTCAATTGCCCTCCTGAGCTGCTGCTGATTTTCTGTGGAAAAATAATCTTCGGCAAGCTCTGATAATTTTTCATCCTGCCCACACTTATCGAAAAGTTCCCTTATGATATAAAATCCACAGAGCAGGGATTCTTCCACACGATAGTCCTCATCCAAAAATAACTCTGTCAGCTTTTCCCGGATATAAAAGCGTGCGTGCTCTCGCAAGAATGGATTTTCTGTCTGCTCCGATTTCTGTTCGATTTTCCTGGCATAAATTCTCTGCGGTCCTTCTTCCCGCAACAGGTCAATGACTGCCGGACAGCAGGGCATTAATGTCTCTTCCTCATGCGTCTTAAAACGGTGTACTTCCCTCGGAAATACTGCGCAGGTTTCCGATAACACGTTATCTCCATATGCGGTCACAAGTTTACATAACTTGTTTTCATTTAAAAAAGGACATTTGTGTTCTTCGGTCAGTTCAATCACCCGTCCGCCGTCTTTTTTCGTTGTATAGGCACTCAGATTCTTTTTCTGTGGTGAGACATCCTCTGGTGGAAAAATCTTTTTCCATTTCCGGTTTGTATCTGCGTCTACGCCGATCTTCCACTCCTGACAGCAGGTGATGGAACACTGATCTGCGATGCATGCAAATTTATCGTAATAATCCGGGCGGATTCTTTTCATAGTGTGTAACTCCTTGTACTTCCTAAATCATTGTATTACCGATCCAATACCATCCACTCTTACATTCTTTTCCTTAAAAATTGTTACCTACATTCAATATACCACTTTACACATTTAAAGTGTCTTAATATTTCATTAACTTCCATTTTTGCATAGTAAAAAGGACAGCCTGTCGATCAGCTGTCCTCTTAGGAGAAGGTATTTTTACTATGGGGTATAGCAAAAACTATATATAATGTATTGGGGGGTTTTTACGGTTATTATAGTAACATCAAAGCCAAGATAAGTGTGCACAAACTTCACAATTTTTTGATATTGTTTTTGTGAATAATGTATAGTACCTTAGTCCTAATTTTTGTGAATTGATTTAAAAAATGCACAATCACTATTTATATCTTTCCCAACTTTTTGTCTGCAGCTGTTTTCTGCCATTTTGTTACGAAAATAATGCCTCAAATTCCTCCCGGCTGATCTTCTCTTTTTCTAATAAAAGCTCTGCACACCGGTTCAATACGTCTTCATGCTCACGGATAATTGCTTTTGCTCTTGCATAGCACTCGTCAATGATCCGTTTTACTTCATCATCGATACGTGCTGCAACGCCTTCCCCATATCCTCTTGCATGTGCAAGATCTCTGCCGATAAATACTTCATCGTCTTCATTATCATAATTGATAAGACCTACGTTGTCTGACATGCCATATTTTGTTACCATGGCTTTTGCAAGCTGTGTCGCCTGTTTGATATCCTGTGAAGCGCCTGTTGTGATATCATCAAAAATCAATTCCTCTGCGACACGGCCACCAAGATCTACAACGATCTGCTGTAACATACGTCCCTTAGTATCAAACATTTCATCATGTTCCGGCAATGGCATCGTATATCCTGCTGCCCCTGCACCGGTTGGTATGATAGAAATCGAATATACCGGTCCCACATCCGGCAGTACATGGAATAAGATCGCATGACCTGCTTCATGGAATGCGGTGATACGTTTTTCTTTTTCTGAAATGATACGGCTCTTTTTCTCTGCACCAATGCCTACTTTGACAAAGGATTTCTTGATATCCTCCTGCATGATATAGGCACGGTCTTCTTTTGCTGCATTGATTGCAGCTTCATTTAACAGATTTTCAAGATCAGCTCCGGTAAATCCGGCTGTTGTCTGTGCAATCTGTTTTAAATCCACATCATCTGCTAACGGTTTATTCTTAACATGAACTTTTAAGATTTCTTCTCTGCCACCGATATCCGGTCTGCCGACATGGATCTTACGGTCAAAACGTCCCGGACGCATAATCGCCGGATCTAAGATATCGACACGGTTAGTAGCTGCCATGACAATAATGCCTTCATTGATACCAAATCCGTCCATTTCAACAAGCATCTGGTTCAATGTCTGCTCACGCTCATCATGTCCACCGCCCATTCCGGTTCCTCTGCGTCTTGCAACTGCATCGATCTCATCAATAAATACAATACATGGTGCATTTTTCTTGGCTTCTTCAAACAAGTCACGGACACGGGATGCACCGACTCCGACAAACATCTCTACAAAGTCTGAACCGGAAATACTAAAAAACGGAACTCCGGCTTCTCCTGCTACTGCCTTTGCAAGTAAGGTCTTACCGGTTCCCGGAGGGCCTACTAAAAGCACACCTTTTGGTATCCTTGCCCCAAGTCTTGTATATTTTCTTGGTGCTTTTAAGAAATCTACCAGTTCTTCTAACTCTGCTTTTTCTTCCTGAAGTCCTGCGACATTTCCAAAATTCATCTTATTTTCTTCAGTGGAAAGCTTTGCGCGGCTCTTGCCAAAATTCATCATCTTGCTGCCACCGCCGCCTGCTGCCGCCTGATTGCTCATGATCATAAACAAAATGAACATCGTTGCCAATACGATCAGTAATGGGAGCAGGTTAAGCAGCCAGCTCTCCGGTGGAACATCTGACACATAATAATTGGTAAAATCATGTTCTGCCAGCAGATCCTGTATCTCATTGACATCTGTAACATAGAGTTCTTTCTCTACATTATCTTTCAGACGGATATTGAGTACACCCGTCGGTATTTCTCTGTTCTGTTCTATTTCTATATAGACAACATCTTCTTTTGTCAATGCAGTTTTAAATTCCGTCATCGTATACGCATTTGCTGCATTCTGCTTTGCATCTAACATCAGCCAGAGTACAACGACAACGATCACTAAGACCGCATAGAATCCAAATCCTCTGTAATTACGCTTTTTCAACGTAGGACCTCCTTCTAGCCTAATTCAACCACACCGATATATGGCAGATTGCGGTATTTCTGTGCATAGTCAAGACCATAGCCTACCACAAATTCATCCGGAATATTGAAACATGTATAATCTACATTTACTTCTACCACACGTCTTTCCGGCTTATCTAATAATGTGCAGAGTTTCAGGCTCTTTGGATTTCTGTTGCGCAGATATTCAAGCAGATAGCTTAATGTTCTGCCAGAATCAATGATGTCTTCGACTACAAGCACATTTTTTCCTTCTATTCCTTCATCTAAATCTTTGATGATCTTTACGACACCGCTGGATTTTGTATCTGCACCATAACTTGATACGGACATAAAGTCCATGGAAACCGGAATCGTCAGACGTTTTGCAAGTTCACAGGTAAAAAATACTCCACCTTTTAATACACAGATCATGTGTACCTGCTCCCCATTATAATCTTCGCTGATCTTTGCTGCGATCTCTGCGATCCTCTTATCTACTTCTTCCTCTGATAATAATACACGTATTGTTTCACTCATGTGACATCCTCCATAAACTGTACTTCTAACACATACTCCGTATCTTCTGTAATCTTATAATATTCACTGATACGGTATCCAATGATCCATAAAATATGGGAACCATCTGCTAACAATGGTATGTTCTCCCGCTCTGCCTTTGGTATCTTTTCGTTGATCAGGTATTCTTTTAGCTTCTTCTTATGTCCATACCCATCTGTGATAAAATAATCCGCCGGTTCCCTGCCCCGAAAACAGAGTCCATTTTTTATTTTATCATAGTCAAACCATTTCGTATACTGATTTTTGGGAATTTCTCTATCTTTTTTCTTCCTTTTAAAAATACGGCAACAGACATTCCTGCCAAATACAGATAAATTACCTGACGTTTCTCCCTTTGCATTGATCTCTCTGAGTACTTCTTCCATTTCTATCCCCTGCCACAAAAAAACAGGTTCTTTTTTCTGCTGGTCTGCTGCAGATTTGTCTGTAAAAAGCAATGCTCCATATGTTTTTTCCGCTATTATCCCATATGGCAGAAACACTTTTTTCCCTACCTGATTGTTACTCAGCTTAAGAAGTGCTTCTGCATGTTCCCTTCCAAGGTCTTTTCTGCTGCCGGATATTTCCGCAAGTAACAGCAGCATAACCTGTCTTTGTAAAAATAAAGGATTCTTATCAAAGCTGTCCAATGAAAAACAGATACTGCCGGACGGCTCCTTACAAAGCCGTTCTTTTAATATACGTTTCGATTCTTCTGCCAGATAATCTGAAACTTCCCTGATATCTTCTGACAGACAGTTGATATGTGAAACTGCCCGCTCATTGATTCGCTCTAATTCCGGCATGACACAGTTACGAAGCCTGTTTCTGCTGTATGTGATATCTGCATTGGTCGCATCTGTCCGGTATTCCTGCCCGATTTCCGTTAAACAGGCTTCAATCTCACTTCTTGCCACACATAAAAGCGGACGTATGATCTGATCCCGCACCGGACGTATTCCGGCAAGTCCCTCAATCCCACTTCCGCGGCACATATGAAACAGAATGGTTTCTGCATTATCATCTGCATGATGGGCGAGTGCGGTCTTTACCGTCTGATGCTTTCCATATTTTTCTGCTTCTTTAGCAAATGCCTCATAACGCACTTTTCTTCCCGCTTCTTCGACAGACAGCCCTTCTTCTTTTGCGATCTGTTCCACCGGAAATGTATATGCGAAAAAAGGTATCTGATATGCATCTGCTAAATTTTTCACAAATTCCATATCTGATAAACTCTCTTTTCCGCGTATCCCATGCTCAATATGCACTACAGACATCGTAAATCCCATGGACTTTCGCAGATGTTCTAAGATGCGGAACAGACAGACGGAATCTGCCCCTCCTGATACGCCCACACAGATATGCTCTCCTGCGTTTATCATATGCTCTTTTCGGATATACTCTGCTATCTTATCTGTCATGTACATGTATCTTAATTCTCCCAAATAGCGGCAGCTAATACTGTCATATCATCCTGCACTTCTCCTTTTGTATATTCCATTACTTTTTCTAATATCTTTTTTGCAAGAAGTTTCGGATGATTTGTATGAATATCGGAAATGATCTCCTCTAAGACCTCCTCCGGCCGCTCTGTCTGCAGATATTCTAACACACCATCCGTAACCATGACAAGAAAATCTCCATTGGCAAGCTGCTTTTTCGCCTGCTCGATCTCCACTTCCACAGCAGCTCCGACCGGCAGGGACGTAGATACCAGACACTCTACCCTGCGGTCTTCATGGCGGATAAAAGTTGCCGATGCCCCGATCTTATAAAAATCTGTTTCACCGGTATACAGATTTACCGATGTAATATCGACAGTCGAATAGCCTTCATCTTCCCCGCAGATGACCATTGCCGAATTCAGCATTTTGATCGCAGTTTCTTTTGTAAATCCGACTTCAATAAACCGTTCTAACAGATCTAAGACCAGTTCACTTTCCCTGCACGCCCTGACACCGGAACCCATGCCGTCAGAAAGACTTAAGACTAATTCCCCATCCTCTTTTTCCATACATGAAAAATTATCTCCCGAAACTGCTGCTCCGTCTTTTGTAAGCTTGGCAACTCCATGGACCGCATGAAACATCGGCTCTTCTTCATAGATGACTTCTGTGCTGTCTTTTCCTATAAAGGTACGTGAATCTTTATGTGCCATAACAGAAAGATCGAGTGCTCCCGATACGGCTTTCGTCAGATCTTTCATTGCTACACAGTTGCCCCACTTTGATCTTACTTTTAAAACTGCCTGCATATGCCCATCATTTTTTCGATAGAGATGTACTTCCTCTGCCGTAATTCCTGCCTCTTTTGCCCGATAGCGTATCTCTGCGAGTTTCCGTTTTTCCTGACCATCTAAAATCTGTGTTTCATTCGCACAGTCCTGCATGATAAATGCCATCGCATCCAGCTGCTGTGCGATCACTTCCCGGTTTTCTAACAACCGGTTGTACCATGCCTTATTTAATCTTGCCTGCTCAAAGACCATCATGGCTTCTCTTTCAATATGCCCTGCATAACAGCAGTTTCTCTCTAACTCTTTTCTAGTGATCTCATCTGCCTCTCCATTCTGCAAAAGCCCTGTGATAAGCCTGCCAAACAATTCATACATTGTCGGATCTGCCGGTGCCCAGCAGATCGCACAGGTATCACATCCACTACATATCCTGCCGGTCACTTCCTGCTGTATCCTGCCTAATTCCTCTGTCTGCATTTCAGATTTTTTGCTCATAGATAAAAATGTCTTTGAAAGTCCTTCAAAACTCTTTGCATAATTCAAAAGACGCTGTTCTTTGTATGCCCCCTGCAATCCTTCCTGTTGCAGAGGTTTTTCTTTTTCTTCCAAAAATAAATGGATTCCGCGGGCAGCTAAGACGACAAATCCGAAAATAAAAACAGCTTCGCAGATCGCAGCCCCTATGGAGATCTGGTTTCTAATATCAAATATCCCGCCAAAAATAGAAAGTGCAAAGGTTCCAAGTGATGCTGCGACTGCTCCTAATAGGGTACTGCATTTCTTTTCCACCCACTCGGACATACGGACGGTAACTCCGATCACAAGCAATGCCATACCATATTTTGCGATCACCGATATTGGTAAAAATGCGACCATACCTGCTATCATTCCTACAGATAACAGCCATCTTCCATTTTCTTCTAAATAGACTGCTGCAAAAAATGCCGGTACTAATGGATAACAGCCCATGATCCCTATGCGGCATACCATTGCTCCCACAATACTAAGTGCAAATTGTTTCCAACCCATCTTTGTCATACAAACATCCTCCTGATCTGATCTTTCTGTACGCCCGAAATGCTCTAAACAGATCTTTTCGGTCATACACACTTTCCTGCCGGCTGTCTGCCGCAGGACTAAGAGGCATTATACGCATTGTGATATGATATTTTTGTCAAACCCTTGGATGCAATTTGAAAACTTTTCGCCAAAAATGCCCTCGAAATGTAGATTCGAGGGCATTCATCCATTTTAAGTAATTTTATTATTTCTCTTTGAAAACAATCTCATTATCATAAACTAAGCCTAGTTTACTCTTTGCAGTATCTTCCACATATTCCTGACTTCCTATGTATTCTTCATAATCTGCAATCTGATCCCGACGCTCTGTTTCCTGTTCTAACTGCTCATTCAGATCTGCTTCTTTTAGATCATAATCCTGATTTTTATCATACAACCGTACGATCTGTACGGACATAACGGCAAGTACCAGTATCCCGATACAGGCTATGCTGAACCTGCCTGCCCGGTTCTTTTTCTTTCTCCGATATCTGCTCATAGTTCTATCCTCTTCCTGCACTTATTGTTTGTCTAATCCTATCTTAATCACTTTTCTTAATTTTTTCAATTCCTTTCGGAAAAATAAAAAAAGTTTTTTCCCCGGTCTTGCTGCAGCACCGACTACTTTTCCACTGACTTTTAAGGAAAATCGTATGATCTTCACAAAGAACCGGATGATCCATGGACTAAATAAACCATTTTCCACTAACATTCCTATGGCAACACCGCCTAGGACAAACCATCGTAAAAGGCCATCATTTTCCCGATACAGCATGGCAAAGATCCCGATACCGCATATGATCCAGTACAAGGCATCTTCCACTGCTAAAAGGATTGTTCTGTGTTTGACAATATGGCGGAATATCCGCAATATATCATAGAGCATCATTAAGGCGATTCCAAACAGAAATGAATAACAGAGCAGTCCTCCTTCCTGTAAGATCGTTTCGCTGACGGCTCCACTCATTTAAACAACCGTCCAAAAAAGGATTCTGCCTGCTTTCCATAATCTTTCACTTCGGAATATGCTAAAGAATCGATCCTGCCTTCAATATCGACCTCACCTTTTTCTAAGCTCAAACGGTTCACATGAAGGTCATTTCCCTTGATCAAAAGCATTCCCTGTTCGGTTTCTAATAAGATCTCTGCTACATCAAATGAAAGCACATCTACGACACCGCTGAAATTTCCCATCTTACGGTTGTTAAGGAGAACCTTATGTGCCTTGTTATTCACTGTTTTTTCTTCCATATTTACCTCCTGATATACAACCGCTCTGTTCTTAGAATGGTTGTCTTTCTTACATTATATTAGGAGGTTCATATATTTAGACTATAAATATTTGAACATCTCTTTCGCATCTTCTTTACGGATAGACTCTGTCAATGATAAGACTTCTACCTTCACCGTCTTTTGTCCGAATGCGATCTCAATGATATCTCCGACTTTGACATTTACGGATGCCTTTGCTGTTTTTCCGTTGACCATCACCCTGCCTGCATCACATGCTTCATTAGCTACGGTACGGCGTTTGATCAGTCTTGATACTTTTAAAAATTTATCTAATCTCATATGTTGTCCTCGTTGCTTTTTATTTTCTATTATAATTCGAGCATCAAAAGGTGGCTCAAAACTTGGTGGCTGGCAAATTGCACAAAGCCGAAACTGTTTTGTGACT